>CETZ01125118.1_pt1 | contig 10682 bp, 7 predicted proteins | sample 531441 | NCBI WGS metagenome assembly CETZ01 (sample SAMEA2623098, study PRJEB7988) | marine metagenome | isolation source: saline water (ENVO:00002010), including | reverse complement strand
CGCGGGATCCATTTTACGATTTTTCATTTCAGCAAAATATCTGGATCCCGCGATCAAGTCGCGGGATGACGAAGTACTCGCAAAGGCGTACAAGCTCGGCAAGCCTCTGAATGGTCGTCAGTGTTGTGTATCAATCGGTTAATAAAAACTGATTGGTATTCCGAAATTGCAGAATGTCACAAACAAAAAAGCCTGCTTTCAGCAGGCTTTTTTATTCAGCAGTCAGCAATTACTGCCGTGAATCCAGAATCCCGAACGACACAATATTCAGGAACGAACGACGATCCACATCCGCCAGCCCGCTCTTCATGAACTTGCCGTTCACCAGCTGCTCATGATCCGGATAGTTCAGTTTCAGTACCGCCAGTGACGTCTGGGCTTTGTCGTCCAGTTCGAGGTAGTGATACGCCTCGGTCATAATGGCGAGCGCATCACCGACAGACGCGGTGTGCTGGAATTCAGTCACTACGCTTTCGCAGCGGTTGGCAGCGGCAAGATAGGCGTGACGCTTCATGTAGTAACGTGCGACTTCCACTTCGTAGCTGGCCATACGTTCACGCAGGTAAATCATGCGGGCGCGGGCATCGGCGTTATACGGACTGCCCGGGTAACGCTGAATCAGCTCAGAGAAATACGCAAAAGAATCACGCAGCGGGGCCGGGTTACGGCGGTCGATGTCGTCGCTGAAATAGCGCTCGATAAAGGTAAAGGCCATTTCATAGGTGGCGAGTCCGCGCATGTAGTAGGCGTAGTCGACCTGTTCGTGCTGCGGGTGCAGACGGATGAAACGCTCGGACGCGGTCAGTACTTCTTCCATATCCGACATGCGGTACAGCACGTAAATCAGTTCCAGCTGAGCCTGTTCGGCGTACCGGCCGAACGGGTACTGGTTTTCCAGCCGGCGCAGGCGATCCTGAGCCACAATCAGGTTGTTTTTATCCAGTGCCTGACGGGCTTCGCGGTAGTATTCCTGCTCGGTAAGGATTTCTTTGTCTTTGTTGGAAGAACAGGCAGCGAGGCCCAACACCAGAGACAGGGCGAGAATCTTGATAACAGACGGGGATGCGCGCATGGGTGGTTCAGCAGTGTCCGGTAAATACAGCGGGCTATTAGAACACAATACAAGGCATTTGCTCCAATAACCCGCGGCTCTTTACGTTATTTTCCCTTCTCTTCCGTGGCCTCGTCACGACCACCGCTCACGGCCATGTAAAATACGGGTGTGAACAGCAGGCCGAAGAAGGTCACACCCAGCATACCGGCGAATACGGCATCGCCCATGGCCTGGCGCATTTCTGCCCCTGCACCACTGGCCAGCACCAGAGGTACCACACCGGCGGTGAAGGCGATGGAAGTCATCAGAATCGGGCGCAGACGCAGGCGGCTGGCTTCGAGAATCGACTGCAGACGCGACAGACCATGGTCATGACGGTCACGCGCGAATTCCACCATCAGAATGGCGTTCTTACAGGCCAGAGCCACCAGTACGATCAGCGCAATCTGGGTGAAGATGTTGTTATCTCCGCCCGAGATCATCACGCCCAGCAGCGCCGAGAGGATGGTCATAGGTACGATCAGGATGATCGCCAGCGGCAGGCGCAGGCTTTCGTACTGAGCGGCCAGCACCAGGAACACCAGCAGGATCACCAGCGGGAAGATGTAGACCATAGTGTTACCGGCCAGAATCTGCTGGTAGGTCACTTCCGTCCACTCGTAGTCGATGCCTTCCGGCAGGTTCTCGTTGAGGATCTTCTCCATCGCAAAGCGCGCCTGATCCGAGCTGTAACCCGGAGACGGGTTACCGTTCAGCTCGGCACTCGGATAACCGTTGTAGCGCATTACGCGGTCAGGGCCGGTGGTCGGGGTGACGGTCAGCACAGAGCCGAGAGGCACCATGTTACCGGCGTTGTTACGCACTTCCAGACGCAGGATCTGCTCCGGATCGACACGGTAATGAGCATCGGCCTGAGCGTTCACCTGATAGGTGCGGCCGAACAGGTTGAAGTCGTTGATGTAGAGCGAACCCAGATAAATCTGCAGGGCGTCGAACACTTCGCTCAACGGTATGCCCTGCAGCATGGCCTGCTCACGGTCGACGTGAATATCCATCTGCGGCACCTGAATGCGGAAGCTGGAGAACAGGCCGGTCAGTGCCGGGTCCTGCCAGCCCAGTCCCTGCACGGTCTGCAGTGCATTGAACAGGGCTTCAAAGCCGAGGCTGTCGCGGTCTTCCAGCTGTACTTTAAAGCCGCCCGTGCTGCCCAGTCCGAGTACTGGCGGTGGCGGGAACACAGCAACAAAGGCTTCGTCGATGGTGGAGAAGCGGCCGTTCAGGGCACCGGCAATAGCAAAGGCGCTTTCTGCCGGGCTCTGACGTTCTTCAAACGCTTTCAGTGACAGGAATATGATGGCGCTGTTGGGGCTGTTGGCAAAGCCGTTCACCGACAGACCGGGGAAGCCGACGGCGTTGGCCACACCCGGGGTCTGCAGTGCCATGTTGCTCATCTCTTTCACCACCGCCTCGGTACGGTCAAGGCTGGAGGCGTCCGGCAGCTGGGCGATGGCAATCAGGTACTGTTTGTCCTGCGCCGGAATAAAGCCGCCCGGCACTGAGGTAAACACCTTGCCGGTGAGCAGCAGCAGGCCCAGGTACACCACACCGATCACCATGGCGAAGCGGATAAGCTTTTTCACCAGACCTTCGTAGAGGTCTGAGCTGCGGTTAAACAGGCGGTTGAAGGGTTCGAACAGCCAGCGGCCGAAAATCTTTTCCATGCCCCGGGTCAGCAGGTCCGGCTTGTCGTCGTGGCCTTTCAGCAGCAGAGCCGACAGCGCCGGGGACAGCGTCAGTGAGTTGAACGCTGAGATCAGGGTCGAGATGGTGATGGTCAGGGCGAACTGTTTATAGAACTCACCGGACAGGCCCGAGATAAAGGCCGTCGGGATAAACACCGCACACAACACCAGTGCAATAGCGATGATGGGGCCAGTCACTTCCGTCATGGCCTGCTTGGTGGCTTCTTTCGGCGCCAGACCATTGCGGATGTTGCGCTCCACGTTTTCCACCACCACGATGGCGTCGTCCACCACGATACCGATGGCCAGCACCAGACCGAACAGCGACAGGGTGTTGATCGACACGCCCAGCCAGTGCATCACGGCAAAGGTGCCGATCAGTGACACCGGCACGGCAATCAGAGGGATGATGGAGGCGCGCCAGGTCTGCAGGAAGAGGATGACTACCAGAACCACCAGAACCACAGCTTCCAGCAGGGTATGGATCACAGCCTCAATCGAGCCGCGGACGAAGATGGTCGGGTCATAAACGATGTCGTAGCTCACGCCTTCCGGAAAGTTTTCTGACAGACGCTTCATGGTGGCACGCACGTCATCCGACAGCTGGATGGCGTTGGAGCCCGGGCGCTGGAAAATCGGAATGGCGATGGCGTTCTTGCCGTCGAGCAGAGCACGCAGCGAGTACGAGCTCTGGCCCAGTTCAATGCGCGCCACGTCTTTCAGACGGGTCACTTCACCCTGATCACCGATGTTGACGATGATGTTTTCAAACTCATCAACGCTCTCAAGGCGGCCTTCCACATTCAGCAGAATCTGGAACTGGTTCTCCCGCACCATGGGCTGAGCACCCAGCATACCGGCAGCAACCTGACGGTTCTGCTGGCGCACGGCATTGACCACATCACCGGCGGTCAGGCGGCGCTCGGCCAGCGCTTCCGGTTGCAGCCAGATGCGCATGGCGTAGTTACCGGCACCGAACAGGCGCACGTCACCCACCGCCGGAATGGCTTTCAGCTCATCCTCAATATAGAGGTCGCCGTAGTTGATCAGGTAGGCGCTGTCGCGGCTTTCGTCCGGCGAAATCAGGTGCACCACCATGGTCAGGTCAGGGGAGGATTTCTCCACCACCACGCCGAGGCGCTGTACTTCTTCCGGCAGGCGCGGAATGGCGCTGTTGACGCGGTTCTGTACCTGCACCTGTGCACGGTCAAGGTCGGTGCCCAGTGCCAGTGTCACGGTCAGGGACATACGGCCATCGGCGGTCGACTGCGACGACTGATACAGCAGGTTTTCCAGACCGGCCAGTTCCTGCTCCAGCGGAGCGGCCACAGTTTCACTGATGACCTTAGGGTTGGCGCCCGGATAGTTAGCGGTTACTACCACAGTAGGTGGCACCACTTCGGGGTATTCGCTCACCGGCAGCTGGAACAGCGAGATGGCACCGCCGATCAGGATCAGCAGCGACAGGACCGAGGCAAAGATCGGCCGGTTAATAAAGAAATGACTGAAGTTCATCCTGTACCTCTCAGTCTGCAGCGCTCAGCAGAGAACTGCTGCTGCTGTCATCAACCCGGGTCAGTGGTGGTGACTGCTCCAGCGCCTGTGTATCAATCTCGACGGGACGCGGCTCCACCGGCATGCCCGGTCCGACGCGGGCCGGACCGTTCACGGCAATACGCTGACCTTCTTTCAGGCCGGAGTTGATTACGCGCAGAGCACCGATGCGGGTGCCCAGAGTGACCACCTGATACTGCAGGGTGTTGTTGTCATCCACGGTCAGCACGAAGCGGTTCTGCAGGTCGGTGCCGAGGGCCGTTTCCGGTACCAGAATACTGTGGCTGACTTTCTCAGGCGCCAGACGCACGCGGGCAAAAGCGCCGGGGCGCAGTGCCGCTGCGTTGTCTTCAAACAGGGCGCGGACACGCAGGGTGCCGGTATCCGGGTTGATGGCGTTATCAATAAAGTCGAGGCTGCCTTTGTGCGGGTAACCGTCTTCACCGGCCAGCTGCAGGTATACGGCCAGCCCGGTTTCGGCGCTGACATCAGCAAACTTCTGGTTCCAGGTACGCTCATCAATATCGAAGTAAGCGAACAGCTGACGGCCGTTTACCACCCGGGTCAGCACACTGCTGTTGGCACTGACGGTGTTACCGGGGTCAATAAAGACGCTCGATACCTGGCCATCAATCGGGGCGGTGATGGAAGTGAATTCCAGATTCAGGCGTGCAGCGGTGAGGGCGGCGTCAACCGAGGCCAGCTCCGCCTTACGCTGCAGCTGCAGGAAGCGGCGGGCATCGGCTTCTTCTTCGGAAACGGCGTTGCTCTTCACCAGGCTGTCGATACGTCCGGCTTCCATCCCGGCCTTATCCAGGGCTACCTGCGCGGCTTTCTGCTGGGCTTCCAGACGTTTCACTTCAGCGGCGAACGGGCGCGGATCAAGCTTCACCAGCAGATCGCCTTTCTTCACCCAGCTGCCTTCGCGGAACTCGACCGAGTCGACCACGCCGCTGACACGCGGGCGTATGTCCACTTCCTGACGGGCTTCCAGGCGGCTGGTAAAGTGACTCCAGTCGACCACATCCGCACTGACGACTTCCGCAACATCCACCGGTTGTAAGTGCTGTGCCTGACCCGGCCCCTGAGGTTCTCCGCCGGAACAACCGGCCAGTCCCAGTGCGAGCAGGGTGGTAGTGATAAGTAAGCGCGACATAGCGTTCTCCTGATTCTGATTGCCGCGTAATAAAGCACGCGTTGATTGTCCCAACAATTAGCCCTGTTGAGACGGATTGTTCTGAAATATAAGTTAATATCCATTCGCGCGGGTACAGACAGCTTGGTGTTACCCGGATTAGCGATATAATCCCCGCTTTTCGGCGGGTCCGGTAGCACTCTGGCCCACGCAGACCAAGGCAGAGGAATATGTCCGTCCAGATTGTTATGTCAGTTGAAGTGCCCTACGACGAGGGCAACAAACGCTTTGATCAGGTGGCCGCACGCCTGTTTCCGGACTTTTCCCGTTCCCGTCTGCAGCAATGGATCAAAGACGGCCAGCTGACCGTGAACGGACAGGTCATGCGCGGCCGCGACAAACTCACCGGCGGTGAGACTCTGGATCTCCGTGCCGAGCAGGAAGCCGAAGGCGACTGGCAGGCCGAAGACATGGATCTCGACATCGTCTACGAAGATGATGACATTCTGGTGATCAACAAACCGGCGGATCTGGTCGTGCACCCGGCGGCTGGTAACTACACCGGCACTCTGCTCAATGGCCTGCTGCATCACTGCCCGGAGCTGGTGAACATTCCCCGTGCCGGTATTGTGCACCGGCTGGATAAAGACACCACCGGCCTGATGGTGGTGGCCAAAACCCTGCAGGCGCAGAACCATCTGGTCGGTCAGCTGCAGGACCGCAGCATGGGCCGCGAGTACGAAGCCGTGGTTCAGGGCCATATGACCGGTGGCGGTAAAGTCGATGCGCCGATTGGCCGTCATGGCACCCAGCGTACCAAGATGTCGGTGTCTCCTACCGGAAAAGAAGCCGTCACTCACTACCGCGTGCTGCACAAATTCCCTTCCCATACTTACATACGTTGCAAGCTGGAAACGGGCCGCACGCATCAGATCCGCGTGCATCTGTCGCACATCGGTTATCCATTGGTCGGTGATGCCACTTACGCCGCGCGTCAGCGCCTGACCAAAGGCATAGGCCCTGAGCTGCGCGACCTGCTGGCCAACTTCCCGCGTCAGGCCCTGCATGCCCGCGAACTGACGCTGGTGCATCCGCGCAGTGGCGAAATCATGACCTGGGAAGTCGAACTGCCGGATGATTTTATCGAGCTGCTCAATACCCTCGCCGACGATCAGGAACGCGGAGAATAACCGTGGTCTCACTGCCGCTGGACCTGTTCACACCCGAATGGCCCCTGCCAGACGGCGTGCAGGCGCGCTTCAGCGGTCGCCGTGGCGGTGTCTCTGCTGCACCGTACGACAGCTTTAATCTGGGTGATCATGTCGGTGATGACCCGCAAGCCGTTGCTGCCAACCGGGCTGCCCTGCTGGCCGCACTGCCGGGCTGCGATCAGGTGCAGTATCTGACTCAGGTACATGGCTGTGATCTGATCCCGGCCGGTGCGAATGGTCAGCCTGAGGCCGATGCCTCTTCAGTCACAGACACAGGTATCGCCTGTGCGGTGATGACTGCCGATTGCCTGCCGGTGCTGTTCTGCGATGACCGTGGTGAACGGGTTGCGGCGGCACACGCCGGCTGGCGCGGGCTCGCGGCGGGTGTCCTGCTGCGTACGCTGGCGGCGTTTCCTGATCCGCAGCGGGTCAGTGCCTATCTGGCTCCGGCCATTGGCCCGGGCGCCTTTGAAGTTGGCCCGGACGTCCGCGCAGCCTTCGCTGATGCGCCGGATGCCTTCTTTGTCGCGGGGCAGGGCGACCGCCTCTTCGCTGATCTCGCCGGGATCGCACGCTGGCAGTTGAAACACGCCGGCATTGCCGCGGTTTACGGCGGCAGCCTGTGTACGTTTTCCGATTCTGAGCGTTTTTTTTCTTACCGCCGCGACGGCCGCACCGGGCGTCAGATCAGCCTGATCTGGAAGACCCTATAACCTCATTGACCTCCCGTAATCTCTACGGAATTTGCTTAATAATTCCGTCATCCTGCGGCTTGACCGCAGGATCCACCAACAACCCCCCTCAAAGATGGTGAAGAACTGGATCCTGCGGTCAAGCCGCAGGATGACAGGTCCTTTGGCTTCCTATTACTAAGATCAGCTCCCAAACAGTGGGAAAGCAAAGTCCCCAAGCCACTTTTCAACCCTCAGAAACCCTCATCGGAAATCCTTCGGAAAAACACCTGCAAAACCGAAAGAATCCACTGTTTCAAAGGCCTCTGAGCGGTTTTCAGAGGCATTTTCTGCTGCTACAATACGTCCGCTTTGTCAGGCCGACGCTGTTCCATACCCGGAAAATGCCGCCTGATGACATAAACAGTCTGTTTCTGATTACCTGACGGGTGGCAGAAATGGCTGAGGTTTCCGGTGTGGTTATCCTCCACTCCGGTTCTAACTTGGTGACCTGGACCCGGCATCAAGCACCTGATGATGAACTAAAAGTGATTCATCCAGCCCGGGACCCGCGCGAGGCGGGTCCATCACTTTTTATGCAACAGCTCAACGGCGAGCTGAGAATGAGGATACAACGGTGGAATTAATTTCCGGCGGAGAAATGCTGGTCCGTGCCCTTCACGAATCCGGCGTCGAATACGTTTACGGCTACCCAGGTGGCTCGTTACTGCATGTCTATGATGCGCTCTACCGCCAGAGCGCCGTCAAGCATGTACTGGTCCGTCATGAGCAGGCAGCTGCGCACATGGCGGATGGTTATGCCCGCGCAACCGGTAAAGCGGGCGTGGTCATGGTGACCTCAGGTCCGGGTGCCACGAACACCATTACCGGTATCGCCACGGCGTTTACCGACTCGATTCCTATGGTCGTGATCTCTGGTCAGGTTATGAGCCATCTGGTGGGCGACGACGCCTTCCAGGAAACCGACATGCTGGGTGTGTCACGCCCGATCGTGAAGCACAGCTTTGCCGTCAGCCGCCCGGAAGACATTCCGGAGATCGTGGCTAAGGCCTTCTACATTGCCAGCACCGGCCGTCCGGGCCCGGTCGTGATCGACATTCCGAAAGACATGACCATGCCGAACGAGCGCTATGAGTATGTCTATCCGAAGAAGATCCGCATGCGTTCCTACGCGCCGCCACAGCGTGGCCACTCCGGTCAGATCAAAAAGGCGGTTGAGCTGCTGCTCAACGCCCGCCGTCCGATCATTTACGCCGGTGGTGGTGTCATCATTGATGGCAGCTCCGACAAACTGCGTGCGCTGGTCGACCGTCTGAACTTCCCGTGCACCAACACCCTCATGGGTCTGGGTTCGTACCCGGGCACCGGCGAGCGTTTTGTGGGCATGCTGGGTATGCACGGCTCGTACGAAGCCAATATGACCATGCACAACGCCGATGTGATTCTGGCCGTAGGCGCGCGTTTTGATGACCGCGTAACCAACGCGACTGACAAGTTCTGCCCGGATGCCAAGATCATTCATATCGACATTGATCCGTCGTCCATCTCCAAAACCATCACCGCCGATGTGCCGATCGTAGGCCCGGTTGGCGCGGTTCTGGATGAAATGATGTCGCTGCTCGACGAAGCCGGTGAGACCCCGGATGCCGAAGCACTGGCCAGCTGGTGGAAACAGATTAACGAATGGCGTACCCGTCATGCCGGTCATTACGACAAGAATGACTCGCAGCTGATGAAGCCGCAGGAAGTGATCGAAGCCATGTGGGCTGCGACCAAAGGCGACGCCTACGTGACGTCTGACGTCGGTCAGCACCAGATGTTTGCCGCCCAGTACTACAAGTTCGACAAGCCGAACCGCTGGATCAACTCCGGTGGTCTGGGCACCATGGGCTTCGGCTTCCCGGCCGCCATGGGCGTGAAAATGAACTTCCCCGATGAAATGGTCGTATGTGTTACGGGTGAAGGTTCCATTCAGATGAACATCCAGGAACTGTCGACCTGTCTGCAGTACGGCATTCCGGTGAAGATCCTGTGTCTGAACAACGGCTCACTGGGCATGGTGCGTCAGTGGCAGGACATGAACTATGAAGGCCGTCACTCCCACTCTTATATGGAATCCCTGCCGGATTTCGTCAAGCTGGTGGAAGCCTACGGCCATGTCGGTATCCGTGTTGAAGGCCGCGACGAGCTGCCACAGGCACTGGAAGACACCTTTGGCAAATACAACGACCGTCTGGTGTTCCTCGATGTTGTCGTCGATGAAACCGAACACGTGTATCCGATGCAGGTCCCTATGGGCGCCATGCGCGATATGTGGCTGAGCAAGACGGAGCGGACCTGATCATGAAGCACATTATCTCTATCCTGCTTGAGAACGAGCCGGGCGCGCTGTCACGCGTTGTCGGCCTGTTCGCTCAGCGTGGTTACAACATCGAAACCCTGACGGTAGCCCCGACGGAAGATCAGACGCTGTCGCGCCTGACCATGACCACCCGTGGCGATGACCGTAAGATCGAACAGATCACCAAACAGCTCAACAAACTGATCGAAGTGGTGAAACTGGTCGACCTGTCAGAAGGTGCACACATCGAGCGTGAACTCATGCTGATCAAAGTGAAAGCTGTGGGTGCCCAGCGTGACGAAATCAAACGCACCGCGGATATCTTCCGTGGCCAGATCGTCGACGTCACCTCCAGCGTGTACACCATCCAGCTGACCGGCGCGAGTGACAAACTCGAAGCCTTTATCGAAGCCATCGGCTCCGCCTGCGTACTGGAAACCGTACGTACCGGTGTCTCTGGTATCGCACGTGGCGAGAAAGTACTGAGTCTGTAAACGTAGGGTGGGCACAGCCCGCCACACAGGATGTTCCGACAGGAGCATCACCAGAAAAGGGCCTTCGGGCCCTTTTTTGTTGCCTGGCCTCTGCGCGTAGGGTGGGCACTACCCACCACACAGGATGCTCTGGTTGAATCATCACAAGAAAAGGGCTCAAGTAGCCCTTTCGGCCTGCCTGCCCGGCCTCAATGTTCTGTATGTACAGTCAAGGTACCGCCCGTATCAGGGGAAAAAGCGCTCGTTTTTACACCACTCATGAGAAACGGGCATGCTCGTTTTGCTTCTTCAATGTGTAAGAAAATCAACGCATTACGAACTAAGAAAGGGTGATAGCGTGCGGGATGCATGAAGATCCGCAGGAAGAAAACGTGCACGCATACTTTGGAGCGGACAAACAGTCTGAATGAGCAGTGATCTGTAACCACTTTTGTGGACAGTTTTTTCTGTTCATTAAAG
>CETZ01044950.1_pt1 | contig 10740 bp, 7 predicted proteins | sample 531441 | NCBI WGS metagenome assembly CETZ01 (sample SAMEA2623098, study PRJEB7988) | marine metagenome | isolation source: saline water (ENVO:00002010), including | reverse complement strand
CGAAACCGACACAATTCCTGGTCGTGTCGTTCTGAGTTGGCTCGACTTTGAGGCAGATGTTCCCGATAATCGTTTGGATAATGTTGCAAGCGAATTTGCGCGTCTGCTGGTTATTGTTAACCAAGAACGAATGGAAGACTATCTCAACCAAGGCCTTGCATCAAAACTAGTTATCGAACCCGGAGTGAGCAAAGTGACAACTCGTGATTTTACGGAAATATCCCGGACAAATGGCAAAAACGGTCGAGCGATCGACATGCCACGGGCGGCGCAATCGGTAGCTGCGTATATTAACGGTGAACGTGATCAGGCAGTAGGTGCCACAAAAGTGGTTGGTCCGACAACGGAATACACACGTACTTACACACCGACCAGTAATGGATTTGCGGCATTATTAGCACAGCACGATCAGGATAATCCTGGTACGTATTCGATTGCTTTTACCGAACTGAGCGGTGTGCGCAACCCGCGGAGTGCAACCTATCGTGGCGATGCACAGATGCAAGGTGGGGGTATTCATGCGTTCTATTTAGCCTATACCTACATTATGGAAAAGGCTGCGGGTGTTGCTCGACCTGTCGATGATATTGCTGGTGGGACGAACGCTGCGGACTGTTTTGATGATATGCTGCAAAAATTTGACTATGCCTGTCGCCTAGGATTTTATGATTACTTTGGCTATGCAACACTCACAAAACGTGCGGCAGAAATTGGGTTAACCAATACGGTATTTGCCGGTGAAGAGACACGCACATCAGCGAATGACTTGCAAAAGCTATTTGTAGGCCTATATAAAAACCAGATAGCTCGGGCCGAGGGCGGCCAAGAAATCCTCAGTACACTACGGTCAACGCGGGCAAGTGAGGGTATTCCGGCTGGTGTGCCCAGCGGTACGATCACGCACGTGATTGGCGAGAGCGATGATATTCGCAGTGACGCAGGAATCATCTACAGTACAAACAAGGGTGCTTATGCCTTGTCTGTCCTTGCACAAGGTGCCGAGTGGGATGATATCAAAAACCTTGTCCAAAAAATCGAAGCCCTTAAATCAAAAGAAGTCCCCAAGGACGCAACATAGGTAAGTTTATCGCAAAAGCTCTACTAGGCGGTTGACGAAACAGAGGCGAATCAGTATAATCCTTTTAGTATTCCGGCGTAGCTCAGCGGTAGAGCGGGTCGCTGTTAACGACTAGGCCACTGGTTCGAATCCAGTCGCCGGAGCCAATTTGAACTTTCAAGAGTGTCAATAAGTACCGAGAAGGGCTTCAACAGAGGTAGTTGAAGCCTTTTTTCGTTCAAAGTCGGGTTCGCAAGTAACATACGCAAAATCTTGTTCTTTTGCTCTGGTTGCGAACTTTCAAAGATACCTTTAGCCTTAGAAGCCAGTTGTAACAGATACGCAGAGGTTATATTGAAGGACTTATCGTTGTTTGTGTATTCAACCAACTTACGGTCTAAATCTTCCATTTCGGACTTGTACTTCATTACATATTTGTCATAGTCATCAACAGTAATACGTCCATCAAGCCTGTCTTCGTATAGTGTACTCAATTTTCTTTCAAGCCGTTGGTACTCAGCCCGTGTTTGCGTGATGGCGTTTTTGTAGAACAACTGTATGTTGTCGTGTTCGTTCTTCATCAAATCAAGCACTTGGTTCACTATATCTTCACTGATACTGAGTTTTTCAAGCAGTTTCGTAACCTGCGGTAGTATGTCGGCTTCAGCAATGTGCGGTTGGTGGCAGGGTACGCCAACTTTTGCTTTCGTACAACGCATATAGACGTGTCCCTTTTGTTCGTATGAGGAAATACTACAACCGCAGGTAGCACACTTCAGTAAGCCACTGAAGGTAAATACCTGCTTGATATTTGTCTTGGTCTTTTCATTGGTTCGCTGGTCGTTGATAAGTTGAACCTTGTCAAAGGTATGCTTGTCTATGATTGGTTCGTACTTATGAGGGTAAACACCGCCGTCATATCGCATAACACCGTAGTAGAACGGGTTTTTTAGCATTGTTTCAATCTGGCTCTGTCCAACGATACCTTGCTTTTTGGTGTTGCTACGGAAGCCTTCTTCACGAAGTATCTTGGCAATAGTACGATATGATTTACCTTCAAGTCGCAGGTCATACGCCTTTACGATATAGCCCTTGCGGTCAGGGTCGGGTATGATGTTTTTCAATACTTTACCGTTGGCGTCTTCCCATTTGATATTCTTGTAGCCAATACAAGCCTTGCCTGGGTATTCGCCATCGTGTAACTTCTGTTCAATCTTTCGTTTGACGTTGTCGCTAATAGCCATTGAATAGTAACCACCAAAGACCATACCCATATCAAGGCGGGTCTTGTCGTGGGCTGGCGAGTGCTGGTGGTAAATAAGCCCGTCAGACGGGAAGTGTAGTTCACAGCGTCCTTCTTTTACGAGGTTCTTCAAGGTGCGTACTACGTCCGAAGAAACATCACGGGTTAGGCGGTCAATCTTATCAAATACCATCACAAAATACTTCGGGTACTTTATGGCTTCATCAACAATTTCAATGAACTTGGCACGGTCTTCTTTGAAAGCCGTTTCGTCAAAACGGTGTAGTTCTTTATTGAACTTGTAACGGTCAGAGTATTCGTTGAGGCGTAGTTCCTGTGCTGGCAGGGCGTCTACTTGTCGTGGGTCTGATACTCGTGCGATTAGGAAGGCTTTTATACCTTCGTAGTCTTTTACTTCTTTAGATACTTTCATACTTTTTCCTTGTTTTAGATTATACAATTAGTAACATTAGATAACAATAACTACTAAAATCAGAAGGTATAGTCCTCAATGCTCACGGGCGTCATAGCCGTCAGCGTGGCTTCTATTTGAAGCAGTGTTTTGAGTTGCGTTTTGGTAGGTGGTGAACGTCCGTTACGTTTGTATCTGTAGTAGATGTGCTTACCGAACAGCCCTTCAATGACGTTGCGTACATAGCGTTCATCATCGTGTTCTTTGCGTATCATAGCGAGCATAACGGCAAATGATGTTTCGGCTGGCTTGGCGTTGGGGTACGCTTGCTTGTAGGCTATGAGGTTCTGTTCAACCGTTTCCAGTACGGCAAACGGTGCTTTGGGCAGTTCGTCAAAAATGTTCTTCCAGTGGCGTAATAGTACCCTGCGTGAAATGTCGGTACTGAACAAGTGGCGAAATGTCAGGTCGCTACTGTCTTCGCTAACGGCTTCCAGTTCCTTACGCAGTTTGGCTAATCCGTTAGTGCGTATTTCAAAACGGGCAACGCTGACGGTCTTCTGTTTTTCTAGTTCATCAAGTAGGCTCAATTGCGTGAAGCCGTTCTTTTCATAACTACGCTTTTCGCTTACCTTGCTTTGTTTCAGGTCGGCTACTTTGTCATAGAAGGCAATATCAAGGGCGTTGGTGTGAATATGGTAAACGTGTCCGCCGTTCTTGAAGTTGGTGTGCTGAACATCATAACGGCGTGATAAGTCGGCTTTACGAAGTATTTCAGTGATGGTTGATACTGGTGTGCGGTCATCAAATACGATGTTCTTTGAATAGTCTATTTTGCCTACTTGGGCTTCTGCGAGTAGGTGCGGAAATACCCATACGCCGTAGGTGGTACGAAGCACTTCAGATAATTTCTTTATTACCGTTTCAAAGTCTTCGTCCTTCAGTTCCGTGAAGTTATTGCTGAACAGCAATTTCGGGGCTGAAAACTCAATAGACAGTTGACGGTCTTTTCTATAATTGCCTCTTGGTCGTTCGGTGTAGGTTAGGCGTGGCTGATAGATACCTAGTTTCTTGTAGGCGGTGCTAGGGTTGTTGTACGCAACAAACACGCCCTTGGTGTTGTCTATCTTATGAAACAACTTGGCGTCCGTAACCCATCGTGGCTGACTGCTAAATGGTACTACCAACTTGACGGTGTCTATCATCGTTACGACTTTCAAATACTTCACTACATTTTTTGAACACGGCTTCTTCAATAGCCTTGCTTGCTTGACGGTTGATGGGGTAGAAAAGCCCAAGCGACCTATCGCCTACAACCTTTGTCGGGTACAGTAGGCGGTACGAGCCGTCTAATTTGGTGTAAACAGCGATGGAGTTGAGGTATATGTTTCCATCAACTACAAGGCTGGCTATACCAATCAAGCCGTTCTTCGGCTTTACGGGTGTGATGTTTACTTCGCTTATTTCCATCGCTTCCGCTCCTCAGTGTCTTGTTCTTTTTTGGTTGCCCATAGCCATACGGCTGTGAGCAGGTCAATCAACTTACGGACTGATACCCTAAGCAGTTTGTAGATAGTTACCATTTGTTCTGACCCTTTCATTACGTTTTAGTTCCATATCAACTTCCAATAGGGCGTCCAAAAACTTGGCGAGGTTATTCAGCTCGTCAGTATCAAGCACTGGCACGGCTGGCGTGTCTGGGCTTGCTGGAACTGGCTCTTGCTGGTCGTTCATACTACCAACTATGCCAACATCTAACGGGCTTGTCGCTGTTTTAGTTTTATTGCGTAATAAGTTCGTTCAAAGGGTTATTTTTGCCGTCATCAAATACAGACTTTCCGTTCAAGTGCATTGAAAAGCCGTTTTTTTCTGTTATTTTCCGTTCAAAACACGTTCAAACTAGAACGGTATTTCGCTCAAGTCTATTGGCTTGTCATCAAAACTTACAGTTTTCGTTTCAGCCCCAAGTTTTTTCAGTTTCCTATCTAGTTTCGTAGTGTCTATATGCTGGGCGTCTGCTTCGGCACGGGTAAGGTGTGAGCGAAATACGATACCTTTGTTCTTGTTGATAGTCGGGAAGAATATAGCCCGTAGGGTCGGGTCAAAGCCCATATCGCCAATGATAGTGGTAAGTTGGCGTTTGGTGGCAAGGTTAGGTTTGAACGGCTCTGTTTGCCCATCGTGCTGGAACGACTGGCTCAAAATCATATCTGACGCTTGACCCGTTTGAGCCTTCTTTAGTTTTAGTACGCCGTTGACCAGAATAACGCCGTTGTCATCGTAGGTAAGCGTGTATTCGGGTATCACTTTGCCGTCATATTCGGGTTCATCTTCATCAAGTTCAGCGTAGAAGGCTTTACCGTTGGCTTCGGCTTCCTCAACAATCTTCTTCAGTTCGGGGCTAAACTCTGGCGTTTCTTTACCGTTGATAATACAAAGCGTATTTACTTCAGCGTTATGACTTATGCCGTAGTCGTTTTCATTGTATTGCTTCCAGTCCCAAAAGCCGTTCTCAATATGCTCAAGGCGGTCAAATGCTTTCCAACAGATACTTTCCGTAATGGCTTCAAGTTCAGGGTTGCGACCATACAGCCGTTTCAGTTCGTTGCTAATCAAGATGTAGCTACGATTGACGGCGGTAATGTCTGGTAGGTTGTTATGGTCAACGACCATTTCAAACAGACCAATGGCGAGGTTATTCAGGTAGTGAGCAACCGCAAAATCATTGGGCTTGCTACGGGCTTCTGATAGACCAAAAGCGTATTCAAGCACGTTAGTAGCCTGTATATCGTTCAGTTTGTAGCGGTCTTTTATCAACTTGGCTACTTCTTCACGGGTAGGGCTTTCATCGCTAGGCGGTTCGTTCAACGACTTGATAATCTTATTTGTTTCATCAAGAACATACTTGGCTTGGTCTTCGTCAAGCCTAAATGTGTTCATAAAAACGTGTACTCTATTATCGTCAGCCACTTCGCTACTTCCTTGAAAACTTCACACTGCTTGTGAGTTATTATACAATAATGTTATATGGCAGACGATAACCTCTCTGAATACCTAACATTGAAGCAAGTCAGCGAGCTGCTAAAGGTACACCCGAACACCCTACGCAATTGGGACAAAAACGGGATGCTCAAGCCTATTCGTATTGGTGAGCGTAAAATACGGCGATACAAAAAAGAAGAAGTAAAGAAGTTTTTAGAAGCAAGTCAGTAAACATCGAAAATCAGGAAGGACGTAATGAATAATGGCAGATAACTCACTGAAAAAAGGACGATACACCAAGTACAGCAATAAGATAGGGCTATACAGCAAAAGTAAGGGTAGTTTCCTCAAAAATGATACTGAAGTGGTGCTAAACTTTCCGTTCAAAGATACCGTGCTTGAGGCTGGTATGAGCAAGGAAGACGTGGGGCGTGAGGAACGCTTTCTACACCTTGAAATTGACAGTAAAGATATAGATACGCTGGAAGAACCGAAGGTACTGACTGATTTTCGTTACTTTGATAAGGACGGTGAAAGGTCGCTGACTGCGAGCAGTGATATTACGTTCTTTGACGAAGACGGCGAGTTGAAACAAAACTTGCTTATAAAGGGTAATAACCTGCTGGCTTTGTACACGCTCAAAAGTCGTTTGACTGGCAAAGTGAAACTGATTTATATTGACCCGCCTTACAATACGGGCAGTGATAGTTTTCGCTACAACGACAGTTTCAATCACTCGTCGTGGCTTACCTTTATGAAGAACCGTCTTGAGGTTGCTAAAGACTTATTGCGTGATGATGGTATGATTTTCGTTCAGTGCGACTACAAAGAAGACGCTTATCTGCGTGTTCTTATGGACGAAGTTTTCGGACAGTCTAATCTTGTTGCTCAAATAACGGTAAAGTCCAATAGTATTTCTGGTAACAAAACGCAACATAAAGAGAAAACAATACTGAAGAACAAGGACACTATCTTGGTGTATAAATTGGCTGATGAAATAACCATCAAGCCTCAATATGTAGCAAAAAACGAGTGGGACACTCATTACAATTCAGTGTTGAAAGAACTACCAGACGGTACGTTGGTAATTGAAAAACTAAAAGATGTTTTAGTGGCAGAAGGGCTTATCGCTAGTAGCGACACTATCACACCAGATATTTTGAAAATCCGAAAAGTCAACGATTACCTTTTTGGAATACGTCATAGCGTATTCCGAAAAGTCAATTCCATACCTGACACTCTGAAGGCGTTGAGCCTAAAGACACCCGATGACATTGTGTTCATTGAGGACAAAAACGGTAAGAAGATGTACGCTCACGGTGGTAAGCGTCTTTCAATGCTGTCTAGCGTTTACCAAGAGATTGACGGTGAACAAAAGATGGCTCAACTGCTTGGCGACCTATGGACTGATATTGACTTTCAGAACACGCAAAATGAAGGTGGCGTTGACCTGACAAATGGCAAGAAGCCCGAAGCGTTGATACGCAGAATTGTCGATATGGCAACAAAGCCAAATGATATAGTGTTGGACTTTTTCGTTGGTTCGGGTACAACTTCAGCAGTTGCTCACAAGATGGGTCGCAGGTGGGTTGGTATTGAGCAGATGGACTACGTTGAAGATAAGACCACTGTACGGCTCAAACGAGTGATTGAAGGCGAGCAGAACGGTGTTTCTAAATATGTAGGCTGGAACGGCGGCGGTTCGTTCGTCTATTTTGAACTAAAGAAGTACAACCAAGAATACGTTGACCGTATTATGGAGGCCACGAGCCTGAAGGAACTAGAAGATATTTATGTTGATATGCGTAACAATGCCTTCCTGAAGTTTTGGTTTGACCGTAGCCACTTTGAAAAAGATGAGGACTTTAGGCAACTTGACCTTGATGGTCGTAAAAATGCTCTTGCTGACGTGCTGGACGAGAACCAACTATATCTCAATTACGCAGATATGGACGATACACGGCACAAGGTAACGGCTGACGAAAAAGCATTGACGGACAACTTCTATGGCACGAACGAAAACTAAAGTAAATGAAACGCTGGACAACTTCCTATTCAACAAAATAGAAAGTGACCCCGACTACCAACAATGGGAAAAAGATTATCAGATACCAGACTATGTAACTGATAACTTACACCCTTCTAAGCAACTGCGTGAGTATCAAGAACAGGCGTTGAAGCACTTTATTTGGCTCTACGACCACGACAGGGCGAGTGCGAAACACCTGCTGTTCAATATGGCTACTGGTACAGGTAAAACACTGGTAATGGCGTCTGTGGTGCTGTACCTGTATGCGAAAGGCTATCGCAACTTTCTGTTCTTGGTGTACAGGGACAACATTATCAAGCAAGCAGTCCGCAACTTTACTGACTACAAGTTTGAAAAGTACCTGTTCAACCCGAAGGGTATAAAAATCAACGGGCAAAACGTAGACGTAAAAGCGGTTGATAGTATCGCTGACAGTAGCCGTAATGCCATCAACTTTATGTTCTTTAGTACGCAGTTGCTTTACAACCGTATCAACGAAGATAAAGAAAATGGGCTGACCTTTGAAGATTTTGTGAACAATAACGTGGTTATACTGGCTGATGAAGCCCACTCACTCAATGTAGAAACTCGTAAAAAGACCAAGACCGAAGCGGTTGAAGTAAAGAACTGGGAAACGGCTGTCTTGTCGGCGATACAAGCCCGTGAAGAAAATATGCTGATTGAGTTTACCGCTACGGTTGACCTTGCTAATCAAGCCATACACGCCAAGTATGAAGACAAAATCGTTCATCGTTATGACTTTTTGGCGTTCAACAAAGACGGGTATAGCAAGGACGTAAAGTTCCTGTACAACCAAGAGGTACATACCGAAGACCAGAAGCGGTTACTTATCGTCAATGCGGTTGCGTTGAGTGAATACCGTAGGCTATTGGCTGAACGTGTGATGGGTATTTTCATTAGTCCAATCGTGCTAATAAAGTCAGTGAAAATTGCCCAAAGCGAAGAAGACCGCAAGTTTTTTGATAGTGTGATTGGTTCGCTACGACCCGAAGACTTGAACCGCTTGAAGGAACTAGGGCGTGAGAATAAGAACCGTGAACACGAAATACTTGCTGATATGTTCAAGTGGCTGGCGTCCAAAGAAGCGGGGCTTATTTCAGGTGGCGATTGGGACGGCTTGAAGGCATTTACCGCTGAAATAAGGGCTAGTTTTGCCCACGATAATACGCTGATATACAACAGCCAAAAGAAGGAAAAGGCGGACTTATTGCCGCTCTTGGACAGCCCACGAAACACGATACGAGCCATCTTTTCAGTTAACGCTTTGAACGAAGGCTGGGACGTGTTGGGGCTGTACGATATTATTCACTTTGATATTTCCGAGAGTAAAAAAGTCAGCCTTCAAGATATTCAGTTGATTGGTCGTGGTGCGAGGTATAACCCGTATGAGTTGCCACGTTCGTACAAGCGTGATGAAGAAGAAGACGGTATGTTGAGCCTGTTTGCTAGTCGCAACCTTGAGTTTGATAAGTACAAGCGGAAGTTTGACAACGACCCATACGACAAGGGGCGTGTGCTGGAAACATTTGTGTACCACTTTGTAAAAACTGGTACGTTCCTCGAAAGTCTTCAGCGTGATTTGCTGGGCGAGGGTATCATCAACGATGGTATTGAGAAAAAGACTATCACGATGAAGCAAACGTTCCTTGAGAGTGAAACGTACCGCAAGGGCTTTGTGCTAGTCAACCAGACTGTGAAGCGTACCAAAACAAAGGGTGCTGAAATAGACACTACCTTCAACCGTGTCATCAAGGCTGGTTCGTATAATCTACGCTCTATGGGCTTGTCGGACTATGAACAAAATCAGATTATCGCAGGTCAAAAGGTTGATGTTATTCGTATCACTGAAGAATACTTCCCACTTCCTGTTATTCGTAAGGCTCTGGTGTCGGCTGAGGCTGGTTTCTTCCGCTTCAACAACCTGCGTGAACATTTAGTTGGTATTGAAACGGTTGATGAACTGATTGAAAAATACTTGCCACTGTACGAAATAAAATACACCTACGAAGAAGGCAAAAGTATCAGCCAGTTGAACCCTGTTGAAAAACTACAACTGTTGATTGGTGTGATATTGCCTGAAGTGCGTAAGAGTATTGACCTGAATATGCCACGAGTAACGGGCAGTAAAAAGTTCCGTCCCGTGTCGCTGTCGGCAGTGTTTGGTAAGGAAAAGAATATCTACCTTATGGCGTTTCCTAGCGAAGACCCTACGACTGGTCAGAAGGTGTTTATCAGTAGCGATGAACGCTCAAAGGCTCAAACAGACCACGCTAACCCTGAACTTCAGTATGATATTGAAACTGCTGATTGGTACGCATACAGCGAAAACTACGGCACGAGTGAAGAAAAGCGTTTTGTAAAATATGTAGCCAGTCAGATTGACGACCTACGCAGTAAATACGATGGTGCTGAAATATACCTCATACGCAACGAACTAGACTATTGGCTGTTCAGTCCTCAAGATGGTCGCAGGTTCAGCCCTGACTATATGCTGATTGTGAACGATGTACGCAACGGCGAAATGTACTATCAGTGTTTGATTGAACCGAAGGGCGGTCATATTCTTGAGCAAGATATTTGGAAGGAAGAAGCCCTTATAAGTCTGGCTGATGATAGTGAAGTGGTGTTTGAGGCGGAAGATGGCGATAGTCGCAACTACCGTGAATACCTTGAAGAAGTAAGTAGGCACGGCTATAAGGAAGTAAAGCCACTAGGTTTGAAGTTCTACAACAGCGACCCACGAGGTGAGGAAGACTTTGCCCTAGACTTTCAGGCAAAACTTTTGGGTATAAAATGAAGCCCATAATATCAGTCAAAGAAGCCCGTAAGTTACTTGGTAAAGAATACGAGAACCTGACTGATGAAAAGGTGGCTGATTTGGTTGAGCAACTACACGGGCTGGCGAAGGTGTCGTTAGATATGGCACGGGAGCGATTGGCGAAGGGCGAAAAGTTAGAAGACCCTGTTCAAAAAACGCTTGGTCAAAAGTAGCCCCG
>CETZ01043514.1_pt1 | contig 10806 bp, 10 predicted proteins | sample 531441 | NCBI WGS metagenome assembly CETZ01 (sample SAMEA2623098, study PRJEB7988) | marine metagenome | isolation source: saline water (ENVO:00002010), including | reverse complement strand
GGAGGTTGAGCTTAATGAATTTGAAAAAAATCATTCTGCTGGCCTTATGAGGGTTAACCAAGCTGGAGAAGTTTGTGCTCAAGCGCTTTATAGAGGACAAAGTTTAACTGCAGAACTTAAAGCAACTCAAAAACAATTGAAAGAGGCAGCTGAAGAAGAGATGGATCATCTTGCCTGGTGTAATCGACGCCTTAATGAATTAGGAGACAAACCTAGTGTTCTTAACCCTCTGTGGTACTTTATGTCTTTTTCAATAGGTGCACTGACAGGTCTAGCCGGAGATAAGAGGAGTTTAGGTTTTGTTGAAGAAACAGAAAGACAGGTTGTGGCTCATTTAGATTCTCACCTAGATGAAATTTCGGAAAAAGACATAAAAACAAAAACGGTGATTAATAAGATGAGAGATGACGAAGATGCTCATGCAAGGCGGGCTAAAAAGTCAGGGGCTTCTGAATTACCAGATGAAATAAAGACTGGAATGTCCTGGGTAGCAAGATTAATGACTTCTACTAGTTACTATATCTAATTTTGAAATATAGATAAAATCTATTGATAAATTGGTTTACATAAGTATAGTGCGTCTCGCAGTATCACTGCATTGGTTAAATTAGGAAAAGTATATGAATTTGTATGTAGGAAATCTCCCGTGGAGTGCAACCGAAGAAGAGTTGCAAGCTCATTTTTCTCAAGCTGGGCCTGTTAAGGCAGTAAGAATAATTACTGAAGGCAGATCTGGTCGCTCAAAAGGATTTGGTTTTGTAGAAATGGAGTCATCTGACGGAGGTCAGGCGGCAATAGACACTCTGAACGGTAAAGATTTTAGCGGCAGGGAACTTAGAGTCGATAAGGCAACAGAAAGAAGTTAAAAAACCCCCTCTCTCATTAAGACGTATATAACTTATTCGTCTTCTATATGGACAGCTGTACCCAAAACCATAAGTTCAGCTGCTCCCTGTGAAATCATCGAAGTTGTAGAACTTACGCTGATAATTGCATTGGCACCCATTTTTTCAGCACTTTCAACCATGCGGTCAATGGCTTGCTCTCTGCTTTCGGCCATAAGTTTTGTGTATTCATGAATTTCGCCGCCCACAATATTTCTAAAGACAGCTAGGATATCTTTTCCTATATGCCTTGCTCGAATTGTATTACCCTTTACAAGGCCTAGTGTTTTAACTATTTTCTTTCCAGGAATCGTAGGACTCGAAACTAAAATCATAATTATATTTCCACATCTTTATAGATATCATTTTTAGACTCTTTGTATCTTTTAAAAGCAGCTGATAATAACAAAACCAAAAACGTTAACCAAAGTACGCTTATGGATACTGAAAAAAACAATGACTTGGATTCTAAAAACCCCTGTAGCATGCCCCAAGTAGACAAAGCAACCCACACACCTATTAAGGTAACAACTGATAGGTTTTCTAAAAACTTCACGATTACTAGTATCTAATCAAAAAACAAGTTTTGCAACTCTTTGCCAGGTTGGTTTGCTCGCATACATGCCTCCCCAACTAGAAATGTATTCACTCCATAAGAAGTGATCTTCTTTACGTCTTCTTTAGTCTGAACCCCACTTTCAGAAACGACAATAATTTCGTCAGGAATTTCCTTAGAAAGTAGTTCAGTTGTCTTCAGATCAACTTTAAAAGTTTCTAAATCTCGGTTATTTATCCCAATCAAGTTAGGTGCGATCTTAAGAGCATTTTCCATTTCCTTAAAGCTATGTACCTCAACTAAAACATCAAGATTTAGTTCAAAAGCTAACTGTAAATAATCATTTAATTGGCTTTGTGTAAGTATGGCTACTATAAGCAAAATACAGTCAGCCCCGCTATATCGGCTTTCATAAACCTGATATTCATCAATAATAAAATCTTTTCTCAACAGGGGAAGTTCTACAGACTTTCTAACTAAAGAAAGATGTCTTAAATGGCCTTTAAAAAAAGGTCTATCAGTAAGAATACTTAGACAACTAGCATTGGCCTTTTCGTATTCCTTTGCAATCTTTTCAGGTTCATACTTCTCTCTAATAAGGCCTTGGCTCGGAGAGGCTTTTTTCATCTCTGCAATTACAGCAATAGAGTTTTGATCAAGAGACTTCGCTAAACTATCTCGAAATCCTCTTGTTGAATCTAATGATCCTAATTCTGACTCTAATTTAGTGAGAGGAAATTTCTTCTTTGCTGCATGGACAGAATTTTTTGTTTTATCCAGAATTTCTCTAAGGTAAGAGTTTTTCATTTGCTTTCTTTAGCCAAAGACTGGCTGATTGAGCTAAGTTGTTCTAGCTTCTCCAAACCCCTGCCCTCGCTAATACTTTCAAAAGAAATTTTAACTCCTTCTTTTAAATCTTTTACTAAACCAGAAACATACAGTGCTGCACCTGCATTTAAAGCTACTATCTGACTAGCAGCTTCATGTTTTCCATTCAATGCTTGCTTTGCCAATTCCAAACTTTGTTCAGGTGAACTGACTTTCAGTTCTTCTATCGAAAGAGTTTTAAGATTAAAGTCTTGAGGGGAAATAATATACTCTTCTATGTGTCCATCTTTTAGTTCTGCAACTTTTGTTGAAGCTGCAATACTAATTTCATCTAATCCGTCTTCTGAATGAACAACTAAAACATGTTTACTGCCTAATCCTTTTAATACTTCAGCAATTGGTCTAACCCACTTCTGACTAAATACACCAACTACTTGGTTTAAGGCTCCAGCAGGGTTTGTGAGAGGACCCAATAAATTAAATATCGTTTTAATGCCTAATTCTTTACGAGGGCTAACAGCGTGTTTCATAGCACTATGATGAGAAGGTGCAAACATAAAACCTAGCCCAACTTCTTCAATACAAATTGTAATTTGATTAGGGTTAAGGTCTAAAACAACTCCTGCAGCTTCCAAAAGATCAGCACTTCCACTTTTTCTCGTGGCGCTTCTATTGCCATGTTTAGCAACTTTTACACCACAAGAACTAGCAACAAAAGCAGCTGTCGTAGAAACGTTGAATATAGGTAAGCCTACTCCCCCTGTACCACATGTATCAACCAGGTTTTCTTTAGATATTGATATTTTGGATGAGAGTTTGCGCATCACCTCAGCTGAACCTATAACTTCTTCTACAGATTCTCCCTTGATGCTTAAGGATGTTAAGAAGGCACCAATTTGAGCACTTGAAGCGGATCCAGTTAAAATTTGATTCATGATAGTTGAGGCCCCTTCTCTAGAAAGATCTTCCCCTTTCATGATTGTTTTAATACCTTCTTGAATATCCATAATAAAAATTAAATTTTTAGAAAATTACTAAGTAGCTCCATTCCTTTTTCAGTTGATATGGATTCGGGGTGAAACTGCAATCCCACTAAAGGTAAAGTTTCATGTTGTATGCCCATTATTGTTCCAGTCTCAGTCCATGCATTAATATGAAAATCTTTTATCAAACTTCTTTTTTCTATTATCAACGAATGATATCTGGTTGCCCTAAAAGGATTATCAATTCCATTAAATATACCGTATCCATCATGAATTATTTCAGAGAGCTTTCCATGCATAATATTATCTGCACGTACTATATTTGCTCCAAAAGCAGCACCTAAGCATTGATGACCTAAACAAATACCCAAAATTGGAATTCTATTTTTATAATTCTTTATTAGATCTACTGAAATACCAGCTTCTTTAGGTGTGCAAGGTCCAGGAGAAATAACAACATAATCTGGACTTTTTCTCTCTATGTCATCGAGAGAAATTAAGTCATTGCGATAGACTTCCACTTCTTGTCCCAGTTGATAGAAGTATTGAACCAGGTTGTAAGTAAAAGAATCGTAGTTATCTATCATTAATAACATACACTTAACCTATTAATTTCTGTTGAACCATTTCAACAGCTTTGAATATAGCCCTGCCTTTATTTAAAGATTCTTTCCATTCAAGTCTGGGGTCTGCGTCTGCAACAATTCCTCCGCCCGCTTGAATGTACAAGACTTCATCTTTAATTATTGCTGTTCTGATAGTTATTGCCATATCCATATTTCCTGTCCAAGAAAAATACCCGATTGCCCCTCCATAAATACCTCTTTTAACGGGTTCAAATTCATCAATAATTTCCATTGCTCTTATCTTAGGAGCTCCAGAAAGCGTCCCTGCTGGAAAGGTTGCTCTGAATATATCCATGGCTTTTAATCCTTTTCTTAGCTTAGCCTTAACATTAGAAACCATATGCATTACATGGCTGTATCTTTCTACTCCAAATTTCTGAGTAACTTCAACAGTACCTGCTTCAGCAATTTTACCTATATCGTTCCTTCCTAAATCAATTAACATCAGGTGCTCAGCTATTTCTTTGGGGTCATTCACCATATCTTCTTCCATTGCAATATCGTCTTGTTCATTCCTACCCCTTCTCCTTGTTCCAGCAATAGGCCTAACTGTTACTTCACCATCCTCTAGTCTAGCTAAGATTTCCGGAGAAGATCCTACTATGTGAAATTCATCGAGATTTAAATAATATAGATAAGGAGAGGGGTTAAGGTGTCTGATAGAACGATAGAGTTCAACAGGGTCAGAGGTAAAAGGAACAGACATTCTTTGAGAGAGTACTACCTGCATTACATCTCCATCTTTAATGTATTCCTTAATCTTCTTTATGGATTGTTTAAATTGTTTTTCGCCAAATCCTGAAACAAAGTCTTTTTCAGTGACTGCATCCCCGATCTCTTCTTGAGTTTTATAATTTAATGGGCTTGTTAATTTTTTTGAAAGAGTTTTAAGCCTCTCTTCTGCTTTAGAAACATCTGCTTCTGATTCACTTTCTGAAAGAACTATAAGATGTAACTTGTTATTGAGATTATCAAAAACAGCAACTTCTTCTGAAACCAAAAAAAGAGCATCTGGAGTTCCTAAAGGATCTGGTAAAGAAGAGTTAGATAATCTTGGTTCTATATACCCAATACAGTCATATCCAAGATAACCAACCAATCCGCCAGTAAACATAGGGAGTTCATCATCAAATTTAACCTTTGTCTCTTCATGGTAATTTTCTAAAAATTCTAATGGATCTGAAACAATAATCTCTTCTTCAATCTTTCCATATTTAAAAATCTGAATTTGTTTGTTATATACCTTTATTACCTTGGAACAAGGTAAACCAATTAAAGAATATCTAGCCCACTTTTCTCCACCCTCAACAGATTCAAAAAGATAAGAGAAAGGTTTATTAGCTAGCTTCTTGTATACACTCAAAGGTGTTTCCATGTCTGCCAATATTTCTAATGAAACAGGTATTTTTTGTCTTTTCATCTATCTATGATGAACTATTTAGTCTATCTTTTTTCGGATTTTAGTTATTATTTCTTGGTAATTATTTTCTCCAAAAATTGCTGAGCCAGCTACAAAAGTATCACCTCCAGCTTTAGCAATTTCTGCAATATTTCCTAACTTAATTCCACCATCTACTTCCAATCTAACTTTAAGTCCCTTGTCATCTATTATTTTCCTTAAGGTTGAAACTTTATTTAACACTGATGGAATAAAATCTTGCCCAGAAAATCCTGGATTTACTGACATCAGAAGAATCATGTCTAATTTTTCCCAAAAATTTTCAAGCAGACTTAAGGGGGATGCTGGATTAAGAACGAGACCTGCCTTACATTTATTTTTTTTAATAAGCTGAATTGATCTATCTATATCCTCAGAGGCTTCTGGATGAAAAGTTATGTAGGTAGCACCACAATCAGCAAAATTTTCTATCAAACTATCTACAGGCTGAACCATGAGATGTACATCTATTGGGACTGAAATGCCATACTTTCTTAAAGCTTCGCAAACTAATGGTCCGATAGTTAAATTAGGAACATAGTGGTTATCCATAACATCGAAATGTACCCAATCAGCTCCAGCAGAAACTACCTTATCTACTTCTTCACCAAGCCGAGCAAAGTCAGCTGAAAGAATAGAAGGAGCAATGATATATTCTTGTTTTGCCATCTTATTCAATCCCAAGGGCGGGCAAGTTTACTCTTCAGCTAGGTAAGCGTCTAATTTTTCTAGGTCATCAATGGAATTGACATTAACCAAACTTCCATTAAAAACCTCGCCGGTAACTAAGCCTCTTTCACTAGCCGGTAAGAGTACCTCCTTCCAAAGTTCATAATATCCTTTCAATTCATCTTGGAATGCACTCGGATGGATGAGAGCTATACCAGAGAAAGTAAGATTTTTTCCTGGACCAAAAGGTTTAACAATATTGCCTTCGAGAAACAAATCTCCTTCTAAGTTGTTTTTGGGATTTTCTATTAAAACTAAATGAGCAATCGCATCAGAAGTAAGTGACAAAGTAGAAAATTCGAAATCTGTCCAAACATCACTGCTTATTAATAAAAAAGGTTCTTCACCTATCATATCTAAAGCCTTCCCTACACCTCCTCCTGTCCCTAGAAGTTCAGTTTCATAAGAATAGTTAATTTCGATACCAAATCTTGATCCATCTCCAAGGAAATCTCTTATTTGCTTACCTTCATGAAATAAATTTACTATTAACTCATCTACCCCTTCTTTTATTAACCTTTCTATATTCCAAAGAATAAGAGGATTTCCTCCTACTTTTAAAAGAGATTTTGGTTTGGACTCTGTAAGGGGTAAAAGTCTTTTTCCTTCTCCAGCAGATAAAAGAAATGCCTTCATAAGATTTCTTTAAGGGTCTTTTTAAGCTCAGGAAAAATGATTTTTTTTAAAAAAACTGAGAAATTTCTAAGTTCATCATATCTAGCAGAAATATTGATAGCGAAGTCTAGAGTTGTAGTTAAATCTGGAAGTCTGAAGGGCTTCTTATCTCTTAAGTGCAGTCTAGATAAAGTTCCCATTATTCTCAATTGCCTTTGTAAGGCTGTAAAGTCAAAAGACTTTTTAATCCCTGAGGTATTAAAATTTCCCATTAATCCAAACTCATAAGCTTTTGAAGTATATATATCAAGCAATTCACACATCTCTTTTTCGCTCATCTTAAAATAAAGATCTTTTAATAAAGAAACAGGATCTAAAAAAATGGGACCAAATACTGCATCCTGAAAATCTAATACTCCAGTACTACCATTTTCTAACATCATTAGATTTCTGCTCTCAAAGTCAAAATGACATAAGACCTGAGGTTGAGTGATTAGATCATCTAAGATTGTGCCGAAAACATTTTCAATTACTTCATTTCTTTCAGATGTTATCTCTATGTCTAATAAGTCCTTTAAAAACCAATCTCTAAATATATCCATCTGCATATACATTTCATTTCTGCTTAGAGAAGTTAATTTCGGATGAGGAGGACATAAATGTATTCTTATCATCTCATCTATTGCTGCTGAATATAAATGATGGTAGTTCTGTCTGTTAATGTGTAATTGGTATAATTTGTCTCCAAAATCTTCTACCAACATAAAACCTAATTTTGTATCGGAACTAATTACTTCAGGGACTGTTACTCCGTTATCTTTAAGAAATTCAGCCAAAAAAATAAATTGTTCAATGGATTCAGTTTCTGGAGGGCAAAAAACCCCAACAAAAGAGTTTTCTTTCGTATTAACTCTAAAGTATTCTCTTGCACTGGCTTCTTGCCTTAAAGGACTTATGCTTAAAACTTCTAGATTCTGACTAAGAGTCAGCCTAGAATTAGTCCACTCAAAAAGATCTTGTTCTACTAAAGACACTATACCTCTCAACATCAATGTATTACTTTATTCGGTTGATTATACTAAGACATTCTAACTTAGAAGAAATAAGCCTATGAACCTTTGGTTAACTCTATAATCTAAGAATATCTATGTTCTGGCAAAGAAATTTTTTAACAATTTTGATTAGTCTTCTTATTTTGGCTCAATCGAATTTGACTATAGCTAATGATAAAGAAAAAAAAGAACTGGTTATAGAATCAATTAAAGCTAAAAAAATCTCTAATGATATAAAAGGAAATTTGCTTCTAGAAGGCAATGTTTTTATTAAAACTAATCTATTAGATTTTCAAACTGATAAAGCTTTTTTTAACGAATCTAATGGTCTATTAGAGCTTAATGGTAATGTTGAAGTTTCTAGACTGGGTCTAAATATCACTTCTAATGAAATAATGGCAAACCTTAAAAAACAAAGCTTTTCTATTAAAAACACTGAAATTAATAGAAATAATACCAACTTTATTAAAGCTGAATTATTTCATATTAAGACCTCTGGAGATGTTGAGCTTATAAACAGTTCTGTTAACAACTGCACAAAAGATGACCCGGCATGGGAGATCTCAATCAAAAGAATAGACTATATAGAGGATAAGAAGAATGCAGTTATTAGAGGTATAAAATTAAAAATTCGTAACATTCCTGTTTTTTATCTACCTTATTTAAGAACTTCAGTAGGAAATGAAAGAATGTCAGGTTTTCTAACTCCTGGCTTAAGACAAACCAGTAATGGTCTAGATTTATCACTACCTTATTACTTTAACCTCTCTCCTAATTACGATTTAGTTATAGCCCCTAGGCATATTACAAAAAGAGGATCTGGAATGACTTCCATTTTTAGATACTTAAGTAAGAAATCAAATGGGGTAATAAAACTTTCTGGTATTTCTAATGATAAAAAGTATGAAGATGAGACAGAAAAGACCGGCAATAGATGGAATATAGTTTGGCAACAAGAAAGTAATTTTAATCAACACTTACACACTTCTTTAAATTTCCAGTCGGCTAGTGATGAATATTTTTTCAGGGATATAGGCAATGATCAATTTGGACAATCTAGAACTAGCTATTTGCCAAGAAAGTTAGGTTTAACCTGGAATAATTCCTTTATAAAAGTTGGTCTTGATTTTAAAAGATACCAAATTCTTAACCCCTTTTCTTCTGAAGAATTTAGATCAATGCCAAGCTTTACTATTCAATCAAACCTTTCAAAAAAAGGTCTTTCTTTTTCACTCTTATCTAATATAACTAAATTTCAAACTCAAGACGCTAATACTTCTGAAGGATCATATAAAAATATTAGAAGAGCTTATTTAATTCCAGAAATTCATTTTAAAAAATACTTTCCAAGCTCTAAATTGTCTTTCTCATTAGGCACCACAGAAACAAGTTACAAACTTAAATCTCAAAATTTTGAAAAGTCATCCCCCTGGATGGAAATGCAATATAGCCTATTCTTTGACAAGTACAAAAAAAAATCTCTCAACACTTTTTTGCCAACCATAAAATACAGTTATGTTAAAGAAGGCAAATCAGATTATGAACTGCTTATTGATTCACGAATATCTTCTCTTGATTATCGCAATCTATTCCAAAGAGACAGATATGTTGGATTTGATAGAGCTAATAAGAGTAATAAGGTGATATTAGGCTTCCAGCATATGCATAAAGGGACAAACCATAAAACATTTAGGTCCTTTTCTTTAGGTCAGGCTTTCTATCTCGATAAACAAGCAGATTATTTCAATCCTTTAGAAAACAGAAATAAATCTCCTTTAGTAGCTGAGTTTAAAACTTCTTTGACTAACAAAATCTCTTCCAATGGTTTAATTGAATGGGATAAGCACTCTAGTAGAGTTAATTCAGCTTCTTTTAGCTTTTCTTATCAAAATTCCAAAAGAAACAGATTTGAGCTAAGATCAATTTACAGAAGGAAAGATTTAAACAATGTCTCTATTCCTTGGGTAGATTTAAAGAAAGCAACCAGACAAACAGAGTTATTGACACTTTGGCCCATATCAAAATCATTTTTATTCTTCGGCAGGTTGCATAAGGATCATGAATTTAACAAGTCAAATGACATTCTTTTTGGTTTTGAATATTCAAACTGCTGTATGAAATGGGGTTTAATGCACAGGAAATGGATTGACGAAGACTATTTTTCTTGGAGAAATAATTATTCTTCATCTTTCCAGGCTCTTTCCAATGGTTTTAATCCCTCAAAGCAAAGAGATAATACTTATTTATTTTTTGAACTAAAAGACATCGGAAGATTCGGAAAAGAAATCTCAAAGATGTTGTCTTCAACTAAATTGGAATAATTGCAACTAACCTGAACAAAGAAGACAATGAGAATTAAATTAAAAAATATGAAAGAGATTTTTATAAGAAAACTATTTTTAAGTCTTGCGGTAGTCTTTCTTCTACCTTCTTTTTTTTCTGAAAAACTCGAAGCAAAGATAGAGCTGCTTGATAAAGTTATAGCTGTGGTAGATTCAGGAATAATTATGGAATCAGAGCTAAAAAAAAGAGTAGAAGACATTATTTGGAGACTAAGAAATGAAGGTACCGAATTACCCCCAAAAAAAATACTGGAAGAACAAATCTTAGAAAGATTGATTATCGAAGAAATTCAACTCCAAATTGGAGAAAGAGCTGGAGTAAAAATAAGTGACGCAGAATTAAACCGCTCCCTTTCTATGATAGCTTCACAGAATTCTATGGATTTAGAACAATTTAAAGAAAGCCTAGAGGCCAATAGGGAGTCGTATAAAGATTTAAGGGAATCAGTTAGAAAAGAAATGATTATTCAAAGAGTACAAAGAGGCAAGGTTGCAGCTAATATAGATATATCGGAACAAGAAATTGAAAACTATTTAAATTCTGAAGAAGGCAAATCAAGCTTAGCTGAACAATACAATGTTCAACAGATACTTCTTTCAATTAAAGGTGAAGCTACAGAAATAGAGATCGCCTCGATAGAAAAAAAGGGCTTGGATATTATTTCAAGATATCAAAAGGGTGAAAGTTTTGAAAAACTAGCTGCTACTTATTCGGCTGATCAAAATGCTTTAGAAGGCGGGAAATTAGGCTGG
>CETZ01125239.1_pt1 | contig 10843 bp, 15 predicted proteins | sample 531441 | NCBI WGS metagenome assembly CETZ01 (sample SAMEA2623098, study PRJEB7988) | marine metagenome | isolation source: saline water (ENVO:00002010), including | reverse complement strand
GCAAATACAGTCTCTACATCGATAACATTCATCGAAAATAATGCTCTGCTATCTCGTCATTTCGTGGAATCAAATAATCTCTTTCAATCAAATCAACCTTCAGATAAAGAGGACAAATTATTTGATGTTTGGGATCACGTATTCTTAGATGGCGAAGACTTACATAAGAGATACAGTAGAGCAAACAAGTATGGGCCAGTTCTATTCAGATTTAAATTGGAATTATTGACTTCTCCACAATTCCAAAATGTTTTTATCACTAAGACAAACCCTTAGTATTGGACTCAGAATACGTCAATGGACAATCGGTTTTACAAATCAATTGAGGAGGTTGATATTGACTACTTGACAGGAAAAAGACTCGACTCACGTATTATGTTTACTATTAGAAATCCCGAAAACAAAATTAAACTCAACAAGTACTTACACTCTATTGGTATGGACAAACCAAAATTGTTAGTAAACCTAAAAAGTGGAAATCAAATGTCGGTTGGTGATTACGCCTATAACGCTATCAAAGAATGTCTAGAGGCGAATCGACTTAAACATATTCCGCTGCTAATAAGACATAAAGGACAACTTTCTATTTGTCAGTGTCATGCCAACTATAACTATTTACACACATTTGATAAAAATGAGTTTAAGAAAAGATTCGCGAAAAAAAAATTAATAAAAACTGATGCCAACAAAACCTAAGAAAACATGGGGAGAAACGTACTGAAAGCAAGCATTGAACTTCGTAGTTTAGCTCGTCACGGGTGGACAGAAAAGTACTTCGAAGTCCCCACGTTTCTTAGCTAAACCGTTGGGCAACATTTGAAAGATGACACGATTCATATTCATATTAACGATTTTAATTCTGACAATTAGTTGTACAGAAAATATGAAATCAAAGGCGACTCAAAGAGAAACGACTTCCAAAATTGATTCAGCCGCAGACCGACCAAAGACTTTATTAGAAGAAACTGAAGAGGACACGATTCTAGAAAGAAATGACCCAAACTCACTTGACCTTTCTAAACACCAAATTTTCATTGACACGACAAGGAATTCAACATTCTATGAAAGTGTAAAACAATGGGGCGAATCAAAATGGGACAAACAATCTATCAAATCTTCATTGAACGCCATTAACAAAGACTTTAAACCAAAACAGATAGACTTGAAGAACTTTCCGAGCCATTTCATAACGCTTAGAAAGTTCAATGACCAGTTTGTACTTTATGACAGATGTGATGGCATTGACCCAAGATTTGAAATACGAGATACAGCCTTCATATTTTATGGACCATTAGAATCAGACGCTGAATCAATTTCTAACATAATTTCATTAACAAACAACTCGATAGAACTCGAACTAAGAACTTTTCAAGCAAAGTCAAATGACCAAAAATCTAGACTCAAAATTGAAAAGATTGACGATTTCATTTATAAAATGACTTACAAGAATCAAACATTTGACAGAGTTGAATACTTGACAACGGTTGACGGAATCGAGAAATTTGATTTAGTAGTAAACAACTGTCCGACAATGAAAATGATGGAATTTGACGGCTTTGATGAAGAAGGAAAATAAAAAAACGTTGCCCAACATCGGCTATAGCAAATGCGAGCTGACTACTTAAAAATGAAGATATTACAACTAAATAAATTTACGGTAGGTGGACAAGAAAGCGGTTTCGAAATTCCGCACTTGCCATATGCAAACCGTTGATCTCAATTTAAAATGTATCTGATTCTAAGTAAAATAGGGAAAGCAAACCACATCGATGACATGTACGAAAACGAGTACCTGTTTTTCAGCAACATAAAGAATTTCAGAAGTTCAAAACCTGACAAGGCCGGTAGGCTTGACCCAAAGGAATTAAACGTCAACAACCAACAAATAAACCGCCTGACCTTAAAAACTGAAGAACAAGAAATCCATTTCCACCAAGTGTTTAGAGACTTTAAAGCGCAATTTCATGAACACCTAGTAGACCCAAGAACTCATTGCTGCTCCCTACATTGGTTAGAATTAGAACTTGATAAAGATTTATCTAGCTATGACGATAGGTTATTAGAACTAGGAGAAAAAACCCTTCTTATTTTAGACTGGAAACGATTTTTTGAAATACTTGACAAAGCTGTATCGGACAAAGACTTAGGAGTTAAAAGAAAGAAGGTAACCTATTATGATCCTAAAGAACTTGACGGTGAGATCTCCCTTTTTCACAAACAGGATAGTTTTCAATATCAGAACGAGTACAGAATCTTGGTTTATCACCTAGCTACTCCATCATCAAAATTAAAACTATCAGGACTAAAGGAAATTAGCGCTGTGATAGAAACTAAACATTTAAAGACCCTCAGAATAAAAAAAGAAAAAACTGAACCAAACAACACCTATACGCAATGCCCTGCGGGACGCTACTACTCATAGCCAGAACGTTGTGCCTAATTTAAAATGAAACAGAATCTACTTATAATAATTTGGACATTTTTACCACTGCTCACAGTAGGTCAGAAAATAGAATTGACAGGAACGGTTGTAGACTCGACCGACCAGTTAGGATTTCCGATGGCGAAAATTGAGTTGATTAAAAATGACTCAACCTTGTTGACAACAAAAACAGACTTCGAAGGACATTTCAAAATTGATAACCTTAAAGGAGGATTTTATCGACTTAACATCAGAGCAATAGGTTATCCTGAAATTGAGGTAACTAAGTTGAATTTAACAGATGAGTCGAATGACATTAAAATTGAACTGACCAACCCAATTGAACTTGAACCTGTTGACATTGAATGGAAATACTTTACCATAATTGACAGTACAGGAACCATAAGGTGTGTCAAGAAAACAGAATGAAAAAAGAAAAAAACTAGGCCCCCTCGGCTGGTGCGAACATCTTTGTTCGTGCCTTCAATATAAATTAACAATTTAAACCAAACCTCATGCAAAAACAAACCCACGGTGTACCGGCCCTTATCTCCTTCTTTATTCCCGGCCTGGGCCAGCTCATTAAAGGCCACATCTTAAAAGGAATAGCTATATGGATCATAGGCGGAGTGGTAGCCTTCTTCCTGTGGTGGACCATCATAGCCCCTTTTGCGGTATGGGCCTGGAATGTATATGATGCTTATACCTCTAACTCCTAAAACAACGGCCTTTACCAAACCCTAAAAAAAATGCCGGATGAAAAAGGAAAATGTTCCCAATGCGGAAGAAGATGGTACGTATGCAGCAATTGCCGGGCTGCCGGCTGTGGTAATGAAAGCTGCCGCCATTACCAGTGGAAAAACGCCTTTTCCATGCTGGACTCCTTGAAATGCCGGACCTGCGGAAAAAGATAACCTAAACTTCGCTAAGATCTATCCCTATATCACCGGGCCAGCAATATTACCTTTGGTACCATTTCCAGAAGTACTTTCTAAAACCGTATAACTATGAAAATAAAAATTACCGGTTCAATCCTGTCCGTACTTATTTCATTATTCGCCATCGCGCAAAACCAGCCATGTCCGCAGAAAAACCAAAAAGGATACGCATGTGGTCAGGTTGAGGAGCAGATCCTTTCACAGTTGCAGGATACAGACTATGAAATGCCCACTACGTTTAAAGTAATGGTAGCCGCTGACTTTAAAAAAGAAACAGATACCGAGAGAGCAAATCAAGTAGCTGCACTTTGTACTAAAGTGCTTAATGATCCGGATTTTTGGAATGCCCTGGAAAACTATGGGCACTACAGGTATACCTTATGGAAAGGAAAAGAAGGAAAAGAACGGGTGATTGAGGGATCGCAAATTGTTAATAGCCTTATAAACGGGCATCCCAATGACTCCTCCAGACCTTTGGAATTGGTCATTAATTTAAACATAGAGCTCTATGGTATGGGGTTCCGGTTTCCCTTCTTTGAAAAGGCTTTAGCTAAGGAAATTGGAGACGGTAAGATCTATAACAAGAAATGGTTTTTCCGAAAGTTCTCTATAGAAGCCATTGGATCAAACTGGATCCATGAATTTTCACATAGCCAGGGATTATCGCATTGTTATTACTGTGACGAAAACCGGGATTATTCTATCCCTTACGTGATAAACCGGATATTTATGGAGGTATCCAGTAAATACCAATGAATACACCACTCTTTGATACTCCTGCTCCCGATCCCGAGCACTCGGGACGGGATCGGGATGGAAACCCAGCATGACCCACCAAAGTCTACGGTTGTCTCCCTGAGTTTTCACGCAGGCCAACGGCCTGGGGGAAAGTACCTGCCTCTCGGCAGACAAGTCGAAGGGCGATAACCGCAATACCTAAAACATTTTACAGCATTGGATCAATGCCTGCGCACAGTCTTCGATACGCTCCGAAGCTAGTTCGGAGCACTCAGACTGACCGCTTCTTCCTTATTTTCAGAAATGCCTTCGGCTGTCAACCTGAGTCTTTGCACAAATGAAAGTTTGCAACATCCGTCCGGGAAAAATCCTGCGCTGGGTTTGATACAAAAAGTTCTACATTGCACTAGCACCCGTTGCAGCCAAGATGAACATCATTACTAAAATATTACCGACCAGCCCACGGAAGAGAAAATGGGCCTCTATAATCCTCACTATTCTCCTTGCCGCACCCTTAACACTTTGGGGCATTTATAAGATTGGAGAATATGGTATAGCTCTTTTTATTCTTACACCCTTGTTCATTGGCCTGGCTTCTACAGTTCTCTATGGTTATGAGCGGGAAATAACCCTGCAGCAAGCTACTCGAATTGGCTTTGAGACTCTTGGAATTTTCACCCTGGGCTTGATCGCTTTTGCCGTAGAAGGACTAATTTGTATTGCCATGGCTGCTCCAATTGGAGTACTCTTTACCTGGATGGGCGCACTCCTTGGGTTTTCAATTATTAAAAAAAGACCTGATCGCTCTCTTACCTCCCTTGTAGTTCTGCTAATTTTTATTCCGGTAACCGCATTTGTTGAAAGCAAGTCTGAACCCAACGTAAAGCCCGTTACCACCAAAGTGATCATTAACGCCAGTGTAGAAACGGTTTGGAAAAATGTTATTGAGTTTCCACCGCTTGATGCACCTACAGAGTTTATATTTAATGCTGGTATTGCCTACCCTGTAAAAGCCACTATAGAGGGCGAAGGTGTTGGAGCCATACGCCATTGCAACTTCAATACCGGCAGTTTTGTTGAACCTATTACCACCTGGGATAAACCCAACCTTTTACAGTTTGACGTTCTTCAGCAACCACAACCATTAAAAGAGCTCAGTTTCTGGACCATAGACGCTCCCCACCTGCACGACTACTTTGTTTCTGAAAAAGGGCAATTTAAACTGACTGAACTCCCCAATGGTCAAACGGAATTGGAAGGTACAACCTGGTATCACCATAACATCAAACCAGATCTTTATTGGAGAATTTGGTCGGACTGGATAATTCATAGTATCCATAAAAGAGTATTGAACCATATAAAAACCCAGGCAGAACAAGAAAAGGCATCAGTCAAGATCCTTAATTTTAACTGATACGGGTTTACAACTCCTTCTTAATGGTAGCCTGCTATGATTTGCTATCTTAACACCATTATGAAAGCCTTTGGAACGCAGCGTCTGCTGCGCGCTCCGTTGGGAAATAATCTCCAAGTGGTTTACTAACATAAGGATGCATGCATAGCTTAAAGACCTTCTTCAACCGCCTGTCTCCCATTTCAGCCCAAAGCTGGGATAAGCTGGAAGCATTGTTTAGCCCTCAAAGCCTGAAGAAGGGAGATTACTTTATTACCGCGGGTGAAACCGCCAGGGATATTGCCTTTTTGGAAAGTGGCATTATCCGGGCTTTTTACCGCAATAGTGAAGCGGTAGAATACAATAAGCACTTTTTTACCAATCCCTGTTTTATTGGCGGCTATGCTTCGCTGGTCACTAAAACTCCCAACCAGATCCATCAACAGGCCCTTACCGACTGCACCATCCTGACAGCCCGTTATGCAGGCATCCAGGAGCTTTATGAAAGCTGCCCCGATATTGAACGGGCAGCGCGCATTTTGGCGGAGCAGTTTTTTGTGCAAAAGGAACAGCGGGAGATTGAGATCGTTTTGCTGGATGCCGATAAGCGCTACGAGATCTTCCAAAAACACTTTCCGCAACTGGAACAACAAGTACCGCAATACCATATTGCCTCTTACCTGGGCATTACCCCCACTCAATTAAGCCGGATCAGGCGAAAAATGGCCGGGCGGTGATTTCTTTACCTATGTAAATGCATTTGGTGGGAGCCTTCTTCAATTTTGTACCCACATACAAAACCACATCCCATGAAGAAGCTACTACTTATTCTTTTAACGGCATGGTGTTTAGGAGCCCATGCACAAAATGAACCCAATACTATGGAAAATCAAAAGCCTTACACCATTTTAATTTTAATGAATGCCACTCCCCAATGGCTGGCTTTAAGCAGGGATGAACGCAGTGCATTTGTGGAAAAGAAGCTTACGCCCATTTTTGCACGGGTAGGCCAAACGGTGAATATCCAAATGTTTGACAGCGAATATTTTCATGCCGGTGTTTCCGATTTTATGATCGTAAATACTTCCCATATAGACGATTACCAACTTATGATGGAGTTGCTTCGCGATACCGAAGTGTACAATGCTCCTTATTTTGAGATCAAGGATATAATCCTGGGGCAGGAAAACCGCTTTGAAGATTTCAACGAACGGTTTAAACGGGAAAAAGAATGATCACCACAGGAAACACCGTATTAATCACCGGGGGTTCATCCGGCATAGGCCTTTCTTTAGCCAAACGGTTTTTGTCCCTTCAAAACACCGTCATCATTACGGGCCGGGATACTACCAGGTTGCAGCAGGTTAAGAATGATCATCCCGGTATGGTAACCTTTGCCGGTGATCTCACCGAACAAAGCGCATTAGACGAGCTGCGCCTCTTCCTGGAACAACATCACCCCGGTTTAAACACCCTGGTAAACAATGCGGCTGTTCAGTATAACTATAGCTTTGTGCAGGAACCGGACATCCTGACCAAAATAGACTACGAGATTAGCACCAACCTAAGCGCCCCGCTGAAACTGACGGGCATGCTACTGCCCTTGCTGCTTCAAAATAAAAATAGCGCCATCATTAACGTGAGCAGCGGACTTTTTATAGCTCCCAAGCAATCGGCACCGGTTTATTGCGCTACAAAATCAGCCATTCACAGCTACAGCAAGGCCCTGCGCTACCAGTTGGAGAACAGCGGTGTAAAGGTGTTTGAGATCATTCCAGCCCTGGTAGACACGCCCATGACTGCAGGACGTGGAAAATCAAAAATCTCACCGGACCAGCTGACGGAGGAATTTTTTAACGACTTCAGCAAAGACCGTTTTGAAAGCTACATCGGCAAAACCAAACTATTGAAACTCATCCACCGCATATCCCCCAAACTCGCAGACCGGATGATGAAGAACGGGTAATTTAAACCTGTGCCTTTAAGAAGATCATTATCCCTGCCGGCAAGAGTACTCCGCATCTTCACGGGAATACATCCTAAGGAATATAAACTATCCCTACCCCCTACCGTTAAGCAGGCATAACCAAAAACAGGTACCCATGAAACACCAGGAATTGATACAAGTGCTGCACAACTGCGCAGCCTATTGTCAACGCTGCGCCAATGAATGTTTGGGCGAAGAGGACGTAAAGAAAATGGTAAACTGTATCCGTAACGACCGGGAGTGTGCAGAACTTTGCCTTACCGCGGCCAGCCTGCTGGCCATGGACGCATCACATGCCCGTGAAGTGGTACAGCTTTGTGCGAAAGCATGCCGTGCCTGTGCAGAAGAGTGCGGTAAACATGATGATGAACACTGTAAAGACTGTGCTAAAGCCTGCCGCGAATGTGCGGAAGCCTGCGCCCGGTTCTAAGATTGCAGATTCATAAATAAATCCTGGGTCAGGCTGAGTGCTCTGACCCAGGATTTATTCAAGTCAGATCAGCGGTCTCCCTGAGTCCCCTTCTGGGTGGGAGTATTGAAGGGCCACAACCTTCCCAATGCTAATACTTTAAGTTGCTGCCAAGAAACGCTTAGAGGTGCGCAACGGAGCTGATCTAGAAATTATAGGCGGCACCCAGGCTTACGCCAAGCTGGTAATAACGCTGGCGGACACCATCCTGCACCAGGGAAGAATTCAATTGCATGCTACCAAAACCATTCAACCGTAGGCTGAAGTTACGCGCCAGGTACCAATCCACACCAACATTGAAAAGCGCACTGTACTGCAGCGGAGCCACCAGTTGTCCATTCTCCTCATTATCCAGGATACCGGCATAGCCGGGACGGATATAGCGGAAGGAGGTTTGAACCGGGATCCCCAGTGCGATACCGGTACGTACCCATGGTTTAACCCGCCCGTTACCAAAGCGGTAACCTACGGTAAGTGGTATCTCAATATACCTCCAGCTGGTACGCCCATTATTTTTTTCGGATACCGTATCCTGGTAATCGTATACCACGGTATACTCCCAATGTCCCTGCAGGATACCATCAATTACGCGTGTAGAGTCTACTGACACTACATTGGTGTATTCATCCGGTGAGTTGAATCGTCCGTCCAGCAGAACCGTATCCCTACGGTTAAAATTGTATTGCAGGTCTTCGCCATACTCATTCCAGCCTATACCCAGGCCAAAAGTCCAGTTGGAGTTGAAGAAGTAATCAAGGTTAACCCCGGTGGGAATACTCCGTATAGCTTCCTCTTCAGCCTGGCGTTTTTCCAGGTACCCGGCCTCATCCGCTTCCAGCAATTTACCGGTATATGCATAGCCTCCCCATATAGAAACCGAGAACCTCTCCCGTGAGAAAAGGCTGAGTTTTTCTTCGTCTTCAGCCGACTGGGTCAACACATCCGTTTCGGCAAGCTGGGGAAAAGCAAGGTGAGCCCGTTTAAAGCTGGCTTTGGGTGCTTCGTTTTCCGAAGCCGTTTCATTAACTGCATTAGTGGCTTCAGCCGTCACTGCACCTTCTTCCGGACGGCTTTCAGCTTCCTGCTCAGTAGCAGTGGCTACCGCATCCAGCTTTTCAGTAGTTTTGGGGTCTGCCGTTTCCGCAGGATTATTATCCACTACCTGATCATCCCCGGTAGTTGGGTTGGCTATGACCGGTTCTGTTCCGGTAACAGCCAGTTCCCTATCCGTGATCCTGGTATCCGGTTCATCTTCTTCCCGGCTAGCTGTAAACGGATCATCATCTCCTGAAGGGGTATTATCCGCTGTTACGATGGGTGATTTTCCCGCAACCGTAGCCTGCTCACCTGAAGTACCGGCAAACGATCCGGGTTGCCCGGCCGGGGAGTTGTCTTGCTGAGCAACGCCCGGTTTATCCTTACTTTTTTCAGGTCCTGTAGTAGCTTCAACTTCGGTACTGCCCGCTACCTCATTCTCTGTGCTGATCTCTGCAGCCACTTCATGGCCAGCTAAAGCATCAACATCACCGGCAGCTGCTTCTTCAGGGGCCGGTGCAGCTTCTTCCTCATGGGAAACCACCGGGCTTTGCTCCACAGCAGGACCTTCCGTAGCGGCCGGGTCTCCATCAAAGAAACCCATATACCAGGCCAGGGGCAACAGCAAAATAAGGAGAACGGAAAATATCCTGACCGCCATCCATAGCTGCCCCCCTCGGCTTCCACCTCCGGTGACCGGCATTTCGGCATCCAGCATGTTTTCCATATCCGCCCAGCCCTTTTGTTTCAGGCTTTCGGGGAAATTCTGCTCTCCGAGTTCTTCTTTATATTTTTTATCAATCCAGCTCACGCTTTTCGTAATCCAATTTCTCCATTGGGCAACATCTCCTGCAACTTTCTTCGTGCACTTGCCAGGTGCCTTATAGAAGATCGTTCCGACATATCCAGTGTTTCGGCAATCTCCTTATGGGAGTAACCGTCCACTGCATAAAGGTTAAACACCACCTGTTCCACCTTTTTCAGGCTTTGCAGGATATGCTCCAAATATTCCTTTTCCACCCATTCGGTATCCGCCTCATGAGTACTACTTTGATTTTCAAGATCGTCAACCCCTGTTTCAAACAACTCCATCCGCCTTACCTTTTTACGGTAACTGTCAATTGCCTGGTTAACAGTTATACGCTTGAACCAGGGGTCAAAGGGAAACTTAGGTTCATAGGTATGCAACTTTTTCAGGATCTTTATAAAGGCCAGGTTCAAGGTTTCCAAAGCCAGTTCTTCATCCTTTTCATATCTAATACAAATACTCATCATAGGGTTAAAACAGTAATCATATAGTTGAAACTGTGCCTTCCTATCATTCTTTAAACACCCTTGTATGATTTCACTTGTATCCTTCACCTATGGGTCAGAGCCGTTTTTTAATAACAGCTGTATATTAAGGTTAAATTCTGAATTGAAAAAGCGAGCCGGGATATATCGGGCTTGCAGCCCTGATCCTCCCTTTTCCAAGATCAAAATTACCTGTCAATTTTTATTTTATGGTGAGAAACCCGATTCCCACTCTTGATCATTAGTATATAAAGTCCCTCCGGCCATGCCGAAACATCTACCCTCACCCTCGTATCTGCATGCACTTTTCTTTCCTCATTCCACACCAGGCTTCCTTTAATATCCGTCATTTTAAACTCCCACATTTCCTCATCATTGGTTTCGGCCAGTTCTATCATCAACTCATTATAGGCCGGGTTGGGGTAGATAGCTTTTACCGAAGCTTTTAGTTCCTCCTGGCCCAGGTTGGCAGGGTTCAGAACAATCAGTTTAAAACCTGTACCGGCCTTATTCACTATGTTACCGAGAGAATCTACGCTAAGCGTATCTGTGTACACACTTTGACATT
>CETZ01125647.1_pt1 | contig 10915 bp, 8 predicted proteins | sample 531441 | NCBI WGS metagenome assembly CETZ01 (sample SAMEA2623098, study PRJEB7988) | marine metagenome | isolation source: saline water (ENVO:00002010), including | reverse complement strand
CCGGCCAGCAACCACGGAAAACCCAGTATCCTGGAATTGGTACCCGGTCCGAACCACTGAAGCTGGGCTCCCATGGTATAATTGGCGTCACGGTTAGGTCCCGCTACGTTCAAAAAATCCTGGTCGGATGAAAATATAAAACCGGTGATCCCGCGCTCGGTATACGAAGAACCGTATCGTGAGATATTTTTATTGGAATTATTGTCAGCATTCCCATTGTTGGTAGTGGTAGGCTGGGCATACATATCCATCGTACCCAGCATTACGAGGCCGATGAGCTTCAGTTTAGTTTTCAATTTCATGTTCTTTTGGTTGATTTGTATGAGCACTATTTTAAGGAATACTGGTTTCAGCCTGCCCGGTAACCAGTTTCCAGCCTTCTACCGGGGTGTTTTTGGTATTAAGGTGGCTGGCCAGGTAATACAGCCGCTGACCATCTTTTCCCTTAGCCGTATTAAATCGTTGATTAAGATAATACGGAGGAATGGATTGGTAATACAGGGTAGCTACAACTTTCCCTCCCTTGGCCTTTGCTGCGGGAATGTCGGTTTGGTACACTATGGCGTCCTGGCCTTTCCCGCTCATGTATAGTTCATCTCCCGTGGCCTTTCCGTGCGGATGTGTAGCTTCCACCATGTCCGGGTCCAGACCTTTGGGACCTTTAGGGGTCCATCCCTGTGGCAATAAACGGTTATCCTTCACCACCTTGGCAATAGCTACAAAACTGGTGGTAAACTGGCCTTCCCAGTTTTTGGTAAGTTCCTGGTAGATCTGCACCTGGTCCTGGCGGGTAATGATTTGGTAATGGGGTTCATACTGCTGGACACCTTGTTCATTGGGTGTAAGGAATTCCGAAGGAAGAGGCTGGCCTTTGGCATCCACAACCACGCCTACACTATTGGTACGGCCTGAGGCCCACACTGTATCTCCATGCCTGTCTATCACCGCAAACTGCAGGAAAGCCCTTCTGAAGCCCACACCGGAAGGAAAACGATGCCCCACGAGGTTGGTGAGCTTAACCTGTGCCCGCAACTTACCTTTCTCATAATCCACCTTTTCGATCTCCACCTGTACACTGTGTTCCTTAGCCAGGCGATTGGACACCACTATGGCATTGCTCAAGCCGTAAAGCCCGGTCATGTAATCCTTTTTACGCACGCCCAACACATCGTCAAACTGGTTGAACATTTCCAGAGCGTACAAATTGATCCCCAGCAAGGTATGCCTGCGATAATCCTGGCGCGTTTCCAGGGTAATATCCCCAAGTGCCGCCAGGTGATCGGCCTCCGGATAATCCTGGTCCTGGATATTGGCGATCTTAAAAGCCAGCTCATTTTTAGCCTTAAAGGGATATTGAGAAGGCATGTGACAATCCTGACAGGTTTGCACATTACTGCCTTTAGGCTCATACTCGTTCTGAAAAGAGCTGTTCAACCATTCCAGGTAAGTGGCCTGTTCGTAATGGGTACCATGCTGGTTGCCTTCCGCATCAAAAACCGGAAGGTTAATGGTATGGCAGCTGCCGCACAGGCGGGATGATTTGGTGTACTTACTGTACACAGGCTTAATACCTAAGCCATTATCCATAGCATGAATGGGAGGATTTTCAAAAGGCCCGTGTACTTCTCCGGGTGCTGACACTGCAAATTTCCCGGTTTCAATCTCTTTGAGGGATTTACCATCATCAATGATCTGGTGGCAGCTCATACAAGAGATCCCATCACGGGCCAGGGCACCGTATTTATTATACGGTTTGGTCATATCATAACCATCCTTACCGGAGTGGTATACAATTTCTTCTTTAAAGAGTGAATCCGGAGAATTATAGTCGATATGGAACTGACGTTGCCCCATCACCCCATGACAGCTAAAACACAGGTTCTGAATAGTATTGGGTAGGTTTTTCTGGTTGTGAATGGCTTTTTCACTTTCCAGTTGTGCAAAGAAAATCGGATCACGACCGGCAAGCCCCATCATGGACCAGCGCCATTCTCCATAAGGTGAAACATTCACCACTGAGTCTCCCTGTGCAGTGATCATATTGGGTAGGAAGGCACCACTCTGCCCATCATGGCAGGAAATACACTGATCTGAAGTGAGGAACTGACCCGGGCCTTTCGGGCCGGAGATCACATGATCATAGGTTTCCGGGGGAAAACGGCTTACATCCTTTGCCGCTACCGGCTTCATCTGGTGATAGGTCTGGAGAAAAGCTTCATTGATATACTCCTTCTGATCCTTCGCCTCATAACCTCCAACGGTCAATGCTTTAGCCAGTTTTTCATGGGCATCCTCATAACCGTTAAATTCATTGGTTTGCCAAGAGTTATCCACGTAATAGGAAATGGGCGTTCCGGGTTCCCCTTCAATATTGGACAGGCTACTGAAGGTAAATTCCTTTTCAGCAGAGGCATGGCAGCGGATACAATAATTACCAAAGCCGGAATTGGGGTAATCAAAAGGGTATTTATTAAGGGGATCAACCGGCTGACCCGGTGCATAATAACTCCAGAACCAACCATCCTTGGAGCCATTCTTATCCTTCACCATTACCGTCCATCCATCAAAGAGCTTTGCATCCTTATCATGAATGAGCTCACTCAACTCCTTCATAGTACTATGGGTATAGCGCTGCGCAGGAGCTGAATACATTACTTTTACAATCATGGCTCCGTCCGGGATTTCCCCTTCCCGACCGTTCTTCAGCCACCTGATCACTTCCGGGGAGTAATAGATCACCACTGCGGGGTGAACACCGTACATCTGGCCGTTTACAAAAGGACCGGTATTCCGTACACCTTTATCCCTCTTCCAGCCTAGTTTTTCGTACTCCAGCTTATCCAGGAAACTGTACAAAAGATCTTCGTATTGATCCAGGGGTAAAGTACTGGGTAGCGGAAGCGGGGATGGTCTCCCGGCATCGTTCCGCACATGATCATCAATTTTATAAAGTGAAAATCCTAATAGGAAAAGTGCGGTCAATACCGCAAGGATCTTGATCGGGCGCATCATGGTAAAGTTTGGTTTAATTGGTGATACCAATTTAAAACAATTCCTTTACAAGGCGGAGAAAATCAACTAAATAGACAGGATTATTGCTTGAGTGAAAGGCTTTACCCAACGGTGGTACGGACCAGCGTTATTATTTGGACGGTGATAAGGTTTCTTCCGGAAGGTCACTGATGCGTATGTACATAAAGCCATCCAAAGAGTCATTGAAAAGCGGATCTACATTGAAACAGACAATACGGGCATTCTGCTTGATGTATTTTTTGATCAGCACCGGAAAACGCATATCTCCCGGTTCCAGGTCTTCGATGAGGCGGTCGAATTTATTGAGATCGTCATCACTGCTCTCAAACACCACATCCTTATGTTCATCCTTGAGTTTAGGCTTGAAGGGTTTACGCGGACGTATATGCTCCGCCATTTCCGGATCACCGTGATGGGTAGTGAGATATTCCACCATAAGGGATTTACTGAAACGCGAAAACTTATTGCTGATGCTGGCGCAGCCCGTTATAAATTCCAATTCCGGATGACGTTTCAGCACCAGGATAATACCCCGCCATAAAAGAAAAAGCGGCAAAGGCTTCAGCTGCTGCTCACGAGTAATAAAGGCCCGCCCCATTTCCAGTGACTTTGCGAATACATCGTGCATATAATCGTCTACCCTGAAAAGGGTGGTTACGTAAAAGCCCTTTACCCCGTACCTTGTATAAATATCACTACCTATTCCAAGGCGATAAGAACCCGCCAGCTTGCGGCTTTCCTTATCCCAGAGTATAAGGTGCTCGTAATGATAGTCATAGGTATCCAGGTCCAGAGGAAGGTTAGTTCCCTCACCAATAGCGCGGAAGGTTAGTTCGCGAAGGCGACCTATTTCTGTGAGAAGATTGGAGATGCGCCTGGACGGGGCAATAAAAAGCTCATAATTCTTTTGTTCAAAAAGAAAGGCATTGGTAGAGCGCAGAGCTTCCAACTCAGCCTCCAGGATCTCCGTAGCCACCGGGGCAATGATATCCTTAGGTTCATCCGGTCGCTTTAAGGAAAAAAGCTTTTTTTCGGGCGACAAGGCCTGCCTCAGTAAATACGTTCGCTGCCGGAGAAAAGCACCGTAATGCTCCGGTGTTTTATAACCATTTTGCTCCTTTACCGGAATGGCCCGGCCAATACGTATGCGAATGGACTTATTCTTCTGATGTAGCAGTTCCGATGGAAGTTTAGCCGTACGCAGGTTGGGATGCAAGGCGGAAAGGAGGTAAAAGAAGGCACTGTTGCGCGCCTTGAAATAAACCGGTATTACCGGTACTTCCATCTTCCGGATCATCTTGATGGCACTTTCCTCCCAGGGTTTGTCAGAGATCTTCCCTTCTTCAAATTTATAGGTGCTTACCTCCCCGGCCGGAAATATCCCTAATGGGTGTCCTGCTTTTACATGCTCCATGCTGTCCTTGATCCCGGTAAAACTGGAGCGTATATCTTTATTGTCAAAGGGATTTACCGGCATGATAAATTCCTTGAGGGGCTCTACCTTTTGCAACAGGAAGTTGGCCATCACCTTATAGTCGGGGCGCACCTGGCTGATAAGCTTAATGAGGATGATACCGTCAATGCCTCCAAGCGGGTGATTGGAAATGGTTATAAAGGGGCCTTCTTTGGGAATGCGCCTGAGCTCTTCTTCGTAATAATCAAAAGTTACCTTGAATTCCTTGAGAATAGCATCGATGAATTCCACTCCGTGCAGCTCTTCAAACTTGCTGTACACTTCGTTGATATCCGAAATACGGAGGATATCCATGATGGGTTTGGCCAGGCCTGAAAGGCCAATTTTGTCCAGTTGAACTACTTTGGCAATATCACTTTTGTTAACCAGGCTCACTACTCTGCGGCATTTTCCGTAAAGCTAACCATTTTAAATGGCTTAAACCGTTATTACCTGGTAGGTATTGCGGCTAATTTGTTCCAACATTATTTTCCCGGTACGTTGAACGCGGGTACGGGCCTCATCATCATAATGCCTTACGCTGTAAAGCTTTACATCCTCATTATAGGACACATCAAAATCCTTTTGCAATTCATCCAGGATCACCGGAGTGGTAATAGGATCATGGTTAATACAAAAGGAAGAACTTACCGCTGTGTTCTGCGACAGGTTAACACGGATGCCATACTGGTGAAACACCTTGTAGATCTTGCTCAGGTGTTCTTCCACAATAAAAGCCAGGTCACGGGTGGAAACGGTAATGAGCACCTGGTTATCTTTTTTGATGAAACAAGGCAATACCGGGTCCAGATCTGAACCTTCGCGGATAAGCGTACCCACCGCATCCGGGTTTACAAATGACTTCACCCGAAGGGGTATATTCTTTTTTTGTAAAGGTTGTATGGTTTTGGGATGGATTACGGAAGCTCCGTAATAAGCCAGCTCAATGGCCTCACGGTAACTGATCTGGTTCAGGAGGGCGGTTCCGTCAAACACTTTCGGGTCACCATTCAGCACTCCAGGTACATCCTTCCAGATCACCACCTCTTCCGCACCCAGCACATAGCCGAGGACCGAAGCCGTGTAATCGGAACCTTCACGCCCCAGGGTGGTGGGGTTCAGGTCATCATCAGACCCGATAAAACCCTGAACCACATAGCGGTTATCCGGTAATATGGTATCTTTCACCAAACGCTCCGTAAAGTTCCAGTCTACCCGCGCAAAACGGTAGTTCTGATCGGTGCGGATCAACCTGCGGGCATCCAGCCACTTATTCTGATACCCGGAGCTGTTGAGGTAGCTGGAAATTATCTTGGTAGAGATCAGTTCCCCATAACTTACGATCTGATCATAGGCCTTATTAAAGTTTTCATCCGGTTTACCCTGGCAAATGATATCCAGCTGGCTGAAGAGGATCTCCACATCATTATGAACACGGTGTTCATCCGCAGCAAAGAGTTCCCGTATGATGTTGAGGTGGTCCTCTTTGATTTCCTGTAATAGCTCCAGGGCTCCCTCCTTTCCGTTAAAAAAGAGCTGCACCACCTTTTCCAGCGCATTGGTGGTTTTCCCCATAGCCGAAACTACAATTAGTATTTCCTCACCAGGGAAGTGATTCAAAACGTTAGCTACATTACGTACACTGTCTGCATCCTTAACGGAAGCACCACCAAATTTAAATACCTTCATTGTGTATAAACTTACAGTTTGCGAATGTACTAAGCATCGCTTAATATAATACTCCCGTTTGGCTTTACCCATTTGGCATTTGCTTGTAAAGACTTATGGATATATTTGTGAAAACCTCAATTACGATTATGCTTAAACATTACTTTTTTGCCATGGCGCTGATTGTTTCCAGCTTTTGGGAAGTTCATGCTCAGATCAATATAGGCTCATTTGAAAGTCCTAATATCCGAGATGGTGCCGGAATGATACGAAAAGGTGATGTACGTAGGATGGAACGCAATAAAACCATTTTCTTTTATGGTGAAAAGGACGAGGCCCGGCTGGAGGATCTTAAAAAGGCTCTCAAAGGAGCATGGGACCTCAATAGCCTGGAGTTTGATCACATCCGTAATTTCAAGAAGTACGAACGTGAACGCAATACCGCCTTTATAACCCTGGAGGTAAGTCCGGTGGTTAAGGTCAATACCAATATCGGTAAGGAAAGAGAGGTGGATTGCAAGGTTTACCTTTTATTGTGGGTACCCAAAAGCCGTGACCGGGTTCCTTATGCCCGCATTGAACTATACCCAGAGCACGAGTTCGTAAAAAAACTGATCAAGGTGCCTGGAGACGAGGATAAAAAAGACCTCATCTACAAGGAAGGAAAGTTCTACAATGACAGCCCGGGACTCCTCAGCCTGTATTTCAGGCACGTTTCCAAAGGTTTGTCCATTGACGATAATATTACCGCACCTTCGCTGTATGACGACTGGGCCCGGGAGGATTCAGCAGGGCTTGGATTACTGCGAAATGAGATATTATACGTTCCGGACTATGTACTTATCGAAGAGGACCTGAGGGATGATACCACCCAGGTACGTGCCGCCATTGATCTTTTTGAGGATTATCCTCATCGCTACGAAATACTGAAACGTGAGCAGTTAAGCAACCTTATCCTGGAGGACGTTTCCCATTTGAATTATGTGTTTGTATACGTCCAATCCGGGGAAGAAAAACACTTCTCCATTTTCAATACCAAAGGAGAGATCCTTTTCCATGAATTTGAAGGGAACAGCTTTAACCTCCAGGAAAATGACATCCGGGAAATGGCCCGCTCGGTAGGCGATTAAAAACCCGCGAATTCCATGAGATAAGGCCAGCATAGCCACGCTCCCATACACAATAACAGCAATAATGCTGCAAATGCCAAGGAGGATCTTATAAATACAGTGCGGTTATACCGTTGAAGACGCTCTTTAATGGCCCTTAATTGCTCGGGAGTAGCTTTCCTTTCCGGTTTACAGGCTATGTTTTTACGACTTCTGAGTTGAAATACACTCTTCTTATCGTAGAGCGTATTTCGCTGTCTCGCATTGTTTTTCAGTGAGGTGATCATGGCCTGTACAGATCCGGCAAAACTCATAACGTTTTAGATTTAGGTTAAGGACGATAAATATCTGATCTGCAAAACACCTTACCCGAATGCATGGGATAAAAAAGATTGAACCTTCTATCCCGGACGATCCGTAAAGTAAACTTGCGATACGTTTGGTAAGCCAAATAGCCTGTGTTTCCGCTACAAACTACAGTAACTGACGGCTCTTGCCTGAAAGGCACCTGATCCACTATTTTAATCCTGTACTCATAGCAAGGATATTCCAGTTTGCTTAATGAGTCTGCTTTGCGATGCATGGTAGAAATAAGCTTATCCTGTGCTTCTTTTGCTCTTGATATCTTAGAGGTCAAGGTTTCACAGTCAGAGCTATCCGCTTCAAAATTACTGGAAAAGCTAATCTCCTCCACCACGGTCTGTGCGGATAAAAAAGAACAGCTTAGCAAGCAAAGTACTGAAGATAGGATGATTCGAAACAAGGGTCTATCTGGTTGCATATTCAAGTATACAGACCGGATTCTCACCATGAGGTTGCCTATCAATTCATAGCTTATCAATACCTTAGTGTTTTTAATACACAACCCTATGCGAGTTTCCTATTTATCCTCCCTTTTTATTACTCTTATTTCACTGACCTTGGCCTGTTCCAAAAAGGATGAGCCAACCAATACCCATACAACTTCAGAGCCTGAACCGTTAGAGGCTACCCATACTATCATGGAATTAATCAATGACTTCAGCGATGGGGAGATCAAAGAAAAAGTAGTGGTAAAGGGTTCGGTTATTTCCAGTGATAAAGGAGGTAACATCCAGAATCATCTTTTTATAAGGGACTACAGTGGAGCGCTAAGGATAGCCATGACTGGGGACAAACTCTATCAAACGTACCCACAGGAAACAGAGTTGTTAGTGGTATGTACCGGTTTAAAGGTTGACAGAACATCCCGTACACTAACGATGGCTGATGGCAATCCTTTGACCTCAATTGACAGCTCTGAGGTAATTATTAAAACCGGTGAGAATAATAGATTGCCGGATGACGCCTTGGACCCTAACCAGCTTAGTGATGATGATTTAAACTCCAACTTTGTGGCCTCAGGCTTCTATTTTGATGAAAGTCTTATCGGAGAACCTTTCATTGATGCCCATCAAACCACGATACGCAGTATGAAACATCAGAATGGAAAAGAGATCAAGGTGATAATGGAACCAGGCTCTTCTTTTGACGATGAAAACATCCCGGAAAAATTTGGCCCGGTCAAAGGATTATTAGTTAAGATGAATGGTGATTTTGTACTACGCCCGCGTGGCCTGGATGATATGATCTTTACCGCCAACCGCATTCCTCCCTTTGAAAAACGGACTTTTACCTATAATGGTAATACCCTGCCCTATCAGGTTTTATTTCCGCGTAATTATGACCCTACCAGCTCCTATCCCCTGGTGATATTCCTGCACGGAGCCGGAGAGCGGGGAAGTAATAATACCAGCCAGATGGCCTATGGATCCAACACTTTTGGCAGTTACGATGCGCGAACCAATTATCCCGCTATTGTGATCTTCCCACAATGCCCTTCCAATACAATGTGGTCGCGCAGGGCCAAGTACGATCAGAATGGCCAGTTGTTGTTTGAATTTCCGGTGGAGCAAAATCCCAATACCGCTATGGAGATGGTCATCGAGCTGGTTCGTGATTATGTGGCCCATGAGGCGGTGGATGACAAGCGTATTTACGTTTCCGGGCTCTCCATGGGAGGCATTGGAACTTTCGAATTCTGCTATTATGCGCCTGATCTTCCTGCCGCTGCCGTTTCCATTGCCGGGGGGCATGATTCCGCCTTTGTAGATAGTTATGCGGCTGGCATTGACTTTCGCCTCTATCATGGGGACAATGATGGTGTAGTGCCCCCGCGCTACTCCCGCGAAATGCATACCGCCCTGCAGCAAGGTGGTTTTTCATCCGAATACTTTGAAGCGCCCGGTCGTGGTCACGAATGGAATTACGTTCTGAACGATCCGGATTACATCCAGTGGATGTTCAACCAGAGCCGGTAGATTGAAAGTTCAAGGCTGAAGGTTTAAAGTTGAACGTTGCTGGTGAGGTTTGGGATTTTAGAGCTTTAACTGATCACCAGCTTACAGTTCCACCACTCCTTTTCAATATGGGCGCCCAGGCTTTTATAAAAGCGTACTGCCCCTTCGTTCCAGTCCAGCACCTGCCAGTCCAATCGGCCGGCACCAGCCTTTTTGGCTTCTTCCACGGTGGCCAGCAATAAGGCTTTGCCAACTCCCATACCACGGGCATCAGGCTGTACATACAGATCTTCCAAATAATAACAACGGCCGTTCCAGGTGGAGTATCTCGGGTAATAAAGTGATATGCCCACTACCCTATCATTTATCTCGGCCACCAAAAAATCAAAGGACTGGTGCTCCTTCCAGTCCCGCAGCAATATCTTTTCATCGGTGCAGACCTGCTCCGGTGCTCTTTCAAATTCAGCCAGCTCCTTAATAAGGGTCATCAGAGCGGGAATATCCCGCTCTTCGCCCTTACGTATTTCGTAGCGTATCATAATTCTATTTCTACCTGGTTGCGTAAAATATCGTCCAGCGTTTGCCTTTGGGTGATCAGGTGGGCCTTGCCCTTATGTACCAAAACCTCTGCCGGCTTATAACGGCTGTTGTAATTATTGGCCATCGTAAAGCAATAAGCTCCGGCATTATGAAAACAGAGGATATCCCCTTCATTGATCTCATTGATCTGGCGGTCGCTGGCAAAGGTGTCTGTCTCACAGATGTAACCCACTACGGTATAGACACGCTTGCGCCCGTTGGTATTTGAAATATTCTCAATATGATGATAGGCATCGTAGAACATGGGGCGGATCAGGTGATTCATGCCGGTATCCACACCAGCAAAAACGGTGGCCGTGGTTTGCTTGATCACATTTACCTTGCAGAAGAAATAGCCTGCTTCACTCACCAGGAACTTACCGGGCTCAAATTCTATTTCCAGTTCGCGGCCGTACTCCTTGCAAAAAGTGTTGAACATTTTGGTCATTTTCTGGCCCAGCTCCTCGATATCGGTGGAAATATCGTTGGGTTTATAAGCTACCTTAAAACCACTTCCAAAATCAATGTACTGCAGGTCCGGAAAGTCCCGGGCTACTTCCAGTAAAAGATCCGCTCCTTTCAGGAAAACATCCACATCCAGGATATCACTACCCGTGTGCATGTGCAACCCTTCCACTTTTATGTTAAGGCTTTTGACCAGGCGCTCCAGGTGGCGGGTCTGGTGGATGCTGATACCGAATTTGGAATCAATATGACCCACGGATATCTTGACATTACCGCCCGCCATAATATGG
>CETZ01121385.1_pt1 | contig 10919 bp, 9 predicted proteins | sample 531441 | NCBI WGS metagenome assembly CETZ01 (sample SAMEA2623098, study PRJEB7988) | marine metagenome | isolation source: saline water (ENVO:00002010), including | reverse complement strand
ATTGATACATATTCACTAAGCGCCCGTAAAGATTATGAACATGAATTTCAATCACGATATGACATGATGATTAAGTTTTGTCAGCGATATAATATTTATTTTATGCCCCTTTCAACAACTGATGACCCAGTTACATTGCTGCAAAATAACCTAGGGAAACGTAGGCATTGATAGCAATCTGATATTATTGACACATGGATTTTGAAACAATACCTCTAAAAGATTTACATTTTCCACCCGTAATTGATTGGTGGCCCCTTGCTATAGGATGGCAGGTGTTAATAATAATTATATTTATTTTTTGTTGTTATTTATTACATAAAATGTATTTAAGATGGAATGAAAATAAAGCTCGACGGATAGCTATAGTTGAATTGAAGGCGTTAAAAATAAAATTTGAAAACAACAAAGATCCAGCGTTTTTGATAAAACAATTATCAGAACTACTACGACGAACAATGCTTGCGTATGTTGATCGAAAAGAAGTAGCAGGATTAACGGGTACAGAGTGGTTAGAGTTTCTTGACAGAGGTCTCGAGGAGAAATATTTTACTTTAGGCATAGGTCAATTAATCGAATCATTGCCATACAAAAATCTGGATAAGCATGATAAAGATATTGATATTGAAAACCTAATCGATATTGTTTTAAAAAGGTTGAAAACTCCTATTCAGGGAGGTATCAGCTGATGTGGTCTCTTGCCTGGCCATGGATGTTGTTAATGCTGCCATTACCCCTACTGGTATATTATTTTCTTCCTGCCGCTCCAACGGCGCAAGAAGCAGGATTAAAAGTTCCAAGTTTCAAGCAATTTTCAATACTTTCTAATCGTTCTATTATTGAAAAATTTTCCAACTGGAATCTTTGGATTTATATTATTGCATGGCTATTACTTGTATTGGCAAGTGCTCGACCAGAAAAGATTGGTCAAGAGCTAGAAATTCCAGTTACCGGACGTAACCTTATGTTGGCCGTGGATCTTTCAGGGAGCATGGACGCAAAAGATTTTGAACTAGGAGGTCGTCGAGTTGATCGTTTAACTGCAACAAAAGCTGTAGCAAGTGATTTTATAGGTCGTCGAGAGGGGGATAGAATAGGACTGATACTTTTTGGAGAAGAGGCTTATCTACAAGTACCATTAACTCTAGATCGAGAAACGGTAAAAATTCTATTACTAGAATCATTTATTGGCCTTGCTGGAGAGAAAACAGCCATTGGTGATGCTATTACATTAGCCGTAAAACGAATTTATGATCAGAATGAGGAAGGAAATCAGCAGGTTTTGATACTTTTGACTGATGGAGCGAATACAGCTGGAGCTATAGACCCTCTAAAAGCTGCAGAACTCGCAAGCCAAATAGGTTTAAGAATATACACTATAGGCATTGGAGCTGATCAACTAGTTGTATCTTCTATTACTGGAGGGCGTCGTCGAGTGAACCCATCAGCGGATCTTGATGAGACATCACTAAAGAGAATTGCGGAGCAAACAGGAGGTAAATATTTTCGTGCTCGAGATACCCTTAGTTTGCAAGAAATTTACCGTTTGTTGGATGATTTAGAACCTGTTGCTAAGCCTGAATCTGGTTTTAGGCCTGTCAAGTCAATGTTTTATTGGCCCTTAGGTATCGCATTAGTGCTAATAATAATGTTTGCCATGGCTAAATTCTTTTCAGGATTTAAGATAGATCAGCTAATTCGAATATTTAAGGGAAAAATTAATGCTCGATGATTTTCATTGGTTAAGACCAGAATGGTTCGGAATATTACCTATTCTGTTTCTGATTACTTTTGGTTTTGCTCGTCGAAAATTGAGGATGGGTAGTTGGTTTCGTCTCATAGATCCAAAACTTGTTCCTTATGTATTATTGAGAGAGCAGAACAAAGAAACAAGTTTTCAATGGTGGCTTCTTTTTTTAGGCGGTTTATTAGCGGTTATCGCCATGGCTGGGCCAAGCTGGGACCGAATCGAGCAACCTGTGTTTCGATCTGAAAAAGCGATTGTTATTGCGCTTGACTTATCCCGATCAATGGACGCCCAAGATGTTAGTCCGAGTCGATTATCAAGGGCGCGTCTTAAAATATTGGATATCCTTAACCATAGAAAGAGCGGTCAAACTGCTCTTGTTGTCTATTCAGGCAATTCTTTTACAGTTACCCCGCTTACAACCGATTCAGATACGATTGCCGCTTTAGTTGCAAGTCTTAGTACCGATATCATGCCGAGTAGAGGCAGTTATATGCCTGCTGCAATCAACAAGGGACAGCAACTACTTAAGCAGGCAGGAGTCATGTATGGCGAGGTTATAATACTTACAGATGGCGGGAGTTCGCCTGCAGCGGAAACTGCAGCTAGAGAACTTAGGCAACAAGGATATTCTCTGTCTATATTAGGTGTTGGAACAGAAAATGGTGCCCCCATACCCCGGAATAGCGGTGGATTCATATCAGATAATTCTGGAGGAATTGCTATATCAAAACTTGATGTCACAGGTCTAAAGATGGTGTCAATGGCGGGAGGAGGACGTTATACAAATTTAACTATCGATGATACAGATATAAATATCTTATTAACGGAAGACGTTAATACAACTACTAAACCAGGAGAATCAATTTCGACAGATCAATGGCAAGAAGAAGGCCCATGGATCTTACTCTTTTTGGTGCCGTTAGCAGCATTATCATTTCGTCGTGGCTGGGTGGGAGTGTTTTTACTGTTTTTTTTGCCTTTACCTGAATCTCTATACGCATTCAGTTGGGATGATCTCTGGAAAACAAAAAATCAACAGGCACAGGAAGCCCTTAAAGACGGAAATAATAAGAAGGCAGCCGAATTATTCGAAGATCCTCTTTGGAAAGCTGTTTCTCTCTATAAGCTAGGAGAATATTCTGAGAGCGCATTAAAGTTTTCAGAATATACTGATGCTGACAACTTGTATAACTTTGGAAATTCGTTGGCACGAATGGGTGAATTTGCTTCAGCACTAAATGCGTATGAGCATGTTTTAAACATTAATTCAGACGATGAGGACACCAAATTTAATTACGATCTAGTAAAAAAGCTTATGGAAAGTAATCAATCTCAAGATAATCAAGGGGAGGAAAAGAATAATAATTCGCAGGAAGGGATTGGAGATCAGGATTCTGAGCCTGCTGATGCATCAGATGAAGATAGTTCAGTCAGTAAAAACAATGGGGAAGAAGGATCTGATGGTGCATTACGTGATCAAGAACAAAATGAGGATGATCTTGCTGCAATAGAAGATGAATTGGAAAAAGCTGCAAAGCTGTCTGAAGAAAATGGAGAAGAAGATGAACAAGAGAATCAGAGTAATCAAGAACAGATTCGTTTAGCTCAGGAAAACCAGCAAGCAATGGAACAATGGCTCAGAAGAATACAAAATGATCCTGGCGGTTTATTGAGGAGAAAATTTCGGTATCAATATCAAAGGCAAGGCCGTGATCAGGACGGTAATGAACTATGGCCCGATGATGGGGTAAGACCATGGTGATCACAGAAAAATATCGTAGATTTTTAAATGTTCCCATCTATTTTTTTTGGATATTATTTTTATATTCCTCACAGATAAGTGCGGCAGTTATTGCTGAGGTCGATCGTGAAAGGGTAGAGCTCAATGAATCTTTTACACTTAAAATAATAGTTGATACTTCTATCGATTCTGAGCCAGATGTTACCGCGGTAGAAAAAGATTTCACGGTTGGATCTAGAAGCCAACTTAGCAATACCACAATTGTGAATGGAAAAATAACGAGAAGCAGAACATGGTCTTATTCATTAATGGCAAAGAGAACTGGTTTTCTTACGATACCATCTGTCATGGTGGGAGGTGATAAAAGTAACGAAGTAGATATACAAGTTTTACCGCAGTCCAGCGTGATTCCTGGTGAAGCTGATATTTTTATTTCCTCAGAAGTAGATTTTCAGCAGAGCTTTGTTCAAGCGCAGATTTTGTATAAGGTTAAAATTTTTCGAGGAGTCGCAACTCGACAGGCACGAATTATTGAACCTAAATTAAGTGGCGCAGATGTTCTAAAAGAAATTCTTGGGGAAGACAGAAATTATGAATCTAAGATGAATGGAAAAAATTATAATGTCCTAGAAAGAGTATATGCTATCTTTCCTCAACAAAGTGGACAAATTCATATTGGTTCATCGATATTTGAAGCACGTATTGTAAAAAATGGTCGTATTACAGGGAAAAAATTATTTCAGTCAGAGCCGATTACGGTAAAAGTGAATCCAATACCTCCTCCTCCAGTAGCATTCCCCAATGCTAAGTGGTTGCCTGCAAAATCTGTAAATTTAAATCAAGAATGGTCACGCAATTTAGATAAACTATCTGCTGGCGAGCCAATTACACGACATATTTTTGTTAAAGTACTTGGTCAATTGTCCACTCAAATCCCACTATTAGATATAGAGCCAGTAAAGAATATTAAAATTTATCCGGATAAACCTGAGCTTCTTGATGTTATTGTGCCAGGAGGAGTTTTAGCTACACGGAAAGATCAGTATGCAATGATTGGCGTTGTTGCGCAAGATGTGGTTTTGCCTGAAATTCATCTTCCTTGGTGGGATATAAATGAAAATATATGGAAGATTTCTTCTCTACCTGCTTTTGCATTAAAAATAATACCGTCTAATGATATAGAATTAATACAGTTATCTGAGAATATAGAACCTGCTGAAATATTAGTTAATCCAGCTGAAGTTATTTATAGCGACTATTGGAAATATATTAGTCAGATTTTCATTGTAATTTGGATATTGACTGTATTGCTATGGTGGCAATCAACTAGACCCAAGAAAAAAACCTATACTATAAAAGAACCACCTATTTATAAACAACAAGCGAAATTACTTCGTAAAGCTCGTAAGGCAGCAATTGAAGGCGATGCGAAGTCTGTAAAATTACTGCTACTTAACTGGGGAAGGTTGCAATGGAGAGAAAATACTCCTAACAGCATAAGGGAATTATCAGAATTAGTAACTGACCCACTTTCATTGGAGTTAGATAGATTTTGTGAAGCAACTTATGGCCCAAATTCTAATGATTCTTGGGATGGCCAAGTTCTGGCAAAGGCATTACGAAAGATAACTATTAAGAAGACATTTAAAGATCTTTCTGAAAAAGATATACTCCCGCCCTTAATGCCTAGCTAAGAAGAATTTTTATGAAAACCATTCGTGTTATAACTCTTGATCTGGATGATACTCTGTGGGATATCGCCCCAGTAATCGAGCTTGCAGAGAAGAGATTATGGGCTTGGTTTGAAGAAAATTATTCTCTTATTCCTAAATTTTTTTCACCTGATAAGATATTTACCTTACGTTCAAAAGTTGTTAAAGAGTTTCCAGATAAAAGCCACGATTTTCGATTCATAAGAAAGGTGGTGCTAAGTAGGATAGCTGCAAAATTGAATTATGATGCGGATTTTATTGAAAAAGCAATTTCAGTGTTTGACCGAGCTCGTAACGATGTGAATTTGTATCCTGATGTGTTACCTGCGCTTCAAAAATTATGCAAACATTTTACAATCATTGCTGTTACAAACGGTAATGCAAATCTCGATGATATTGGAATAAAACATTTTTTTAAATGTGTTGTTACAGCGGTTGACGTTGGAGTTCCTAAACCAGAAAGACCGATATTTGAAGAGGCAATTAAAATGTCAGGTGTCAAAACACATGAAATTATTCACGTAGGAGATAATCCTGAAATTGACATTATTGGCGCTTATAATCTTGGGCTGAGGACAGCTTGGATAAATAGAAATAACTCAAAATGGCCCTCTATACATCCTGAACCTGACATTACTATTAAAAATTTAGGAGATTTGTATAAAGTTCTTCTTCCTTCGATAGTGAGAGATTAATAATTATTAGAAATTTTTTACTGAGATAGTTCATTGTGGGGAATTATGACAATGTCAATTCTCCTATTTTTTGATCTCCCAGATTCTGTCTCATTATTTGCGATCGGATTTGTTTCTCCATAACCAGTTGCAATTAATCTATAACTTGGTATGCGCATTGCGTTGACCATGTATTTTAGTACTGATTCTGCCCGATCCTGTGAAAGTTTTTGATTAAAATCATCATCACCAAGAGAGTCAGTATGACCTTCTATTATCAATTCACTTTCTGGGTACACATCGATTGCCTTTTCAACTTTTGCTAGTAAATCAAAACTTTCAGCAAGTAATTTTGATTTACCGCTTTCAAAAGTTAGAGTAATCAAACGTAGTATTACATTGTTATTTTCTCTAAATACTCTAACTTCCTTTGAGTTGAACATTTTTTCTACTTTTTCAAATTGTTCTTTAATTCTAGCCTGAGCTTCTAGCCTTTGAATTAGTGCTTCCTTTTCAGCAGTTGCTCCACCCAGTCTTCTGTCTAGAGCTCGTATCTCTTCTTCCATATCTGCGAGTTGAATTAAATTATCTTTTTGATCTTGGATAAGCACTTGTTTATCTTGGATAAGCTCATTATTCAAATGCTGAAGGTTTAAAATATAAGTTGTCAATTGTTGTTCCAATTCGGAATAACCATCAACCATTACGGGTGCAATATCAGCTGCACTGGCAATTTGAATAAGCGTCTTTTCCCAGTTCAGGATTAATCTTTCAACTGTCATTTCCTTATCACGAATGTCTTTTGTTAGTGTAGCCAGATATATAGTACGTTTTGCCTCATAATTGGCTTGTTTTACAATATCTAAAGGAACTTCTGTTTCGTATCGATTCTGATCTAATAAATCTTCTGCCTTTCTTAAAAGATTTTTGGCTTTTTCCAATGTGATTGGAGCGTACCTGCTTGCTTTTAATTCTTCAGCATTCGCAATTAGTGTTCTCGTAGAATTAAGATATAGGTTTTTAATTGCTACTAGTTCTGCCATTTCATAAAGAATGGTTGTTTCTTCGTTTAATGCTTTTGAGCGATCACTATTACCTCTTTCATTGTTACGGATCGCTTCATCGAAGGAACGCTCTGCCTTTGACCATATGGCATTAGCTAGTTTTTCTGCATTGACATTTGCAGCATTCTGACGGCTTATGATTGAAGTTGATAGAATCATTTGTGCCATTTTTGCTGACTCTATAGAATCAGAAAAATAGTTTTCTGCTTGCAAGGTTTTTTTGCATATAATATCTATCTTGTTCTTTTTTAATTCTCTTGCTTTAGCATCTTGTAATATTTCCATGCCTTTCTGATAATTTCTGGGAGCATATGTTGATGCATTTTCTTCACGAGCAATATTTAACACTCCATTGACACTGTTTAAACAATTTGTTAATTGATTATCTTGAGAAAAAACATTAGAAATAGAGATTATGAAGAACAAACACAAGATAATAATAGTTCTAAAGCAAATAGAAAACATTACGTAATCCCTAATTTAGTAATATAAACATATAATATAGCCTGTAATTAATTGTCTCAATAAATCAAATATGTGATTAACTTAGAATGTATAGAGTATGAGGACTGAAAATAAACATCAGAAAAAAACTATCATTCCTAATGGGGAAAAATATATAACATCTGAAGGATTCAGTGCGATAAAAAATGGAATTAAAAATAATGGAAGTGATGTTGGCACTAAAGTTATCAAACCTCGTTGGTTGAGGGCTAAATTCCCTGCAGGTATTGGTTTTAGTTTTGTTCGACAAACGGTAAAAAATCATAAATTAAGTACTGTTTGTGAGGAATCAATGTGCCCTAATATAGGCGAATGTTGGAATCATGGTACAGCTACATTTATGATCATGGGTAGTGTATGTACCAGAGCTTGTCGCTTTTGTGCAGTAGATACAGGAAATCCGAATGGCTGGTTAGATAAAAAAGAGCCATCTAATATTGCGCAAGCAGTAAAGCTTATGAAACTTTCATATGTTGTTATAACCTCTGTTGATAGAGACGATCTTGATGATGGAGGAGCAAAGCATTTTTCTGATTGTATACACTCTATTAAGAAAGAGAATTCATCAGTTGGAGTTGAAGCTCTAACACCTGATTTTGAAGGGGTGACTTCAAATATCAAGATAGTTTTAGAATCCGGGTTAGATGTTTTTGCACAGAATATAGAGACAGTAGAACGATTAACACATCTTGTCCGTGATCCTAGAGCTGGCTACCAACAAACTATTAATGTTCTGACTTATGCTAAGCAACACAAGCCTAATATATTAACAAAAACTAGTTTGATGTTAGGTTTAGGAGAAACGCATAGCGAAATTATACAAACAATGGATGATCTTCGTGATGCAAATGTTGATGTTTTAACAATTGGGCAATATCTAAGTCCAACAAAAAATCATCTAAAAATTGAGCGTTTTGTCCCGCCAGATGAATTCGAAAATTATAGACAAGAAGGGCTTAAAAGAGGATTCTTAGAAGTGGTAGCAGGCCCTCTTGTTCGTTCAAGCTACCGCGCAGATAAAGTTTTACATAAAAATAATGTTGGTTTAGGCATTGACTAATAAGTGCAGTATTCAAGTTTTTACAATTATTGAATATAATTAGAAACAGGAAGGATTATGAGTGAATTTTTTATTGAGTATGGATTGTTTCTCTTAAAAACAGGGACTTTAGTTATTGCCTTTGTTTTGGTTGCATCAATAGTTAGCCAGAAGAAAGTAAATAAGAGCGAGGGTCTGGAGGTCGAAAACCTTAATGATAAATATCAAGATATGGCTCGCAAACTAAAAAAAGCTTTTATGCAAAAAAAGGAATGGAAATCTGACCTTAAACAACAAAAAATAAAGAAAAAGGCTGATTTAAAAACAAAAAAAACACAATCTAAAACGTTTGTAATTGATTTTATTGGTGATCTTAGAGCTAGCGCTTCCGCATCTTTACGAGAAGAAGTAAGTGCAATTCTGGAGGTTGCTGATGATGATGATGAAGTTATAGTCCGTTTGGACAACCACGGTGGCGTTGTTCATGAACATGGTTTGGCAGCCTCTCAACTTATAAGAATTCGTAAAAGAGGAATTAATCTGTCAGTTTGTGTTGATAAAGTTGCAGCCAGTGGAGGTTATTTAATGGCTTGTGTGGCAAATAAAATATATGCAGCACCATTCGCCATACTAGGGTCCATAGGGGTTATTGCCCAATTACCTAATTTTAATCGGTTGTTAGATACGCACGGCGTAGATTTTGAAGAAATTACAGCTGGAAAATTTAAGCGCGATGTCACAATGTTTGGAAAGAATACCGATGCGGATCGCGCAAAACTCAAAGAACAACTCGAAGAAGTACATGAGCTATTTAAATCATCAATAACCGAGTATCGCTCTTCTCTTGATATAAATAAGGTTTCGAATGGAGAGTATTGGCACGGAACACGAGCCCTTGAGCTTGGATTAGCTGATGAAATTAAAACTAGTGATGAATTATTGACCGAACGTTCAAAGGATAGAGATATTTTTCGCGTTAGTTATAAATTTAAAAAAAGTTTCCAGAAAAAATTCTTGGCAAGTATAGATGGAGTTATAGCTAAATTTACCGATGTGAGATGGAAGAAGTGGTTTGAATCTCGCTTGCCTCGGTAGTCATAATATTAAATTTTTTACACGTATAATTGAGACGATAATGAACAAAAAATTATTTATTAATATTTCATATATTGTTTTTTCTGTATTGATCTTGTCTTCGTGCGCTACATCTCCTACTGGAAGAAACCAAATGATTCTAAAATCTGAGGCAAGTCTTGAGCTAGAAGGAGAGAGACAGTTTAGAAAAATTCGCGAAACACTCCCATTAGTGAGTGATCAACGAACAATAAATTTTGTTGAATGTGTTGCAAATTCTATTATTGGCGTTCTTGAAGGCGAAGGCTCGGAATTATATTGGGAGCTTGCAATAGTTGATCAACCAGATGTTAATGCATATGTTTTACCTGGAGGAAAAATTGTGGTCAATTCGGGTCTTTTGACTATGGCTTCAAATCAAGACCAACTAGCCGCTGTTCTCGGGCATGAGGTAGCACATGTTACCGCTCGTCATGCAAATGAGAGAGCTTCCAGATCAGCTTTGACTGATGTAGGTGTCGATATAGCTTCCATAATTTTAGGAGGTGGCTATAGAAATCAAACTCAAGGAGCACGAAATGCTCTTTCAACAGGCGCTTTGTTAGGCATTCTTAACCCTTTCAGTCGTTTGCAAGAATCAGAAGCTGATACAATAGGCCTCGAATACATGGCTAAATCGGGATTTGACCCGCGTGAAAGCGTAGTATTATGGAAAAAAATGAATTCAAAAAACACAACAAGAATTCCCGAATATTTATCAACTCATCCATCGGGCGAGACGCGTATTGATGAACTCATTTCCCAGTTACCAAACACTCTTAATGTATTTAATATCGCTCAAGATAAAGGTCTATATCCTGATTGTCGTTTATAGTTTTTGAAGTTAACGCATGAATAGAAAATTTTTTTTAAATTATTTTGCTCTTCTATTAATAGGCTTAATTAGTTTGCCTTCATTGAGTGATTCATTATCTAGAGCTCGTGATATTGGGATTCCCTTTGAAGGAGTTACTGGATCTTTAAATGCCATTACTGATGTTAGAGGAGTAAAAGTAGGACATAAGTCAGTCATTCATGACCTCCCTAATAATAAAGCTGCCCGTACGGGGGTAACCGCAATCCTTCCAAGAGGCGAAAAAACTCTTCATCAACCCGTGTTTGCAGGATGGTTTTCCCTAAACGGTAACGGGGAGATGACGGGGACTACATGGATTGAGGAATCAGGCTTTTTAGAAGGACCTGTTGTGTTAACCAATACCCATAGCGTAGGAGTTGTTCATGATGCCCTCATTCGATGGAGGGTTGCCAAATCTGACCCAGATACAAGTGGGTATTGGTGGTCGCTTCCGGTAGTTGCAGAA
>CETZ01081659.1_pt1 | contig 10933 bp, 7 predicted proteins | sample 531441 | NCBI WGS metagenome assembly CETZ01 (sample SAMEA2623098, study PRJEB7988) | marine metagenome | isolation source: saline water (ENVO:00002010), including | reverse complement strand
CAGGCCGGTGTGAGTCAAGGTGCAGGGGGAGAACTTCACATCCGTGGTGGGCGATCAAATGAAGTTGGATATTATATTGATGGTGTTTCAGTGGCAAATCCATTTTTCACCAATGGACTAGCTGTCAATATTTCTAATAAAGCTTTAGAGGAAATGAAAGTCGTTTCAGGCGCATTTAATGCTGAATATGGAAATGCAATGAGTGGCATCGTTAATCTTCAAGTAAAAGATGGTGGAAAAGATTATCATGGTAGTTTCTCTTATCAGTCTGGTGATCACCAATCAACAGATAAAAATATTTTCACACATATTGATCATTTCAGTTTATTTACAAATAAAGTGCTAGAAGGTACACTTAATGGACCCATGCCTTTTATGTCAGATAATGGAAAATTTACTTTCAATATCAGTGGAAGATATAGCAATAGTGAAGGTTATTATTATGGTATACGTGAACACACTATTGGCGATTCTGCTAATTTTAGAGATGCGAATAATTGGTATATTGAAATGAATGGTGATAGTGCATTTGTACCCATGGCACCAAGCGACAATTTGAATTTAATGTCTAAGCTAACCTATAGAGTTTCACCATTATTAAAGTTATCCTTACAAATACTTCATTCTGGTGGAAAGTCACAATCCTATTCGCATTATTATAAATTTAATCCTGATGGTACCTCCACATCTGAATCATCAAATAACAATTTTTCAATTAAGATAAATCATTCGTTAGGTAAAAGAAGTTTTTATGAAGCAAACTTATCCTATTCAAATACAGATTATATGGGGTATCAGTTTAAACCCATCAATCTAAATTCTGCAGAACATGAAAATGATGAAAGCCGCTTTGGCTCTGGTCAATATGTGCTCTATAATCAATTTGATAATGGTAGCAAGTATTGGATATTAAATAATTCAAAATATGTGCCAACCTCACGTATTAAAGGATCTCCTGCGTCATCAACATTTTCATTTGGTGGATCTAATAGAGGACATTCTTACCGGAAATCTAAGTCTCTTGCATTCAAATTAGATTACACAAATCAATTGACAAATCGCCATGCTTTAAAAACTGGAGTGAATTTTAGAAGAGATAATTTAGATGAAAGAAATTTCACAGTACTATATGACAACCAAGTATATCGTGTTCCAACTATATTACCCGAAAACGATTCTCCTTCTCATAATCACTATAATAATACTGCCACTTTTTTCTCAGGATATATTCAAGACAAAATTGAATATAATGATTTTATTACAAATGTAGGCGTTCGTTTTGATCAGTTTAATCCAGACGAAAACTATATTACTGATTTTTTGAATCCAGATGGAGAAAAAGAAAAAGCAGAAAATAAGATTATGATCTCTCCAAGAATTGGAGTGGCATTTCCCATAACAGAAAAAGGAATCCTTCATTTTTCATACGGTCATTTTTATCAAATGCCAACATTAAGACGATTATACAAAAAAAGTATTTTTGGAGCAGGATTAGCTCCAACTGTAGGCTACGCAGACCTTAAACCGGAAAAAACCATATTATATGAATTTGGTCTTCAACAACAAATAGGTGAAATTATTGGTGTAGAAATGAGTGCCTTTTATAAGGATATTCGCGATCTATTGGCAATACAGTCTATCCGATATGAATCTGAAAGATATGGCCCTTCTAATTACTCGATTTATATGAATAAAGATTATGGAAATGTAAAAGGATATACCTTTAGCCTGACAAAACGTTATGATCCTAAAACCAAAACCTCTGCATTTGTCGATTATACTTATCAAATAACTGAAGGTAATAGTGTTAACTCTGGTTCATTTTATTACAATGCACTTTCAGGTGAAGAAGAAGAAAAGCGCATCGTCCCACTTTCTTGGGATCAAAGACATATATTTAACACTAATGTATCAATCGGGGATCCAGGAAATTGGAATATTGGAATTATAAGCAAATTATCAAGCGGATGGCCTTACACACCAAATATCCCTAATGCAAATTATGTGCCTCAACCTAACAGTGGAAGAAAACCTTTGCAATGGCGAGTTGATATGCGGATACACAAGAATTTTATTTTAGGTAAATACAATTATATCCTATATGCTAAAATTTACAATCTATTGGATCGCCGGAATGAAAGATATGTCTTTAATGATACTGGTAGAGCAGGATATACATATGTTTTTCAATCAACTCAAGAAACACAAGGTTTCAAAAAACATTATGGTGAACCGGGCGTACATCAATGGTCAGAATATCAAGTGCGGCCACATTATTATACACCCCCCCGTTCAATAAACATTGGTTTGTCTCTGGATTTTTAGTCCCACGAGAATTTGATGATCAAAACTAGTACTATTAGAAAATTTTTATTATTCAGTGTTTCATTTGCAATTCTGTATTCACAAGATGATCCGCAGCCTAGATTTTCCAAACAATGGAAAATTGAAGGGCCTCAAAAGAACTGGAAGTCACTAGACCATGAAGTTTTCTATCAATGGCGAGATAAGATACTTGAACGCCGAGCAATAAGTAATGATGAAATTCTCCGTCGCCAAAAAGCTATTTTAAATGGAAACAAGATTACAACTGAAATTTGGAATTACGGTTCTATATCTAGTCCAGGAAACCGAGTCACAGATATTGTTTGGGAAGGCTTAGGGTATGGTTATGAGTTTGGCCCTTTCATTGGTGCAGAAGTCCCTATAGCAGCAAATAGTCACATTGACGCTTACATCAAAAAAGATGCGAACGGTGATCCAGTATTGGATGATGATGGAAATCCTATATGGTTCGCAAAAGTAATTAGTGATGGATTAGTATCTCTAGGCGGTGAAATTTCACCAGATGGAAAAGTTTTTTGGGGATGGGAACCACTTGCTTATAATGAACAGAATGTTCCATATGGAGACCCCAATAGTTTAAGAATTCCCACTTCGAATGATGTTGATCGTGATGGTGATGGAAAACCTGATAGCTGGCCCGAGGGATGGTACAACCCCAACTTAAAAAGATATGTCTGGCCTGGTGCACTCAGACAAGGATCATCTAATGCAGATCTAGAATCTTTTTTTGTTGTTGACGATAGGAGTAACCAAGAATTTAAGTATTACCCATTCCCGCAGGATTCATCCCGATTGGGATTAGGTATTGAAATTGAATGCCGATATTATCAATGGTCAAATCCTTTAGCTGAAGATGTTGTTTTTCTAATATATAAGGTGACCAATAAAAGTGAAAAAGATCTGAATGAGGTAGTTTTTGGTATGTGGGGTGATCCACATATTGGAGGACCATCTAACTGGCGGGATGATCTATCTTATTTTGATAGAGATTTAAATATGGTTTATGCCTGGGATGAAGATAATAAATCAGATGTAGCTGGACGAAAGCCTGGCTATTTTGGCTATATTTTTCTGGAAAGCCCTGGAGATCCCCATGATGGCAAAGATAACGATGGAGATGGAATGATAGATGAAAGTCGTGAAAATGGAATTGATGATGATGGAGATTGGAATCCAGAAAAAGATGATGTGGGCATTGATGGCCTACCTAATACTGGAGATCAAGGAGAGAATGATGGTGTGCCATCCGCAGGAAACGCATTTGATATTCGACAGCCTGGTGAGCCAAATTTTGAATGGACAGATCTGGATGAATCTGATATGATCGGGCTTACCAGTTTTGCTGCACCAAATTTTGGAGGGAATAATAGAATATCTAAAGATGATTATATATATACCACGTATATGAACCCAGGACAATTTGACTCATTGAATGCCGATGTTGCAGGTGACAATATTTTCTTATATGGTTCAGGTCGTTTTACTTTGAAAGCAGGAGAAGCACGGAGATTTTCTATCGCTCTACTCGTTGGAGATAGTTACGATGATCTTACATTAAATGCCAAAACAGCTCGCCAGATCTACGATACAAATTATCAATTTGCAAAACCACCTGAAAAACCCGCTCTTACAGCAGTTCCTGGAGATGAACAAGTGACGCTTTTCTGGGATGATATTGCTGAAACATCCTGGGACCCAATATCAGAAGAATATGATTTTGAAGGCTACGTAATCTACCGAAGCACGGATCCAAGTTTTCTTGATCAACAAAATATTACAGATATTAACGGTTCTCGATTTTTATTTGAACCACTAACTACGATTACAGGTGGATGGGCAAAATGGGATTTAATTAATGAATATGAAGGTCCAAGTGATATTCCATATACTGGACGAGGAATTTCCTATCATCTTGGTAATAACACTGGCTTAGTTCATTCATTTATTGATTCGAATAATGTAATCAATGGTCAACGATACTTTTATGCTATTAGTTCCTATGATCATGGTACTAAAATCATGGGAATTGGGCCTAGTGAATCATCTAAAACAATCACGTTAAATCCAGAAACAAATGAAATTTTTCTGGATATCAACACTGCTTCAGTTGTTCCAAGATCACCGGCTGCTGGTTATGTAAAAGGTTCAGTTTCATATTATGATTCTTTATCATTTATAAAACACATATCAGGGTTTGGTACAGGAACTTTTTCTATTGAGGTTCTTGATCCTCGAGCCATTGAAGACACCAATACATTTCAAATAACATTTATAGATAAACCTACCCGTTATTCAATTGAGGATCTCAGTCCCATCGTGGAAACCCGCGTATCGAAAAAAAATGTATTTATTACACTACAAAAAAATAGATTGAATGCTGACAGGTTTATTTTAAAAAATGGCGGCTCCACAATGATAATGGGACAGGATTATCTCCTGTTTCCTGAGGCTGGGCAAGTAGTAGTTACTGATACTTTAAATTCACAAATAGCTGACGGAGACGAAATAACTATTGAATATACCTATTATCCTCTTTGGGAAAGCTCACGTTTGAATAATGAAGAATCAAACGCAGTTTTTGATGGGATTAAAATCTATGCAAATGACAAAAAACTTTCACTAGATAAAGAAAAGACTCAATGGTCTGATGGAAGCTCAGGTAATTATCAAATTACGGTCGGCCCCTACGATGGTAAGCAGTCAAACATGAGACCAGCAGATTATGAAATACGCTGGTTTGATTCAATTGCGGATACAAGCTCATTAGGAACCGCTACTGCACCATTCCAAATCTGGGATGTAACTCCAGGTAAAATTCCTTTCAAAAAGAAAATTGTAGTTCTTGATTATAAGGTCAGAAACCAGACTTGGGATTTGGGTGAGAGTGTTGTAATTCTTGAAGAGGGAGCAGGAGTCAATGTTTCGTGGCAGTTTGATATTCAGGAACCAATCAATGATATACTGAATGATGCAGTAGAAGGTGATGTTTTTTATGTTGCGACCGATCGGCCATTTAATAATGAAGATATCTATCAATTTCAGATGATGGCATCTTCAATTCAATCAGAAAAAAATGAAGGATTATTAGATGATATTCGTGTGGTTCCAAATCCATACGTTGTTACTAATATTTTGGAGCCACTAGATCGTCAAAATCCACGTGATCGAGGACCACGGCGTATTTATTTTGATAAACTTCCTAATGAATGTACTATCAGGATTTACACGATCACGGGTGAACTAGTAAAAACAATTTATCATAATACTACATTTGATAATGGACAAGAATTTTGGGATTTAACAACAAAAGATAACTTTCCAATAGCTTTTGGCATTTATATCTATCACATAGATGCAGGTAAAATGGGCGAGAAAATTGGGCGATTGGCAATAATAAAATGAAAAAACTAATTCTAATTATATTTTCTTTCAGTGTTGCCATTGGTCAATTGGATAATATTACAACAATCACTAAGACAGGTACTACAGCTGCACAATTCTTGAAGATCGGGGTGGATCCTCGAGGTTCATCCATGGGTAATGCTTTTACAGCTATGTCTGGAGATATAAGTTCAATGTATTGGAACCCTGCTGGACTTGCATCAATAGGTAAAATGGAGACTATTTTCGTCAATGCAAATTGGCTAGCTGGAATAAATTTCAATTTTACTGCTATAGCTCTCAACCTTGGACAAAATGGCGTTATAGGTTTTAGCATGACAAATCTTTCTATTCCAAAAGAACTAGTTAGAACCGTAGAAAAACCAAATGGTACCGGAGAATATTTTGATGCGGGTGACTTGGCAATGAATATTAGTTATGCCCGACGCCTTACAAATAAATTTTCAATCGGCAGCAATATTAAGTATATCCGCCAAAGTATTTGGCATGCAAATGCAACTACAATTGCAGCAGACCTTGGTGCGTTATTTATTACCCCATTTAAGAATATCCGTCTTGGGGCAAGTTTGTCAAATTATGGACCAGATATGGAAATGACTGGTCGGGATCAAAAATTCAGCATGGACCCTGATCCAATCAATGAAGGAAATGTTGAATTTGTTAATGCAATGTATGAAACGGATAAATTCCCGATTCCACTCATTTTTAGGGTAGGGCTAGCTGGTGAAATCATCAATACAGATAAAAATAGATTGAGTCTCGCTATGGATGCATTACATCCCAATGATAACTCAGAATGGATGAATATCGGTGTTGAATATTCATTCGCTGAAACATTTTTTGTAAGAGGTGGAATGACGACCCTATTCAGAAAAGATACTGAGGAAGGCCTTACATTTGGAACAGGAATAAATTATAAGATCGGGCGCTCAGCTACACAATTAAAATTAGATTATTCCTATGCTGCTTTTGGTCGTTTAAAAAATGTTCAGCGTTTTGCCCTTGGATTCAAATTTTAATTACCTCCATCAAGCCAATCAATTATTTTAATTGATTCTTCAAAAACAGATGCTCCTGTTTTTTGCAACCTCTCCTTACTTACATGACCTTTTGAGACTAAAATACAATCAGATCCAACCACATCAGCTATATCTTTGTCATGAATCGTATCGCCAATGAATAGTACTTCTTTAGGGTGAAAGCCTAAATCTTTCATCCATTCTTTTGTTAGTGTTTCTTTACCATAAGCATAATGATTATCCGTACCTAAAATTTTTACAAAATAATCGTTAATATCATAATTAGATAAAATTTGGTCTAACATTACTTGACTACTTGCTGATACCAAAGATTGTGCAAGGCCCAAATTCTTAAAATAATCTAACACTTCCCTTACACCTTGATGCAATTGAAGCTCATGGCATCGAGCCATATACATATTTATAAATTCAGTCCCCGAAATATCAAAAGACTCTTTTTCAAAATTAAATCCTAATTTTAAATAATAGTCTTTAACTGGAAAACAAAAATTGTCTAAAAACCACTCTTCAGTCATTGCTTCCATATCGCGTTTTTTTAAGACTTCATTCATAATCTTAATACAAAAAAGCCGATCATCAATTAAAGTCCCGTTCCAGTCCCAAATAATGTGTTTATACTTCATGATAAGGCACAAAACTCAGGGATAATTTGATAAAATGAAATAACTTTTCTACCTATGCAAATCACAATAAATAAGATTGCTGAACAACTTAAGGCAAGATTAAAAAAGCCTCTTCCGGGTAATGAGGCACATCTGATTACTAGAATAAAAACAAAATCAGAAGTGACTTTTCCTAATACTAGAGAAACAGCAATACCTGCAGCTGTACTTATTTTGCTGTTTCCATTTAAAGATGAAATTCAATTTTTTTTGACTAAACGGACAGAGGATGTTGAACACCACAAAGGTCAAATATCATTACCTGGGGGAATAAGAGAAAATAATGAAACTCTAGAAAAAACTGCTGTTAGAGAAACTAAAGAAGAAGTTGGAATAGACCCTAACACAATTATGAACTTAGGTAGCTTAACACCATTTTTTATTCCTGTTACAGGATATATTGTCCATCCATTTATAGGGTGGTGCAAAGAAAAACCCTCTACACAAGTCCATGATGTTGAAGTCAATCAATTATTTTCAGTCTCAATTTCTGAATTACTAGATGAAAACATTTTGCAAAATGAAGAATGGAATATTCGTGGATACGATGCTATTGTACCTTACTACAATTTTGGAAAATGCAAAGTTTGGGGAGCAACAGCTGCAATCTTATCTGAATTTAAATTGATACTAAAAGGAATAGTGAATTAACTTATTAATAAATAGTTTTAAGAAACTTTACTAATGAAAAATAAACTTGGCATAGATTTAGGTGGCACAAAAATTGAAGCAATTATTATTGATGATCAATTCCAGGTGATTGATCGAAAGCGCATCCCCACACTTAGAGATGAAGGATACGATGCTATCATCAAACGCATAATAGATCTTTCAAAAGAAATGATTGGTATTGGAGATATTAGTGGGCCTATTGGCATTTGTACTCCTGGTACTATTGAAGCAACAACAGGTTTACTCAAAAATAGCAATACCGTGTGTTTAATTGGGAAACCAATCCAACAAGATATGGAAAATGCACTAGGTATATCTGTGTTAATGGAAAATGATGCAAATTGTTTTGCTTTGGCTGAGTCTACAATAGGGGCTGCTAAAAAGTATGATGTCGTATTTGGTGTTATTCTTGGCACTGGATGCGGTGCAGGGATAGTTATGAATAAAAAGGTTCATCGTGGCGCCAATGGTATTGCCGGAGAATGGGGACATCATACTCTGTACCCTGATGGTAGAGGATGTTATTGTGGAAATAAAGGTTGTACTGAATCTTATATTTCAGGAACGGCATTAGAAAGCGAATGGAAAGAATTAACTGGCAAATTTTCAACAGTCACTGATGTTATTGATAATAAAATGTACGAAGCACACCCGGAATGGAAGGAAAACTTCATGATGAACTTTGGTCGTGCCTTATCTAATGTAATTGATATACTTGATCCTGACGCGATTGTTTTGGGTGGGGGTCTTTCGAAAGTAGATCTATTATATACTGAGGGAATGCAAGCTGCCTATAAGGAGTCATTCAGTGAAATTGTACGAACTCCTATATTAAAGAATAAACTCGGTGACTCTGGTGGCGTATTTGGTGCTGCTATGATAGTGGATCATATTTGAAATTTGGGAAATGGCTATATAACCTAACTAATACGGATCAATATATCCTTGTTGGTTACTTTATCGTGGGATTAGGATTGTCCTATTTAACTATTACTGCTCTTAGATTCTGGCACCAAAAGATTCATGGTAGCAATAAATATTCACATGCTGTTCGTACAACTCCATTTGCTTTACTGGGGATTGCATTTTTTTTTGCTACAATATTATATATGTCAACGGGTGAGCTAGTTACGCGCTGGATTGTAGAGTTTCGACAATAGACTTATTTTTTCTTCTTTCGTTTCATTTGCATAAGTTTCCAAGCAGCCTTTGGAATTCTCTCTAGTTCATTCATCTCTCCAGCTCCTTTTAACCATTCACCACCATCAATCGTTACAACTTCACCATTAATATAAGCCGCCTGATCACTAATCAAATAAGTTGCAAGATTTGCTAACTCAATGTGTTCGCCTACGCGTTTTAACGGAATACGATCTTTCATTTTTTTCTGAATACCTAACCCTGGTGGCGCTAAACGTGACCATGCACCTTTTGTTGGGAAGGGTCCTGGCGCAATTGCAACCGTTCGAATTCCATATTTAGCCCATTCAACTGCTAAAGAACGGGTCATGGCCAAAACACCTGCTTTAGCACAAGCAGATGGAACCACATAACCGGAACCAGTGGAAGCATAGGTTGTAACAATATTCAATATTACCCCAGCCTTATTTTTGCGCATCACCTTACCAACTGCTTGAGTACAATGAAAGGTTCCATTTAATACAATATCCACAACGGTCTTAAATGCATTTGAACTTAAGTTTTCAGTGGGACTAATAAAGTTACCTGCAGCATTATTGAGCAAAATATCAATCTTACCAAAATTTGATACGGTTTCTTTCACCATAGATTCGACTTGATCAGGATCCCGCACATCGCATGAAATTGCTAAAACCTTTCCACCATGTTTGCTTAACTCTTTTGCCGTTTCATCAATTACATTTTGGCGGCGACTAGTAATAACTAGATCAGCTCCTAACTCAGCAAAACGTGCGGCCATAGATTTGCCTAACCCTGTACCACCACCAGTAACTACAATCTTTTTCCCTTTTAATAATTGAGCATCAAACATCTTTTTTGTTCCTGTTGATTCAGCAATAATCTAAGCCCTATAAACAAAAAAGCCCCCCGGAAATCCGGGAGGCTTTTTTACATTTACAAACTAAATAAAAACTTAGTTGTGTTTATGGTCTGCGTCTGCCATAGTACCTGTGAATGTATAACCGCATGTATTTCCATCTGCGTCCTCAAAGCCACAAGTGTCACCAGCTTGAGGGGGACCGCCACCTGGGCCGCCACCTTGGTTTGAGTTTTGTGCAGCTGCATGCTCAGCAGGGTCAACATCTCCACTATCATTGACATCGACTTCATCAAATCGTTGGTCAAAGTCTGGTACTTCATTACCATCAGGATCTGTCCCATACTTAGCTCTTGCTTCATCACGTGAAATCACACCATCACCATCGGCATCCACATCTTCAAATGACCAGTTAGGGGGAGGGGGGCCACCTGGACCACCACCTGGACCACCACAGTGGTCTGGATTATCTTGGCAATGAGCATTCATATCTTCACCTGAGCCCATTCCAGCACCACATTCGTTGCAATGGAAATGTTCTTCACCTTCAGTGCCTGTAAATGTATAATCGCATGGATCTTCATCGCCATGTTTATAATTACATTTATCACCGGCTTTAGGTCTGCAGTGCTCAGGATTAGCATCACAGTGGCCGCGCCAATTTTCATCAGAGCTTCCTACAAAATCACATCCCTCTGCGCCACAATGTCCATGATGATCACCTTCGCCAGAAAACTCATGACCACATACGTCACAAGTGCCTCCTTGATCGCCATGATCTCCACCTTGATCGC
>CETZ01044207.1_pt1 | contig 10998 bp, 7 predicted proteins | sample 531441 | NCBI WGS metagenome assembly CETZ01 (sample SAMEA2623098, study PRJEB7988) | marine metagenome | isolation source: saline water (ENVO:00002010), including | reverse complement strand
GGTAATTGGAGATTCTCTGTTTATGGTAAAAACTTAGCCGATGATATTGAAAAAGTTGGCCATTCAAATGTCGGCGTATTGCTTGATTTAGCATATTATAGTAACCCTCGTGTTCTTGGTTTTGAGTTAGCCTGGGAATACTAATAAATTATTAAAGCGACCAATTTAATTGGTCGCTTTCTTTTCATTTAACTTTTTTATATAATAACTGCTTTAGAGTAACCAGAGAGTAACCAAAATGTTTTCAAAAAAAATATTGATAATTCTTTTATCCCTTTTTTTTATCCTTTCATTAGATGCTAAAGAATATTCACCAGGTGTAGGAAGAGATTTTCCGGACAAGTTATTGTGGGGCGATACTCACCTTCATTCGAATATTTCTGCGGATGCCTATACTATTGGTAATTCGAATTTAACACCCAGTGATGCCTTTCGTTTTGCTCGTGGAGAAGAGGTAATTTCGGAAAGCGGGGTAAAAGCAAAATTACGTGTTCCTTTGGATTTTTTTATGGTCTCAGATCATGCAACTTATATTGGTATTTTTAAAAGGATTGAAGATAGGGACCCAACAATATTAGCAACACCTTTAGGAAAAAGGTGGAGAGAGTATATGGATGATAATAATCCAATGCTTTTTACGGAATTTGTCCAAGGCCTTAATGGTAATCAAGAACAAACTTTTGAAAAAGAAATTTATATACCAATCTGGAAAGATATTACCGATAATGTTGATCGATTTAATCAACCGGGCGTTTTTACTGCTTTTTCAGGTTATGAGTGGACTCCCGCTCCGACTGGCGACAATCTCCATAGGGTGGTCATCTTTAAAGATGATGCTGAAACGGTACAAAAAATTATCCCTTTCTCTGCCTTAGACAGTAATAACCCAGAAGATCTTTGGTCTTTTTTAAAAGATTACAATGCGACGACAGGTGGTGAGGCTATCTCCATTTCGCATAATAGCAATATTAGTGGAGGACGAATGTTCCCGCTAAAGGATTCTTCAGGACAACCCATTGATAGGGCATATGCTGATATGAGAATGAGATGGGAACCTCTGGTTGAAGCTACCCAGGTTAAAGGCGATAGCGAGACTCATCCTGCTGTTTCTCCAGACGACCCTTTTGCTGATTATGAGACCTGGGAAGGTAATATTGGGAGAAGTGAGACTCAGCGAATCGAAAGGATTAGCACTACTGGTGATTGTGAAGATCCAGAAAATTATAAATGTTATCGCTACAAAAAAAGTGAAGCCCATAGATATAAGGGAAGCTATGTTCGACCTGCTTTAAGGAGAGGGTTGGAGTTGCAGAAAAAAATTGGCGCCAATCCCTATAAGTTTGGTGTTATAGGAAGTACTGACTTTCACACCGCATTACCTGCATCTGAAGAAGATAATTTTTTTGGTAAATTTCTCGATTCAGAACCTGGGCCAGAACGTATGAGCAATTGTATGGCTGGCTGCGGCAGACCAGATGCTGAAGGATCGAACGATTTATGGAGAAATTGGCAAATTACCGCTGCTGGCTACGCCGGTGTATGGGCGCGTGAAAATACTAGAGAAGAAATATTTGATGCCATGAAAAGAAAGGAAACATACGCCACCACAGGACCAAGAATGGCAGTCAGATTCTTTGGAGGGTGGAATTTTTCCAAAGATGATGCAGTCAATCCAAACTTTGTTGAAATTGGATATTCTAAAGGAGTTCCTATGGGGGCCGATTTAGGTGTTAGAGGAAAACAGAAGTCACCGGGATTTTTGGTTATGGCGTCAAAGGACCCTAATGGTGCCAATATTGAGCGTGTTCAGGTTATTAAAGGTTGGGTAAATGGATACGGTAAATCTGAAGAGAAGGTTTATGATATTGCTGTTTCGGATGATGCCGGGGAAAGTACCGTAAACATTGAAAATGCTACTTATAACAATTCCATAGGAGAAGCTTATATCACTACTTATTGGGAAGATCCTGACTTTAACCCAACTTTATCAGCTTTTTACTATGTAAGAGTTTTGGAGATTCCTACGCCCAGATGGACAACGTATGATAGTGTCGCCTTTGGTATAGAGATCCCCTCTTACGTTCCTAAAACGCATCAGGAGCGCGCTTACACCTCTTCCATATGGTATGATCCTCAATCTTGAGAAAAAGGTATTTCGCATTAGCCGGAATTTTTATCGGAGCTCTTGCAATCTTTGTGGGAGTGCTTAATTCAACTTTAAAAGAAGACACCCATACAATTGTAGTTAGTGAAGAAATATTCAGATCATATTATTTAAAAAATCGCAATCTAGAGCAGCCTTTTTTTACCGAATTTGAGGAATTATCTGAGAGACAAATTTTGTCTATAAGAAAAGACTTTATCAGAAAGGAAGTTTTGAAAAGAGAGGCTAAGTCTTTGGGTTTGGATGAAAATGATACGATTATTGCCAATCGTTTAGCCCAATTGGGAGAACTGGCCTTGGTAGGGGCTGATTTAAGGGAAGAAGATATCAGCAAAGAAGAACTTTTTTCTTTTTATAAGAAAAACAAAAAATCCTATATAGAAAGGGCGACAATTAGTTTAACGCACATCTTTTTTCGGGAAAATTCAAGTGACATTCTACGGTATCGTGATCTTTTTAACGATGAGCAAAAAAGTATTTCTTCTGATATTGAGATAGGTCAAATAGGTAACGTGTTTCCTTATCAAAAAAATTATTCTAGAAAAAATTATTCTTTTATTCTTGGGCATTTTGGAAAAAAAGGTACCGATCAAATTTTTTCACTATCACCCAATATGGACAAATGGCAAGGACCGATAGAATCTTCTCTGGGATATCACTTGGTTAAGATCTACGGTTATAGTCCTGAGAGACAGCTCGATTTTGAAGAAGTTTATACTGAGGTAAGAAAAGATTTTATTGAGAGTGACTCAAAAAAAAGAAAAAGCACTTTATTAGAGAAAAAAATTTCAGAATATAAGGTTATTGAACGATAATTGTTTTAGTTTGCGTCGAACTCAATATTCAACTTATTAAGTCCTCTCAGTAAAACATTGGGACTATATACAAAGTCATTGCCCTCACCAAAACGCATGTTTTTGAGCCTATCCAGGATAATCGGAAACGCGGTATACATTTCTTTCCTGGCTAGATTCATGCCAATGCATACGTGGATACCTTGGCCAAATGCAACATGTCGCCGGGAATTTTTTCTGGTTACATCAAACTTGTCCGGATTTTCGAAGAGATCCTCATCCCTATTGCCTGAACCGTACCTTATAATGATTAAAGAATTTTTTGGAATTTTTACACCGTCGAGCTCAGTATCAGCAGTTGCTATTCTCCACATATTATTTGTTGGAGTTAACAATCTGAGGGATTCTTCAACCATATTTGGTATTAGTTTATAATCATTTAGAACAAGATCCATCTGGTCAGGATTAGCAATCAATAAATAAATGGCTTCACTTATGGAGTGAGCGGTTGTGGCATTACCTGCCACTAGTAGTTGTTGAATAATGGAAAGCTGCTCCGATTTTTCAAGTTTACGATTTACACCATCATCATCTTCGAAAGTAAGATTTGCAAGGTCAGAAAGTATATCATCACTAGCATTATCTTCGCTTTCATCTAATTTGTTGGCAAAATATTGTTGAAACTGAACCAGTTTTTTTGCAATTTCAATATGTTCTTCAGGAGAACTTGTTCCTGACAACTGGGCGACGAACGCATCAGACCAATTGCTAAATTTATCATAATCATCCATGGGTACACCCAACTGTTCAGCAATCACTCGTATTGGAAGCTGTTTGGATATTTGTGTTGTAACCTCACACTTTCCTGAGTCATAAAATTGATCAATAATGAAATTGATCTTTTCATCTATATTAGGTCCTAACTCCGATACTCTTGCCGGTGCAAAAGCTTTATCAACAAGACTTCGATAACGCGTGTGTCTTGGCGGATCTGCAGTAAGCATTGTATCGACAGGCGGGTAACCTTCATTGATAAGTATATCGGCAGCTTCTTGTGGATACTCTTGTCCGCCACTTCTTTGTACTGCCCCAAACTGATTAGAGAAAAGTTTTGCATCCCTTGCTACTTGGCAAATCAGTTCGTGTTTTGAAACTTGGAAGATACCTGTTGTTGGATCCTGAAAAACCGGGGCTTCATCACGAAGTTTTTTAAAATAAGAATGCGGACAACCCATAAGCTCTGGATCAAAGATATCCACATCCTTTAACTTCTTGTCGATTGGTTTAATTGTTTCACTCATTGAGAATTTTAAAACTCCAGAACCTATATAATGCTTTTATTTTAAATAATTTCAAGGGAAAAGCCTAGGAGTACGCAATAAGAAAAATTGGTTGTATTTATGCAACTATTATTATCATTTATTTGATTATTTTACAAAATTTTGGATTTATTGGTTGACGGTTATTTAACAAATTGAGATGCTAAGGTACTAAAGAACCGGCATTATTGAAAAATATGTGCCTGTGATCTTATAAACTTTTTATTTTGGGGAGGCATTATGAGAAATCTTTTATCATTTGTCGTATTTGGTTTATTTTTATCGTTTTCTTATTCGACTATAACTGTCGCACAAGAGTCAAGTGCTCCGTCTGTAGGTCGTCAAATCGATGAAATTGTTGTTACATCACGTAAAGTTGAAGAGAATATCCAAGATGTTCCATTAGCAGTTTATGCTATTGATGAGAAAGCGCTTGATGATTTTCGTCCTACCACTATGAGGGATATGGATAGTATGGCACCAAATCTTCAAGTAGGCATGAACTCTGCTTCCGGTAACCAGAGCGCTATTTTTGTAAGAGGCTGCGGTTATGCAGGAGTGGAAAAAACTAACAATCCAACTGTAGGGTTGATTGTCGACGGTCTTTTTCATGGTACAAATACTGGTACTCTTTTGGACGCTTTTGACTGGGCTAAGGTCCAAGTTAACTCCGGTCCTCAGGGTGTGGTTTACGGTAAGAATACATCTTGCGGAAACATCGTTGTTGAAAGAGTTCGCCCCTCAGACGAATTTGAATTCAATACTGAAATATCAGCCGGTAATTATGATGCCTATGAAATGGGAATAATCTTAAACATTCCAATTTCGGATAAAGTTTCTTCACGTTTTAACATAAGAAAATTAGAACATGAAGGTTACTATTACAATAGAGCAACAGAAGATGATTCAGGACGATTAGATATTGCCTCAATCAGCGCTCGTTTCTTGATTACCCCGGATGAAGATACTGAGATATATTTTATTGCTGACGCTTTTTATGATCGAGGTGATACTGCACCAGTGTCTTATTCTGGTAACCCTTATGGGCCGGGTTGTGTTGGAAACTTTGGAGCAGGCTTAGGTCTGGTTCCAGGCGCTAACAATGGGTGTAATAAAGCTTTGGGAGGAGTTACTGTTACAGAGCTGAGTACAGCAGGTATTCCAGCAATAGGATTATTTCCTTTTGCCGGATTTAAAGGTCTCGAAGGATTCTTTAATATTACGGAAGCTTTTCCACCTCATACTGTGAGCCTCGATAATCCTGAACAATCTGATATGGATTTCCAAAGACTAAGCTTACAAGTTACTACGTCTACTCTCTTAGGAGAATTATCATCCACAACTTCTTTTGTTCAATTGGATGATAATGTTCTTCAAGATTTTGACGCATTACCAGGTTTTGCAAAAGGACAAGGTAACCCTGCGACATTAGGTGGTTCATTGCATACCGCAAGAAATCAACACTATACACAATATTCTCAAGAAATTAGGTTGAACAATCAGATTACTGATCAAATTAATTTGACTGCAGGAATTTACTTGTGGAAGGATTCAATCAGCCATGAACAGCATTCAGGAGGAGTTATTCAAAAGTCTGGTCAGGATACTGAATCTTACGCAATCTTCGCACTTGCACAATATGATGTCACCGATACAGTTTCAATTTCGGGTGGTTTTCGATACATAGATGAAAAGAAAACTTTCCACACTCAGTATAACGCAATAGTTCCAGGTGGACATGCAACATATGGTGCGACTGCTTGGGAAGAAGCTCCTGTAGTATTACCTAGGTTTGATAATGGAAATTCGTGGGATGAGTATATGGGTGAAGCAACTGTCGATTGGCAGGCAAGCGAAGACAGCCTGGTATATGTACGTTACGCACGGGGTTTTCGTTCTGGTGGATATTCTATGAGATATGCCGCTTCGGATACTCTAAACCTAACTAAAGTTAATGAGATGAATGCTCAAGGCTTTGCTCTTGCGCCTCAAGCACATGCTTGTGAAGGAACGAAAGGTTGTGGCTTTGGAGTTTTTGAACCTGAGGTTACAGAATTGCTTGAACTCGGTTCAAAAAACACGTTCCTGGATGGTTCACTACGCTTAAACGGAGCTATATTCCAAACTACTACAGAAAATTTTCAAGCTCAGTCAATCTTAGTAACACAGGGAGCCTACCGGCAGACCGATACATTCATTGTTAATTACGATGAAACAGAGATATCTGGCGCAGAGCTATCAGTTCACTGGTTACCCCCAGTAGATGGTTTGACTGTTAGATTGCATCTTGGTTTCCTTGATGCAAAAATTAACGAAGCTGTGGTTGATTCTGGCTTGATTGGTGTTGGTGGTGCTCCACAAGCAGGAGGAATTCAACTTGATCTACTTGCAGGTGCCCCTCCACAATTAGCTAGGGTTCCTGAAACAAGCTATGCTCTGACACTTCTTTATGAATACCCACTACCTAATGGGCATTCATTGAATACCAACGTTACATACAGAGGTTTCGATGATCAAAACCTTACTATTTCATCGTTTCCAGATTCTGAGGACCAATATGACCTTCTTGATGCCACAATTACTTATGATGCAGGTGATTGGTCGGTTGCTCTTATTGGAAGAAACCTAACAGATGAAGCATACAGAACACATTCTTTAACTTCTGTACGTTTCGAAGGGTGGGGCGACCCAGCAACCTGGATGTTGGAAATTAGGAATTCTTGGTAACAGAATTTTTATGCAATATATGGGCGGAACTTATCGTTCCGCCCTTTTTTTTGTAGATTACAAATTTCTGAAATTCTAGAAAGCACAATAAATGAAGAGTTTAGAAAATAAAAACATTATCGTAACAGGAGGGGGCCGAGGGATTGGAGAAGCCACTTGTAAGCTATTAGCAAACGAAGGCGCTAATGTTGTAATCACATGTAGAACTGAAGAAGAAGGTAATTCTGTCGAAAAAAACATATTAAATTCTGGAGGTTGTGCCAAATTTATTGTGCATGATGTAACTTCTGAGGAAAGTTGGAAAAATACAATTGGCGTAACCCTAGAAACATTTAAAAGACTTGATAGTGTAGTAAACAATGCCGGTAGCTTTATTTCGGAATCCATCACTGATTGTCGTCTTGAAGATTTTCAAGATGTAATCAGAACAAGTTTAAATGGATCTTTCTTGGGATTGAAATACGGAACACAGGCGATCCGTAATCATGGTGAAGGAGGTTCTATAGTTATGATGTCTTCCATACTTGCAAAAGTTGGAGCAATGAATCTTTCTGCATTGAGTGCGGCTCACGGAGGAGTAAATTTACTTGCTAAAGCAGGAGCATGTGAGTTAGGTCCTGAAAAAATAAGAGTAAATTCTATTCATCCCGGATTAGTTGATACTTATTCTGAAAATTCATTTGATGATAAAGAATTTATTAAAAATAATATACCTTTCAATCGGAAGGCAACACCAGAAGAGGTTGCTGAGACTGTTAGATTTTTGGTTTCAGATGAGTCTATTTTTATGACGGGAGCGGAACTAACGATCGATGGAGGTATGATTGCGCAATAGGTTAAATAATGGGTAGATTAAAAAATAAAGTAGCTATTATTACTGGAGCTACAACGGTGGGCATAGGAAGGGAGACAGCTTTAAGGTTATCTGCTGAGGGAGCTTTATTAACAGTAACCGGTAGAAACCAGGACACTGGTAAAGAGACTGCTGATATGGTCATTAAAGAAGGTGGTAAATGTATTTACTTACCGCATGATATTTCGAGTGAAGAAAATTGGATTAGTGTTATTAAGGAAACCAAAAAAGTTTATGGTTCGTTGGATATCTTGGTAAATAATGCCGGTCAGTTTTTTGTAAAACCTCTTGCCGATACTTCCTTAGAAGACTTCAGTGAGATTTGTTCCGTTAATATTGATGGAACCTGGTTAGGAATGAAACATTGTTTGTCAGAAATGAATGATGGAGGGTCCATTATTAATGTTTCTTCTCTTATGGGTCAAATGGGTTTACCAGAAGGAACAGGTTACTGTGCGTCTAAGGGGGCTGTGACTTCAATGACCAAAGCAGTAGCACTGGAAACAGCAACAAGAAAAATTCGAGTTAACGCTTTGCATCCTGGGGTTATTTGGACCCCTATGGTAGGAGGTGGAGAAGATGGAGATGAAAGCTTAAAAAATTTCTTCATTCAGGAAACTCCTATTAGGATGGTGGGTCTACCAGAACATGTGGCAGACGCTATTTTGTTTTTATGTACCGCTGAATACATTACTGGTATCGAACTAAATATTGATGGGGGAAGATTAGCTGACGGTTCAATGGGAAGCCATGCAGGATGAATCATTAGTTGATCTTTAGCTTGTCAACATATAAACACAATGAATGCCCACCACTATTCAAACTACTCCTGAAGAAAGAAAACTGGGTTTTCGTGTTCTTTTTCTGGGTATGTTTGCAATTGGGACTGGACAAACCCTTTTTATAGCTGTTCTGCCTCCTTTCGCTAGAGGCTTAGGTTTGGCGGAGATGCAAGTCGGGTTTATCTTTTCACTTTCTGCCTTAGGTTGGATGTTGATGAGTCCTTTTTGGGGGCGCAAAAGTGATTTCGTAGGAAGAAAAACAATTATTATTCTGGGGCTGGCAGTTTACTCAATAACTACCATCCTTATGGGAATAGAATTTCAATTAAATCAAGGAGGAGTGATAAGTGTTAGTACACTTTTTGTACTTCTAATCTTAACTAGGGGTTGTTATGGATTTTTGGGCTCTGGTTCACATTCTGCATCTATGGCTTACGTTGCTGATAGAACAACCGAAGAAGAAAGAACCGGGGTTATGGCTGTGATGGGTTCTGCTTTCGCAATTAGCGGGATAATTGGACCAGGTTTGGCTTCAGCAGCAGTATTGTTAGGACCATTAGTTCCTTATTTCCTTTTTGGATCAATTACAGCTTTAATCACAATTTTAATTTGGATTTATTTACCAGAAAAAACCAAACCCGAAATCCCGGCAAAAGTTCATCAAGTTCGTTTAACTGCATTTGACCCACGCATTTTAACTTTCGCTTTAATGGGTCTTTTTATCAGTCAAACAAGTGCCGTTATTATGCAAATCCTATCAATGTATTTGCAGGATAAATTTAATTATTCGAACACTGATGCTTCAGTTTACACAGGCCTTATGCTTATTTTTACAGGTATAGCAACCTTGATAATCCAACTTGGAGTGGTGAGAAGGTTATCTCCAACACCAGGAATACTTCTGCGATCAGGTAGCATCGCGACGATAATATCTCTAATTCTAATCGTATTATCTAAAGACCTATATCTTATTGCTGTAGCAATGGCCATATATGGAGTTGGAGGTGCTTTAATGGGGCCAGGATTATTTACTGGAGTTTCATTAGCGGTTGGAAAAAATGAGCAAGGAGCAGCTGCAGGAATTTTAATAAGCTCCTATGCTGCAGGCTTCCTTCTTAATCCCTTAACAGGGATGTCATTATTTACTTGGAAACCCGATTCCCCTTATTATTTTGCAGGTTTATTAATGATCTTTTGTTTCATTATTGCTATCTCTGACAAAAGACTTAATAAGAAAGTCGAATATGAAGAAGGTATGGGTCACTCTGGACACGCCGGTTAATAACTAGAACGTTCCTTCAAGCTCAATTTTAAGGAGAGAATGACCCTTGGTCTTAAAGTGTTCTGTTATTAAAATATCATTATTAGATTTAAATCCATTATAGATAATTTTCCTTCCGGTTCCAAAGTCAACAAGAACATTTTCAGCCTTAAGCTTTAGGGTTAACCTAGGATTTAATTTTGCTGAAAAATTAAGCTCGAGAAAAGGATCCTGCGTCCATCGCCCCCAGAGAAAAGGATCATAAATATTTTTCATTGAAACACTAGAATATTTTGCTCCCCAGCTGTATTTTCCTCCAGGGATATCTTGTCTAAGACCTAACGTAAATTCCCATGTAGGAAACCAGGCCAAATCTCGTTTTTGTTTGGTTAAAGGATCAACTACTTCTGAATGTTGAAGATACCCCATGAAGTTAAAAACACCTCCTGGCAAAATATCTTCAATTCTTACACTTCCATCGAATTTAATCTGCTGCCTTTCAGCAGTGCCAAGATTTCCTATTGCCGCATATCCACCTACCGGAACCCTTTCAACAGGACCATCAACTTGGGTTGCGAATCCTTCAAGGGTAATAACTCCTCCATCGTTGGGTAGTCTCCATTCATGTTCCAATCGAATTTCCCATGAGGTGTCGGGTTGTAAATCTGGATTTCCAGCTCTAATTCTTTCCTCAAATACATCATAACTTGAAATAAAATCGTCAAAGTTAATTTGACCGACATTCCTTTCAATTGTTAATCGGATCTGTCGATTTGGATCATAATCCCACTTTAAATCCATTCGTGGTTTCCAATACTGAAATTCTCGACTTTCATTAACATCACCAGATTGGCTAATTTCTGACCATTCATAGTTGAGAGCAATTTCAACTCTAATATTATCTTCTATAGGAAAATTATATGAAAGGAATCCTTCATAACGATCTTCTTCAACTGTTCCTTGAGTATTGGATAAATCTGTATCTGTTAGCCCGCCTTGATCATCAACATTTAAGAGTGTGAAATTTCTATCAAGTTTATTATATGCAACCTCGAAACCGTACTCAAAAGAGCTAGAGCCCAAAGAACTTGACATACT
>CETZ01011527.1_pt1 | contig 11002 bp, 12 predicted proteins | sample 531441 | NCBI WGS metagenome assembly CETZ01 (sample SAMEA2623098, study PRJEB7988) | marine metagenome | isolation source: saline water (ENVO:00002010), including | reverse complement strand
AAATCCCTGGCGCCGTCGCCGTTATTGCGAATCAGAAATCGCTCGTCATGGTGGTCGATATCGTATTCAAAGTCCGGGCAGCGTGGCTCTACAAGGGTCAATTCGCTGGACGGATCGTTTCCGTCCATGAAGTACCATTCGGACATGTTGTTGCCCGAAGATGCGACGAAGATGAACCGTTGGCTGGACGATTTGGCGACTCCGACGAAGAAACGCTCGTCTTTCTCCTCATAGACCAGTTCGTCTTTAGAAGGGTCTTCTCCCAGTTGATGCCGGAATATCTTGACCGGCCGGTGATTCTCGTCTAGAACGTCGTAGAAGATTGTTCGGTTGTCGTTGGCCCATTCCAAAGAGTAATAGGAGTTGGGAATGGCCTCGTCCAGCAGTTCACCGGTCTCCAAGTTCTTGATCACAATGGTGTATTGCTCCGACCCGTCGCTATCAACGGAATAGGCCAGCCATTTGTGGTCCGGGCTGTTCTCCCAACTGCCAACTCGGGTGTAGTCCTTACCTTCCGCCAAGTCGTTCACGTTGATAAGAATTTCTTCCGGACCGTCTAGGGACCCGCGCTTTCGGCAATGGATGGGGTATTGCTTACCCTCTTCGAAACGGGTGTAGTAGTAGTATTCCCCTTCTTTCTCCGGAACGGTGGAATCGTCTTCCTTGATACGGGCTCGCATCTCCAGGAAGAGCCGCTCTTGTAGCTCTTCTTCGGGAGCCATGACCGCTTCGGTGTGGGCATTCTCCGCTCTGAGATATTCCAATGTCGCCGGATCTTCGACGTCGCGAAGCCAGAACCAAGGGTCGATACGGGTGTCGCCGTGGGTCGTTATTTCCTTGGGTCTTTTCGGGGCGCTGGGAGTCGGTTCAGTCATCTATTTCTCCAAACGAAGTGAAGCGTAAATAAGCCTTACACTTCCATCGGTGTGTCTTCCAGATTGGCCCACTCGAACATGGACGCATCGTAGTTCCGGGCGTTCTCGTAACCTAGCATCCGAAGTATAAACGTGCCGTGCGCCGCACGGAGCCCAGCTTGTCAATAAGCGAAGATGGCCTTGTCGGCAGTGATTCCAAGGCTATCCAGGATACGGCGCATCTCTTGGGGAGTCTTGAAACGGTGGGTGTCCCGATCCATCAAGTCTGACCACTCTAATTGGATGGCTCCGGAAATATGCCCCTTCCTCTGGTCGCGGCGGGTGACGGTGCCGTCGTATTCCCCTGATGTCCGAGTGTCCCAGTTAACCACATCGGCGAGGCTGCAACCCGCCCTGACGTCATCCAACGCTACGATCAATGACTCATCGATTCTGGGAGTGAAGGCCGCGTTCTGGTTCAGCACGGGTGGGTCAAAGCTCACCGGGTGGCCTTCACTGGCCCAGCGGCGCCAACCTCCATCCAGGACCTTGACGTTTTGGTGACCGTTGTAGTTCAGTACCCACCAGAAGCGAGCGGCGCTCAGGCTCATATTGTTGTCATAGACGACAACCGTTGTGTCATCTCCGATACCGAGAGCCCCACACGTGGCGGCGAATCTTTCCGGTGGGAATGTGTGCACCAACCCGGTTTCCGGATCCCTTTCGTAGTTGTCCGGCAGAATGACCGCCCCGGGGATATGCCCTCTGGAGTAGCCAACTTGCGTGTCTATGTCCACGATCACAACGCCAGAGTCGTCCAGGTGAGAATGGACCCAATTGGGGTCAACGAGATATTCCGGATGAGCGAATCCTTGGGTTGTCATAGTTCTCCTGTTGGATGAGTTGATGTTGGAAGCGGAGTTTGCGAGCCTGACGAAAACTATAAATCCGTGTGCTGGAAGTGTCAAAATAGGTCCATCCGGGCGCACGCCTGAATGGCCGTCCACTGCTGTTACAATCCACGGTGCAAAACATCGAATCTATTCGTGAAAGGAGAGCAACATATGACAACACCGCAAGACGAAGTTAGACCTTGCATGCGGGTCTCCGATGTTCAACTAAAGCTAGGACAGGTACAAGCGGCGATGAAGGCTATGATGGACCGGGCTCAATCCGTATCCGACACACCGGTGTGCCTCGCCATCGTGGACGCAGCGGGGAACCTGGAAGCTTTCGCCAAGATGGACAACGCCCGGCTGTTCACCCGGCGGCACGCTGTGCGCAAGGCCTATACCGCCGCCGTGCTGGGTATCAACTCCTTGGCTTGGGAAGAGCGCATGACCGGCATCGGCCACAGTGTAAGCGAGAACGGTGATCCGATGATTACCTACGAACAGGGCGGGGTTGTCATAATCAAGGACGGAGCTATCCTGGGAGGGATCGGAGTTGGCGGACTACGCGGCCATAACGCCGACGAAGACCTGGGAAAGTTCGGCCTTGCGGCGATGAATCTTTAAACGGGGTTCCGTCTTTGTGTCGGGTCGAGTCTACCCCGCCAATCAAGGACTCAGAGTTGAATGTTCAGGAGGACAATCATGCCAATCATCGACCACAGCCAAGCACCGGAAGTTCAATGGAGGCCCGGCTATCGTAAATGGGACGTTACGGGACGGGAGCAAGGGGTCACCAGCACCTTCAGTCTCAACACCGGAGAACCAGGCACCGGCGCCCCTTTGCACACCCACACCATCGACGAATTGATTGTCATCATGGAGGGCACGCTGGAGGTGCGGATCAATGGTGAGACCCACATAGTCTCGAAGAACCATACCATCGCCGTTCCACCGGGAGCGGAACATGGATTCACGGTGGTGGGCGAACAGAACGCTGAGATGCTGGTGTTCTTCCCGGCCTTGGACCCCTACTCTCCGGATCATACCCATTATCTGGAAGGCGCCCGGCCAGCGTCGGTTAAAGATTAAACAGCCTCAACATCCTTGGCTTGGTTAGCCGTGATTTTGGAATCTTACCGTACTTGGTTCCCTTGGGCGGTTGCGAACCGCTTCGGTGGTGTAGAATCGGTTCGTTCCCACCGGACAACTATAGGAGATTACCATGAAAGAGAAAGTTGACATCTACTTTCACTCGCAACAGCCCTATGTTCACGTGAAAGAAGAGGACATCAGCCGGTACGATTCCGGGCGTCTGGGTTTTCCCAACACCTACTTCGACCCGGTGAAGGCCCACGCACTGTACAACCAGTACCATGAGCAATATGTTTTGGCCGACGAAGAGGGAATCGACGGCATTATGACCAACGAGCATCACTCGGCTTTTTGGAACATGAAGCCATCGGCCAACCTGGATGCGGCCGTCATCGCCCGAATCACCCACAATGTCAAGATAGCGATATTAGGGAATATCATTCCCATCAACGACCCTGTAAGGATGGCGGAAGAACTGGCTATGGTGGACTGTTATTCCGGGGGGCGGTTGGTATCCGGGTTCGTCCGGGGAGGGGCGGTGGAGACGCTGGCGGCGGGTATCGACCCGACGGAGAACCGGGAGCGGTTCGAAGAAGCTCACGACCTGATAATGAATTGCTGGACCGTCCCCGGCCCATTCCGGTGGGAAGGCAAGTACTATCATCACCGGATCGTGAACCCTTGGGTGTTGCCCATCCAAAAACCCCATCCACCGATCTGGTTTCCCGGCGGCAGCAGCCCGGAAAGCGTGACTTGGGCCGCAGAGCGCGGTTATACCTACGTTAATCTGGGCGCGCTGATGGACCTGACGTTGGAGTTGAAGCAGGTTTACATCGATACCGCTCGTCAAGCCGGGTTCGTCCCCGAGCCGGATCACTTTGGCTATCAGGTCCGGGCGGTGGTGGCGGACACTGATGAGAAAGCCCAGGAGATAGGAAAGGGCTTCTTGTGGAACGTGGATCATCGGATGCGAGGGCCGGCGGAGCATAATGACCCGCCGGGATACCAGTCTCGCGTTGCTAGTGCCTTGAATAGACGTCGGGCCGGTGGTCCGGAAAGAAAGATGACCTACGAGGATTTACAGGAAGTCGGGGCTATCGTGGTAGGCAGTCCCGACACGGTGATTCAGAAACTGACCAATACGGTGGAGCAGCTTAACCCCGGCCATCTGATATTTATCGGAAGCGACGGCAACATCGCCCATCAGGATGTGATGCGGTCCATAGAACTGATGGGTCGAGAGGTGATTCCCGCTTTGCACGAGATAAAGTTGCAGTCCTACGACTCAGCATAGCGTGAGAGCCTCGCTGCGCGGGGCCCAAGTTAGGGCATGGTGTAGTTCACCGTGAGCTTGGGGCGATCTCGGTCCCGCCGAGCTTCACTGGAGTCGAAATCCGCTCCGTTGTTAGAATTGCCGGCGAGGACCCAGCCCCCGTTGGTCTCTCCGTTGGACCAGTTCTGTAATGTCTATGTCACGTCCATGTTCTGAGCCCCGTTCCTGGTAGCCGGGAATTTCCCGACCGCCGTGGCCTTGTGGGAGCTCGTTCCATCAGCCCCCTCATATCTCCACTCGAAATCATCGGCGCGTTCTTCCCATGTCACTTCGGACTCGTCCCATCCCTCCAATAGCTGGTGCAGGTCAATCTCAACCACAGAAGGACGGCTATCAAGGTGAATCTCGCCGGATAGGGCCGTTGTACGCATCTCAGCATGGTGGGGCAGAGGAATCAGACCCAACTGCTCTCGAACCTGGAACGTGGCCCTGGATCTATCCGTGACGACGAAGGTCACCCCGTCGTATGCGCCAGACTTTCGTTCCGTATCGAAGATAGGCTTTGCCGGGGTGGTCGCCGCGGGGAAGGAACGGGCCAAGGTCCAGCACCGGCAAGCGAGACCACCCCGGCCTCTTCTCCCACCTTGGCGGCCGGCGGACATAAGCTCGCCCAGTTCTGGCGTGATTAAGACCGATTGTGCATCGATGCCGCCCGACGGGCTATCGCTGCCCGTAACCGTAATGAGTTAACTCGCAGACAGTTGCGCCGCCGCGACTGGAGATGGCGTATTGAAGGTTGTTTCCCCGGCAACAATCGTTGCGCTGCGAGGACCAAGCTTGGTATTAACCGTGACTCTGTCGGTGTCAATCTGTTCTACGGTTCCTATCAGCGACGGCCTCGCCTATCTGGAAGTCGCCCTCGTCCTGGAATAGGCTGGTGCTCTTCAAGGTGACAATCGCGGCGCGGGCGGCGAATCCAGACTCACCCTCCTGGCCCATCACAGTCACCCTTTGACCCACAGCAAAGTCTCTTGGTGAGCTATTCGCAGATTCCGTTACAACGGAATCTACGGTCAGATGAACCGGGATAGCGCCTGGCAACGTCTGGACGGAAATGGTGTCGCCATCGATTTTTCCGATGATTCCGACGGTCACGATCGGGATTTTGTTTTGCTGGGCCGTAACCGGGGTGTTCCAGGGCGTTGGAGTGGGCACCGGGGTTGTAGTTTCAACGGAAACCGGTTTAGGAGCCAGATCGCTGACCGCCGTTCACGAAACCAGCGACACTTCGGCGATTAGAGCGAACAATGCTGCCCAGCCGTACATCAACCTGGAAGCGGCAACTATTTTCATCATCTCCTCCGGCGAGTCGTTGCGCCAATGACACTGCGAGGTGTCCGGAGCCGATGGTGTCCTAGGAATCACGAGAAGTGAATCGAGTACGCTGCGAGGGCATTACCCTCAGCGGAGTCAACTTACCACGGGGTACTTCGGCTAGAGTAATTCGGCGTTACCGGTTAGGACTCGCGGGGTATCGGGTCTCCCAAGACGTGCATCAGGCGGTTGGCCCATCCGAACAGCGACGCCGTCAACACCAGGTCGAAGATTTCATCCATGGCTAGTCCGGCGTCCGTGAGCTGCTTCAAGTCTGCCCCGTCCGCCTCGGGTGGGCACTGGGAGAGTTTAGTGGCGAAGTTGTAGATTGCTTGTTGGCGTGGGTCCAGGTCAGCGTCCTCACCGGAGTCGAAGATACCTTCGATCACTGTTTCGTCTTTGGATAATTGGTTGTACCGGTTGGAGTGGACCGCTGCGCAATAGATGCACCGGTTGACCAAGGAAGCGGCGACGGCCCCCAACTCGGTTTCGGTTCGAGACAGGCCACCGTGGCTGTACATGATGCCGTTGAACAGGGGCGTCCGCTCTTTCAGCGTTTTGGGGTCGTGAGCAAGGACCAGCACGTATTCCCCGACGCCGGTGTCCGAGGGCGTCACCTTCATGGCTTCAAGTTGTTCTTCGCTGGCCTTGTCCAACTCCACCGGAGTAACCCGGGGCTTCCAGAACGGGACAACGGTGGTGAGATCCGTGATCGGGTCAGTCATGTGGCTTTCGCCATGAGTCTCAGTCCCTTGACCACACGCACCTGGTAACCCACGAAAGCAATCAATTCTGACAGTCGGACGATGTCCGGTTCCAGTATGCCAGCAGATCTTAAGGCCGAAACGTCGCCTTCGGATGCTTGTTTGGGGTTGGTGGTCACAAGGTCGGTGTGACGCAGAATCGCCTTGGCGCGGTTGTCATCTCCGCCGATGAAAAGGGGGTCGGCCATGAACAGCGGTTCACTACCTTCGGGAATCATGGCTTCGTAATGCTTCGCCAGCGCTGCTTCATCGTTCAGCCGGGCCATCCGGCAGGCCAAGGCGGCTCTTTCGCCGTGGCTGAGACCCCCCGGTGGTTCCGGTTTGAGGGCGGCGTCGTGGGAGGCTTGGGTCAGTTGCATGACCACGCCACGCCCGGCCAACACCGCCGCCAGCGGATGATTGGCGGAGATGCCGGACGCTTCCACGACGATCGATTTGAAGATGTTATCCATACACAGTTGCTATCAAAAACAGGGACGGTGGGCATAATTTATGCCCACCGTTGCCTATTACTTGGGTTATGCCACTGGCTGCAACGCCTCTAGCCGGCTGGCGATGTAGTTCTTCATCATGTCGATGGCTCGGTCAGTCTCAGGACTGGGGGTATGAACCCAGCGATGTTCGGCACGAGCGAAAACCTCGAACTCGATGTCGCCACCGGCGTTCCGGTAGCTATCTACGAAATGCGCCTGGGTTTCGGGCATCACATTGTCATCCAGGGAACCTTGCAGGATGAACATGGGCGGCAAGGAAACCTGCTCACCCCGATCCAGAATCTCTTGGGGGTTGGCCTCGTGGATGCTGTCCCAAGGATCAAAGTAAGTCTCGTTGTTGTGCATCATGTTTTGACGCTGTCTGCGCTTGGCGTTCTCATAGCGGGCAGCAGTATTGCTGATGGGAGACCGGCCAATGACGTAGTTCATGGTGGTGTCCAAGCCGGGAGCCTCTTCCAAGACAAACTCGTTGTAGCGTGGGTCGTTGGGCCGCATGGCAATCAACTCCACCACGTGTCCGCCGCTGGAGCTGCCTAGGACACCAAGCGTCGTGGGATCGCCGTTCCATTCTTGGGCCTTGGCTTTAACCCAGCGGATGCCATAGCTGGTATCGGCTACCGAGGCCGGATAGGGGGCTTCGCTGGCCAAGCGCAAGTCAATCGCCACCACCAAGACTCCGCTGGCCGCAAGTTCTTGGTCCACCAGCGAGTTGACGGTGCGGTCTTGGTCGTTCCAAGCCCCGCCGTGCACGTCCAGGAGTACGGGGAAGGAGCCAGTTCCCTGGGGTTGGTATATGCGGGCCATCAAAGTCCGCACCGGGTCGCGCCGGTATTCTACGTCCCAGGATTTTATATCGAATTTGGAGGAAGGGTTATAAGAAACCGACATGGATCCGCCTCCTGAGAGTATTGATTAAGGGATTGTTTCGCCGTGTGTGTGCGGCAGCGTACAGTCGCATAGTTCGGCTGTCAAGAAGCATGCGGATAGCCGGTAACTTCCGCAAGTAATCCGGGTTGCCTACTTCGGGATTCCCTGGTCTAGGCTAGCCCCGATGTCACCACAAATATCACCCGAACGGGTGATCTCCGAAACCGCGATATGGCGCAATATTTCAATTAGATCGCTAGCCGCTTCGAAGAGCTAGCTTGCAAGAGGGTTGATGAAAATGAGGGTTGGGTATGTAAAGGATGAGGTACCACAGGTATGGCCACGGGCCGCTTTCTGGAGCACAGGGGGAATAAGCCCGGTTGAGCTGATGGCAGCGGTGGGCATCCTGGCAATCATGGTCGGAATCATGGCAGGGACTATGGCTGGTTAGTCCGGAACAAGAGGCCATACCGTTGACGAAGCCCCGGCTCTACACCGGGGCTTTTTTATCGGGAGATGGGTGCGGCTCAGTACGGTAGCATCCAGGACTCGGAGAAAGCGAGAGCGCAGGTGCTGTGGGCCCTACCGTCCCGGTCTCTGGGGAAGGGCGTCCCCTTGGCGAATCGGCCATTGACTATGAGACGGGCCGCGCCGGCCGGAATCAGAACCGTGGCTACCCCGTGGGGCCGGTCCGGGTTGCCTCCGGGAAGCCGGTGACTCAGAAACGGTTCACCCAAGTTGTGCCACGTCATGGATATCTCTTCGTCTTGGGAACTCACGGACTCCGTCCAGAACGACCTTAGGTCTCCCGAACTTCCGAAGTCAGCTTCTTGCGCCGGAATCTGCAGGTTGCCGAATGTGGGGTTTATCCTGCCCTGTATCTCCTCCTGGAGCCATCGGGTCATCTCTATGTTGTCCGTATATATCCTGGGTTCATCGCCGGTGAGTTCGCTCTGAAGGAAGAGCACATGGCCCGGGCCGCCCGGAGAGAATAGGATCCGCCAGAAGCTGGCGTCGGAGGTGTTGGGGCCGCCATCCGTCTCGCTCAAGCGGATGTAGGGGTTCTCTCCGGTAAGAAGTACCCGGTTGGGATCGACAGAACTGGTGGTCATGGCAGGACTCCTTTATCTTGATTTCGTTGAACTTGTTCATCGAAGCGCTTTCGGCGGGCTATTGAGCCGTCAACCCACCGTCGATAACCAACTCGCTGCCCGTCATGAATGACGATTCATCCGAGGCCAGGAACAGAATCCCAGAGGCCACGTCATCGGCGGTACCGATGCGGCCCAGGGGTGTCCGGTTGATTTGAGTGTCGCGTTGTTCTTCGGTGGTGAGTATCGTTGGAATACTCATTGGAGTTTCGATGATGCCCGGATGGACCGAGTTGGCCCGGATGCCGTCGGCGGCATATTGGATTGCGGTGGACTTGGTGAAGATGCGCACTGCTCCCTTCGACGCGCCGTAAGCCGCCGCCCCGCGAGAACCTATCAGTCCGGCGATGGAGGATATGTTGATGATGGAGCCGCCACCGGTCTTACGCATCTCCGGGATGGCGTGCTTCGTGCCCATGAAAACGCCCTTAGCGTTGATTGCCATCACCCGGTCCCACAAATCTTCGCTGGTGTCCTCGACGGTTCCCAGGGGAAATATCCCGGCATTGTTCACCAAGATGTCCAGCTTTCCGAATCGGGAGACGGTGGCGGCGACGGCATCCTGCCAGTTGGATTCGCTGGTCACGTCCAGCCGAAGGAACAGGCACTCGCCGCCGGACTCGTTGATCTGGGCTTCGGTCTGACGGCCCTCGTCTTCCAGTACGTCGCCAATCACGACCTTGGCGCCCTCGCCGGCGAACAGGATGGCTTCTGCTGCGCCCATTCCTCTTGCGCCGCCGCTTATCAGGGCAACTTTGTTCTCCAGGCGCATGATGCGCACCTCCGATGTCAGGCTGGATGGTTTATTGGTGCAACTGTGCGATTGCGTTTTTTCTCAGGACGTAGTAAACAGATGCCAGTAGGTTGCGGTGAATGAGTCCAAGTATAGCATCGGTGCGATCTTTCCCAACGATGCGGACGTTTTGCAGGGTAATCACATATCTCTAGTAAGATTTGGGAAAACAACCGTCGAGCCGGCGTCCTGTACGTCATCCCGGCGCAGGCCGGGCTTCAGGGGACCCTTCGGGACAAGGCCAAGTGCAAGGGACAAGTAACTTTGCTGGATGCCGGTCTTCACCAGAATGACGATGTGAGTGCATGTGGTGAATACCGGCTTGGAGGCGGCTTCGATGGGTGTAAACACAACGCTGCAATCTCCCGCCAAAGGAATCTCCTGAATTGAACGCAGCGCAATGGCGCAACAAACTAGGACAATCACTCCCGTTTTACTACGGTTGGGTCATCGTCGCCAGCACGGTGTCGGTCAGCCTATCGACACGCACCATCATGGCGGTGGCGACTTTATCCGTGTTCGTGGTTCCTATGACTCAGGATATGGGGTGGTCACGGGGATTGTTTTCCGGCGCGGTTAGTCTCGGCGGCCTGTGCGCAGTGTTCCTCTCCCCCTTGGTTGGCAAATGGCTTGACCGGTATGGCTCTGGCCTGCTGCTGACCGTTGCCTCAGTGTTGACTGGGGCGTTGGCTATTGGATTGTCGTTCGTGGGCAACCCGGCGGCATTCTATGCCCTGTACGTGCCGGGGCGGTTGATTTTCTCCGGTCCCCTTGAGTTGGGTATTCCCACTGCTATAAGCAACTGGTTCATTCGCCGCCGCCCCTTGGGTCTCGCCGCCGACGCTGTCGCCAAGGGGGCCGGTCTCACCATGATTCCCTTGTTGGCCCAGTTCATAATCACCGGATGGGACTGGCGCACCGCATGGGTCACCTTGGGTGTCTTGACCTTCGCCATCGGGGTGATCCCCCCGGTCCTGCTCATGACCCGGCGTCCGGAAGACATGGGATTGGAGCCCGACCCGGTGCCTGACCGGCATATAGAAGAGGTGGGAGCTGCTTCGAAGGGCGATGCATCTACCCCGGCTCCGGCTACCGAGACCAGGTTTACCGAATCGAATTTCACGGTGCGCCAAGCGTTCCGCACCCGCGCTTTCTGGCTTTTGTCAGCCTTCACGGCAGCGGGATTCATGGTGCAGGCGGGGGTAAGCCTTCATCAGGTTGCCCACTACATCAACCAAGGACTACCGGGGCCGTCGGCGGCGTTGACCGCCAGCACCTTCGCCTTCTCTCAGATATTCAGCGCCATGTTTTGGGCGGCCTTGGGGAGGCGTTTCCCAGTGAGGTTCCTGCTATCGGCGGCGGCGTTCGTCGTGGCCGCTGCGGCCTTTGGCACATCGATCAGCGAGTCTTTGCCCACGGCGTTGATTGCCGCCGCCACCGTGGGGAT
>CETZ01049376.1_pt1 | contig 11014 bp, 11 predicted proteins | sample 531441 | NCBI WGS metagenome assembly CETZ01 (sample SAMEA2623098, study PRJEB7988) | marine metagenome | isolation source: saline water (ENVO:00002010), including | reverse complement strand
CCGCCACGCAAATGACAGAACAGATCAATCACCTCCCCACCAGTAAGATTGGGCCATAAATCGACGTCGCCGGGAACGTAACTGAGGCGACGGTGTAGTTTGACGGCATCATGCCATGGATCTTGTCCGAACAGGCTTGCTTGCCCTGCATTTTTTCGCAATTGTCCTAGTAGTATGCGAATTGTTGTCGACTTGCCGCTTCCGTTTGGACCCAGAAAACCATGCACCTCCCCTTTTCGCACCGTAAGGTCTAGTCCATTGAGTGCTGTGAATCTTCCGAACTTTTTGACGAGTCCCTTGACCTCAATGATATTCTCCTGCGTCGTCGACATGCTACCCTCCTCGACTTCAGATTATCTACGTATAGCTTATCATAATGGGCGTAAGTGGTATTAATTGCTTGATCCGAGCAGTAACGTGAGGTTGCCGTGACCCCATCCACCGTATGTTGGTGATGTTGTTGCTTCTTGTCTTACGCCGAGGATGTAGTTATCGGAAGCGGTTCCGGATTCATAATGAGTTGGGCCATCTTTTTTGTATCCTGATGCATAATGATAAACGTGAGAGCCACCGTCATTTACTGGATCGACTGGTATAGCGGCTATATAATCGGGCACTAGATCATCTGCCAGGCATGCCTCTGCTTCACTTGCTGAAAATGCATACGGTGCGGTATTTGTACCAGGTGAGCCGCCACAGGTTGGGTAACCGCCATGATCGATATGATACAGCTCTAGTGCCTTCATAATATTATTGAGGTCAGCAGAGCGTTTTGCGTCACGGGCACTTTGGGTGACGCCATTGTAGGCAACTATGACAATGGCTGCCAAAATACCAATCACAACGACGACGATCAAGAGTTCAACGATGGTAAAACCGGGATAGCGGCGTCTTGTATTTCGCATGTTACTATCAGTATAGCATGAGCGGTATAGTGCACTCGGTAGGCTCCTCTTATGCTCCGCTCGGCGGCGTTTCATTACAGTTCGTATAACTCGTATAAGTGATAGAACGTTTATAATAGTCATTATTTATATTGTAAGTCCCGCCGGAATTGCCGCCAATATTTTGGTGATTGCACAAATAATAATGAGCGTTTGAACCATAAAAGCCATACTCACGAAATCCGAGGCGCCGATAGGCATTATCCGTTGATGGTGATGACAGTACATTCCAGGCACTGAGTACGTAGTCAGTGCCGTCACTCAAATACGTGTAGCACCCAATGGTCCCATTTATACCTGTCATAGATTGATCGCTTTGGGGCAGAGTAACATCAAGATCGGGTACCCACTGTGCGGTCCTGACTGAAGAGGCTGAACAATTTTCATCTGTCAAAAATGTTGCTCCAGTCGTCATTGTTGTTGATGTGACAGGGTATTCACCGTTGAGAGCGTGGTAGGCTAATATCTGTTTATTGACACTAGACATGTCCTGACGAACCTTGGCTATTTTTGCCTGCGAAGTAATCCCGTTGTACGCCACGATAACAATAGCCGCCAGAATACCGATGACAACAACGACAATTAATAGCTCAACGATGGTAAATCCGGGATTTTTTGTGCGTGCCCACGCCATGCTTTGAGTATACCATAAGTATAATTACACTAACGGAGGCTTTGCGGCGAACAAAACGGTACTTATTAAGGTGCTAGTGTGCGGTAATTACGTATAATTCTGAGAATGAAATACGCCATTGAAACTGTCGAACCTATCGTTAGGAATGTGACGGTATACCACAGGGTTGTCAGTACATTCGACATAATATCAACCGGCAGGAAACGATTTGCCATAAATAGTGCAACAGTTGGTACGGCTACGGCAGTTATGATGAGTATCCAACTCGAGAGTGCATTACGCTGTTCTGCCGCCTCCGCTTTGTGCTGGTTAGCCCAACCATCGCGTTGGATATTTGCCATCGCCACAAGTGCAGAATCAAGCCATACGGCAAGAATGCGAGTATAGTATACTTCACCAGGGAGGAAGAGTACGGAACGGACTATTTCACGGAACGTAACGTTCGGCACTTTTGTGGTGACGAGTATCGATTGGAGGATTGCGAGTGCGATTGGTATGAACCATATCGGACTGAATATAAATTGATTGAGTGCAATACTTGTCACGAGCACAACGAGAAAGAGGATGCGTAGTGCGAGGTTCCAGCCGAGTGCCACTTGCTTGAACCACCGGCGACGATCAATCCATGGATGAAAGTCACGAATCATATCGGCAAAATGGCCATCCTGCCATTTACGTCGTTGACGTTGCCAGGTGTGTGGTGTATACATTGGACCTACCCAAGCGCGGGCTTCGGTACTCGTTGCATTGGTGTAGCCTAATTTTTGTAGCGTACGCGTTAATTCCGCATCTTCAACAAGTGTTTCATAGTCCCAAGGTGCGCCACCGTCGGTCATACGGGCTGCTTCACGGAGTGCTTCTGCTCGAAAGAGTGTCGCTTGACCGCCGAGAATTTCTGATCGATTTCCTCGTAGTTGCTGTCTAATGCCGGTGACAGCAAATTCATGGCGTTGCCCGTGTATTAACGATAACGATTTACCTCGCATTTCTTTACCGGAGGGAATTTTGAACGAATACCGTGCCATAACGCCACCTGCTCGTACGCGACGGATCAAGTCGGTCTCTAGATGATGCACCATGTCCTTGTCAGCTTCGACATCGGCATCAAGTCCGAGTACGAAATCGAAATCTCCCATTTGAATATAGCGCCAATACATCCAGTTCAACGCATTTACTTTTGAGCCTTTTGAACTACCGTCTTCGTTACGGCCATTAAGGTCATAAGGTCTTTCAACGATGAGTTGATCGCGAAACTCTCCGACGAGCGGCAGAATGGCATCATATGCTGCATCAGATTCACCAGGGCCATTAATGACAACGATGATTTGGTCGACTTGACGTGTTTGTAGCAGGAGGCTGATAACAGTTTTGTCAATGTCACTTTCTTTTTCGTATGTTGGAATGAGCGCAATGATGCGTGCGTAATCGGCCTGCACTCGTGTGCCTTGTGTCGCTTTGTCGATTCTTTTCTTGACGGACGTTGTACGGGACTGTGCTGGTCGCGCTACTTTTTGTCGTGTTTTTGGCTGACTTTGCTTTTTTACTTTTTTTGTACGTTTAGGTGGAGTAATTGGTTCTACGATACCACCAAGATGAATCTTTACTGGTGTTGCCATGCCGGGCATGTCCTTGCGTATTGTTCGATCAATTTCTTCAAGCACCTCAGCAGAACGCCGTTCTTTTGGCTTTAGTAAGGTATATCCGTATGTATTCATGTATCGTGATCCTTATCCTTTGATGAAGAATATATAGATATGTCGTCCACCCTTGTAGATAACATGAGATCATTATAACATAAATACTTTATATTGTAAATATATTATGTAATAAAATGTATAAAAAACTATTATTACTATTTGTTCATCGGGCATTATCAATCATGCCTAGTCGCTGTATCATCGTGATCGTGATGTTCTTCTTCTTCTTCGTTATGTTCGTGCGTCTCTTGCGCCGCATGTTCGTGATCATGTCCTTGATCAATGTATCCATGGAGGGTGACAGTGACAGTACTAACGAGGATTGCTCCGATAATGAGCATTATAGATTGCCACCCGGCGAACCTTTTTGCTTCGTTCTTGTGGATTTCTGGAATAATATCGCTGACAGCAATATATATGAAGAAGCCAGCAATCAGTCCAAGTATAGCGTCAAAAGGTATGGCTACAGCTTGCCCGAGTTGGAAAAAGATCACTGCCGCTACTGTCGTAGCGAGCGCACTGAAGATATTAACCCAGATAACCTTTGCGCGTGCCATTCCCTTGTGTAAGAGCAAGCCAAAATCACCTATTTCTTGCGGGATTTCATGAGCGGCAACTGCCAGTGTGACGATAATACCTGTTGATGGGCTGACTAAAAATCCTGCAGCGATAGCGATACCATCAATGAAGTTGTGTAACGTATCACCGACGATAATTAATGAGGTTGTTGGATCACTTTTTTTGTCGGCATGTTCATGATGGTGATGAAACCAGTGCAAAAAGCGCTCGAGCAAAAAGAATACGAGTATTCCAGCTAATGTAAACACGAGTGCTGTATCAATACTACCCTCATGCGATGCCTCACGGAGCAGGTCGATAAAGGCTGCAGCCAGTAGTGCGCCTGCAGCGAAGGGCGTCGCGTATGTGGCAAGTTTTTTGGCGCGCTGCTTGTTTGCTACCATTAAGAGTCCGCCAATCAGCGAGAAGAGCCCGCCAATCAGCGAGAAAAATACTACCATAATCAAGTTAGACATATTATTTCCTTTCGTCTATGTACTGTACACATAGTAGAGCTATGCTATAATTATTGCAAATTACTTGCGATAAGGATAAATAAATGCAAGTCAACGTATTGCAACTACAATTTGAAAAGAAAGTAAGCGAAGCGAGTTTACGCATGACAACAACTCGTCGCGGTATTTTCGATATCTTGTCGAAAGCTGAGCGTCCGCTCGAGATAACCGAGATCGTCACGCGCTTGCCTGGTGTTCATTTTGTCAGTGTTTATCGTTCGGTCGATGCGCTACGTCGCGCGGGATTGATCAAGCAACTTCCCTATGGCTTTAAAAATCGATTCGAACTTAGCGATGCGTTTTTACCCCACCATCATCATGCTACATGCGACGTATGTGGGACGGTCTACGAAATTAATAATGGGAAAATCGAGCAAGCTCTCCGGAGTGTGACGAACGAGGTCGGGTTCACCTCAAGCAGACATCATTTCGAAATATATGGAACGTGCCGTACATGTTCAAAGTCAGCGCAGTAGTTTCTGGAAATCATTAACCTAGAATTGGTTCCATAGGTATTGATTCGTCACTTCGTGATGGTAGAGCACCTCGGCGCTTTTTACGGTAGTACCGAGCTCGCGTGGATTGCGATTTGCAACTTCAACCTTCCAGTCGACATATTTGCTTTTTGCGCTTTCGCCGAGCATATTCGATGTATAATCACTTGTTTTGAATATTCTGATAGAATCACCAATGGTTCCCGGGAGAAAACGCAAGCGTGATCGCCTGTCGGGTTTTTCTGGAGCGGGCAACGTATCATCGATACCTGTTTTCAGGAGTCCGAATAGTGCAAGATAGGGGTTGCAGTCAGGAGCGACAGATCGCACCTCTATGCGTGCGGTCTTCTCATTTGCTAGTGGGATACGGATCATTGATCCCCGATCATTCGCAGAAACTTTGATTTGATTTGGTGCTTCAAAATTTGGGTCGAGTCGACGGTAAGAATTGACGCTACTATTTATTAATAGACAAAGTTCAGGCGCTCGGTTGAGGATTTTTGTGATAAATTCCCAGCCTGTTTTACTTAGGCCATCTTCGCCTTTTTTGTCATAAAATATATTTTTGCCATTTTTACTGAGAGAAACATTTGTATGCATGCCACAGCCATTGACATTTTGCTGTGGCTTTGGCAAGAATGTCGCTGTCATTCCCATCTGTGTTGCAACTTGACGACATACTAGTTTGTAGAGCAGAATTTGATCACAAGCGCGAACCACATCTGTGTAACTAAAGTTTATCTCGAACTGTGATGGTGCAACTTCTGCGTGGTCTTTCTCATTTTTATAGCCCATCGCTCGAATTGCTTCAGCTGTGCGATCGATGAAAATGCGTAATTCATCAAGAGGCAAGGAGTGATAATAACCACCGGTGCTCACCAAATTAAACCCAACTTTTTTGTCAAAGTTTTGCTCTGCATCAACACCAGACATGAGAAATCCTTCGATTTCCGGTGCCATGAATGCTTCAAGCCCTCGCTTCTTCTTTATCTCGGACATATATGACTGCAATCGTCCGCGAAAGTCCGATTCGTATGGAGTGAGATCTCGTCCGCAAATATTCGCAAAAACAAGTACTTTACCAGGTCCGAAGATATCGGATGGCAAGAATGTGATGCTTGTCCAATCGATAACCAGGCGTAAATCAGATTCATGAAGTTCTGAAAAGCCACGAATAGATGAGCCGTCAAATGTCAGGTTCTCCAATGAGTCTAAAAAGAACTGTTTGTTGTAGTCAAGCATGTGTAGCCGTCCTTCGATATCGGAAAAGCAGACGGTGACAGCTTTGACACGGCCCTCATTTGTAAGGTAGCGTACATGTGTCGTTTTTGCTTTTACTGGATCCTTCAAGCTGCGAGCTTTGAGGTTGATCGCTTCCAATTGCTCATAGGTTAGTTCTAGAAAGTTTTTCAGTGTGGGATCTGCCATTATATCTCCTATTTACGCTTGTTCAACTTGCTTGGTTTTGCTTTGACTCTTGTGATGCTTTCATTTGTAGCAACTTCGCTGTCGTCTGCGAAAACATAACCATCTTCTGCGTGGTATCCTTTATCGAGTCCCATTGCTTCCTGATCGGGTGTGACACGGAGACCTATTGTCATATCGATCAGTTTGAGGAGTATCCAGCTCATGACGAAAGCAAAGACAACAGCTGCTCCGACCGCGATCGCCTGAGTACCCAAGAGGTCTAGGCTGCCGCCGTAGAAAAAGCCGTCGCCGCCGCTCGGGTTGACTGCTTTTTCGGCCACGAAACCAATCAGTAATGCACCAACGATACCTCCAACGCCATGAATACCTACTACATCCAGAGTGTCGTCATAACCAAATCGTGCCTTGAGGCCGACTGCATAAGCACAGACGAGTCCGGCAACGATTCCGATGATGATAGCTGATATTGGACTAACAAAGCCAGCGGCCGGTGTGATTGCCACGAGCCCGGCAACGATACCGCTTACTGCTCCAAGTGCTGTCACGCGTCGGTGGCGAACCCAATCCACGAATGCCCAGCCAAGCATAGCTGCAGCTGCTGCAACGTTTGTGGTGACGAATGCATTTGCTGCCAGGCCGTCGGCCGCCAGTGCGCTACCAGCGTTAAACCCAAACCAGCCAAACCACAGCAAACCAGCTCCGAGCATTGTAAATGGAAGGTTATGCGGTGTAATTGCCGTTGATGCTACCCCGCTTCGTTTGCCGATGATCATAGCTGCGGCGAGTGCAGCAAATCCAGCGCTGATATGTACGACTGTGCCACCCGCGAAATCAAGTGCGCCTAGTTCGCTGAGCCAGCCGCCACCCCATACCCAGTGAGCCAGAGGTGCATAGACCAAGAGTAACCATAGTGATGTAAATGCTGCAAAAGCCCAAAATTTCATGCGCTCGGCAAATGCGCCAGTGATAAGCGCGGGGGTAATTGCTGCAAAAAATAACTGGAAGACAGCGAATGCAAGAAATGGAATTGTCTCAGAGAAATCGGTATTTGGCTCTTGCCCTACACCGTCAAACCAGGCAAATTCCATACCGCCGATCAAACCACCCATGTCAGTGCCGAACGCAAGCGTGAATCCGACTGCTACCCACAGTACCGATACGATTGCGAGCGCAAAGAAACTTTGTAGCGCGGTCGCTAACACATTCTTTGCTCGGACCATACCCGAATAAAAAAACGCCAGCCCCGGAATCATTAACATGACCAAGGCGGCGGATAGTAGTATATATGCTGTATCCCCTGCGCTCATACATCCCTCTTCACTTCCTATGTAGATTTTTATTATTACTATCTACATAATTAGTATTAATATCTTCATTTTTACATTAAAAAATATAATGTCAATATTATTTATAAAAACTTTTCCACAGGTACACTACATGAGCTTATGTTGTACTGTCAGCTTCTGCTGCAACAATTCTTGATGAGTTGTGACTATTTTGTCTTACTCTCACCTATGCTTTTAGCGGAGGTCAATGATACTGTCTAGGCAATCGTCAAAACTGCCGCAGCGTATCTCTTCTTGTATTTCCTGTTTGACGTCTGGCTCCATGGTTAGCCATGTACGTTTCCGTTTTTTACTGCCAGTAGAAAATGACGAAAGATACCCGTTATCGATCATTATTTGAATGATTTCTCTGACAATTTTCGGTTGTGTAATGGGCAATGATCGCATGATGGTTGCCATTTCGATATTTGTCTGTTTATGTTCATCGATAAGAAACTGTTCAAATATGGCGCGAGCAATAGGCGTTGTACCTGGCTCTTCCTCATTATTGGCAGGAGTCGTTGCTTGTACTTCAGTGTGGTTCGCGGATTGTCTTGATGGTGCATTAGTAACATTAGTTACTGATTGTACTGTTACAGGTTTGTCTGCTGTCGTTGCTATTGGGGCTGGGTGTTGATGTTTTGGTGTTACGATTCCATAGTATTGTGTCCCGTCGATCGTACCGTTGACCATTGTTGGAAGATTAATCCCGGCTGCACGCGCAAGTTTCTTTTGTCGTCGCCAAGCTTCATAAATTTTTTCAATGAGCATTTCATCTCGCTCGGCTTGCGATTCTGGAATAGCAAACCGATGTTGCATCATGCGCCCAGCTAATTCATCTAGTGTAAAAACACCATCATCCCATAGTCTCGTCGCTGTACGCCAGACCATGTCGTTGATATCGACTTCATCAGATTTTAGCTCCTCTGGTGGCAACGCAAAATATTCATCACGTTGTTCTTTTGTGAGCACATAGTCTTTACCAAAATCGTCACCTATTTCGACGCGTTGCATGTATGATTATCATAGTCGTTCGCTATGTTTTGGTGCAAGCACTAGGGTAATACATAATTTTATTGATACCTCAAAGATTCGAATACTCATTTCCTGGCTGGGGTGGAGGGATTCGAACCCCCGAATGCATGGACCAAAACCATGTGCCTTACCACTTGGCCACACCCCACTACGGCCAGGAAATGAAGACTCGAATTGTTAACAGTATACCATGCTCTTAGTCATTGTCGGAATGGGCATGATGCTCATACACAATATCAAGCATCGTGCTTTGTGCGATCTTGACACGTCCTGCTTTGTCGACATCTGGATCGTGTACGGCAGGATGATCGATTGCAGCATTTGTTCGTTGTATGTCTTTACTCTTTGTCTCTGCTGTTTCCTCTCGTGCTTCTTTCTTTAGTTCGTCTTGGCGTCGTTCAAAATCTTGCCATATTTTTTGTGATAGTCCAATGTCAGTAAATGCGGCACGTTTGTCACCCGTAAAATCCATGGCGCTAAAAAGATAGGATCCTACTGCCATCGTAAAGCGTTGCTTTATTGTACTCTCAAGTATTTCATTTGCTGGCTGGGGGTGTTCGTGTGTCAAAGCAGTCAGAAAATCGATACTAAACTGTGTCGCGGCCTTCTCTTGAAGGTGGGGACTTCCAGGATTCTTATTTTCAGCCGTGATGTGTGTTCCGTTCTCGTTTTGAGTCAGGGCATACACGATATCGGATACGTCTGTTGTTGCTTCCTCTTCTAAAATTGGCAGACGCTGAAAACGGAGCTGTAGAGGGCTTGCGTGCTCTCCTGCCCTTTCCTCTTCTATGTAGTAAAGGTATCCGTCACAGGAAAATTGTGCAAAACGACTTCCGACAACAACGCGGGCATTATCGGGTCGTTTCTCTTCATGGTCGTTCAGTGCGACAGTCGCGAGTGCCGCGAGTCGCTCAAGAGGCGCGATACGTGGATAGATGTTCATTGTTTCTGCCGAGTAACTCATAATACTACTATACCATAAAAAATTTTAATCGCAATTCTCTCTCTATATCCCTATAGACAATAGGAGTATAATATAAGTAGTTATGACTGGAAAGTTAGGCCATGCTGAACGTGTTCGCGACGAGTTAAAAGCCGCAGGCCTCACGCGCTGGAATCTTCGACGTTTTACTAGCTCTTATCTCCCACAGGTAATTCACCCGGATGAACAAATTATGGCCGCTATTTCAGGGCGACACAAAGAAGTCGAGGGTGCATTTGGACTAATTGAAGGGATGTTGGTAGCAACAGACAGACGTGTTATATATCTAGATCATCGTCCTGGGTATACGACAATGGATGAGATTAGCTATGATGTTATTTCTGGCGTGAATCTATCGAGGACATTATTTTCCGCGAGTGTGACACTTTATAGCAAAGTCGATACGTATACCCTTTCGTATTCCCGAATGCCTCCAGCTCAAAAATTTGTCGACTATATTGAGGCCCATACACTTACGGCCCATTCTCCCGACCCTCATGAAACGAAGCTAAACGGGTCATTTAGCCTGAAGGCCCCATTGAGTAAACGGGCATATAATTTCTTGGCAGATCATCAGTCTGGTGTCTTGTCGTCACTCGATGCCTCGGGTCATGCCATGGGCGCCACGGTTTATTATATGTTGCGGGACGCTACTATTTATTTTGTCACAAAATCATCTAGCCGTAAGGCGGCTGGTATTTTGCGAGATTCGCACGTTGCATTGACGGTGACGGATGAGGCGGCTCTGAAGACATTGCAGCTACAAGGTATGGTGTCGGCTGTGACTGATCGGTCGGTTATCGATGAGGTCATTGGAACTATTATTGTGCCGCGAGATTATGAGGAAGGTCGTAAATTGCCGCCAATTATGCGTACTGAAGGCGATCGCTTTATTGTATTTCAAATTGAGCCTACAACTGGCGAGCTGCGTGATTATAACAGAGCCTAATTAAGAAGTGATCTCGACACCGTTCCAAAATGCGACATAGTCGGCAAAGTCTTTACCGACGCGCTCTATTGAGCCTTCCAGCGGCGTATGATAATACCAAGCGCCAAAGTCATTTTTTTTATCGTCAACGACAATGTCATAGTAGTTTGCGAGACCTTTCCAATGACAGGTGGTTGTGTGATCGCTGTCGCGAAAAAACTCACGATTGAGTGATTCTGGTGGAAAATACCAGTTACCTTCAATGCGAATCAAATCTTTATCTTCTGCCTCTGCGATGGTTGTATTGTTCCAAATAGCTTTCATATACTTAATATAGCATAATTATCCTGCAGGCCGTAAGGTTGCTGGTACTTCAGGGGGCGGTGGCACTAACGGAGATTCTTGAGGAGGGAGCTCCATCGCTTGAACTGATTGGATTCCTAATGTAGGTCCAAGTTTTAATTGACGGTATCT
>CETZ01115536.1_pt1 | contig 11097 bp, 11 predicted proteins | sample 531441 | NCBI WGS metagenome assembly CETZ01 (sample SAMEA2623098, study PRJEB7988) | marine metagenome | isolation source: saline water (ENVO:00002010), including | reverse complement strand
GCAGGCACATTGAATATGGCAGCCGTTCGTGACGCAGCAGATATCAAAATAGAGAACAACTTCCCATCAGTTGACGCGTATCGTGATTATTTGATCAAAGAGTTCGAGCTTTAATTATTCTGAGCGAGTAATGTGTCCAGCTGGTCGTGAAGTTCGTCGAGGCTACCATTATTTTCGATGTGCTTATCAGCTATCGCAATGATGCCGCCCTCGTTATTGTCCTCTATGTCGCTGTAATCTAGTTGGTCAACCTCGCTTTCGGGAATCGGATCCTCGGCGCGTTTGGTTAGACGATGGTGGCGATGGTGGCGCGATGCCTCGATTGCAATTGTGGTGATATGGCCAGGAAATTCGTGCTTGAGTGTTCGATAGGTTGCCCACGTATCGATACCATCAATGACGGCGCGGTGTTGACCCGCACCAGCAATACCTTCTGCTTGTGATATGATTTCTGTTGCCGATACTCCGTCTGACGCGTCAATCTTTGGAATACCTTTTTTTGTAAAATAGTCGGTAACGGTTGATTTACCAGCTCCGGTTAAGCCAACAATGGCAAAAAGGTGAATGTTTTCTAATTCAGACATTACTGTTTATTGTACCAGATGTATCACTTGCCATGGCGGCGTTGACGGGCGTGAAAGTCATCAAGTACTTTCTTTAGCTCGGCGGGACCAAAATCCGGCCAGAGTACCTTCGGAAAGCTTAGTTGGGCTTCATCAACGAGCAGGCTGAGAAAACCTGCACTGTTGTGGGGATCTTGCCACGCCCCAGTTCGTACAATCAGGTCGACGTCTGGTAGATGCCCCGTCCAGCTTCGTGAGCGCAATAGTTGCTCGACTGGTCCGCCACTGTTTGGAGTATCAAGAATGGACTGAGTAGCGGCTGTTCGCTCACGATTACCACTGTAGTCGATGAGCAGCGTCAGTTCACACGAGGTGCGGTGTGCAGTTTTTGCCATTGCCTCGTTGAATGCCTCGATTGTTTGTGGCGTTAAACTGTTTCGCCATTCGCCGATGATGTTTATATGGATATCATACCTTTCAATGACGGGACTCTCGGCGAACCGGTGGATATTTTCACGAAAAGCTTTGTCGATTCCCCGAAAAAAAGACGATGAACGACTAGTGAGGTTGGCGTGCGAGCTTCCCCATAGCGACAAATGTGTGACGCCCTGTTCAAAAGCGGCTTCGGTTGTGGTGACGAGCGTTTCGATCGCGGTATCGTAAAGGCTGGTGTAGCCTGTAATGCCATGTTGTTTTGCCCAGCGACGGTTTCCATCGGGGATGATGGCAAGATGAAAGACTTGTGACATAATCCCCTCATGATATAGCGACTATCCCTCGAGGTCAACCGGCCATGCTCATGCTTGTATATGGCGATGACTATCCTATACTACTGGTGTGAGTGAATTATTACATAATGAGTCTGAATGCACCGCAGCTGACTTTACAGAAGTATATCAGTGGCGTCGGCAGCTACTACGTACTATTGCACAGGGGAATCTGCAGACCGCTGTTGATGCCGAAACATTATTGGATGAGGATACTAATAATATTCCGTTGTTTGGGTGGTCTGAGGAGCAGTACGATAGCGCGATGCAAGTTCGAGATATGTATCTGAATTGGGTTGAGTATCAGACTTTCGATAACAGTTCATCAGGCGCGCTAAAGGATGCTGATACGGCAGAGGATATCATCGATGTTCTCGCAGACCTCGAGGAAGATGATGCGATGATTATGCTCTGTCTGTTTGGTCTACGGGATGGACGGCGCTGGTCCTACGGTGAAGTTGCACGCTACTTGAATCTGTCGGTAAGAGATATTGTCCAGCGGGAAGCGGCTATTCTTGATCAATTATGGGTTGATAGTGGGGCGGGGCGAACTTTTCAGACAATATCCTTATGATTGCACACCGTCAACAGAGGTCGTACAATGGTGTGGAGTAAGAAAGCGAGTGATCATGGAGCGACACAGTAATAAGACAGAGTATACAGATGAGGAGCAGTCGCCTGCGAGCGATCTGCTTCGCATTTACCTCAATGGTATTGGCAAGACAGCGCTACTCAACGCGGCTGAAGAGGTTGAGTTAGCTCAGAGGATTGAGGCTGGTGTGTATGCCGGGCGATTACTTGAGGGGACTGGTGCAGAAACGGACAAGGAGCGCAAAAAGGGCTTTCAGGTGCGCAAAGAACTGACAGACGAAGAGCGTGGCAATCTTGAACTACTGCAAGCAGATGGTGCTGCGGCGAAACGCCATTTGATGGAAGCGAACTTGCGACTTGTTGTTTCACTTGCAAAACGGTATTCAGGTCGCGGTATGCCACTACTTGATATTATTCAGGAGGGTAACCTTGGTCTTAATCGTGCTACAGAGAAATTTGATTATACGAAGGGATTCAAATTTAGCACCTATGCCACTTGGTGGATCCGCCAGTCGATCACGAGAGGCATGGCTGAACAAACTCGAACCATCCGTTTGCCGATTCATTACGTTGAACAGGTGAATAAGATGGGGACTACCCAGAGAGAATTACTAGCAGAACTTGGTCGTCAACCTACCAACGAGGAATTAGCCGTCGAAATGGATTTGCCACTAGAGACAATAGAAGGAATGATTAAGGCTTCTCGTCATCCGGTGAGTCTCGACGATGAAGTAGGGGATGAGGACGGTACGGCCTCACTCGGGGAGTTCGTAGAAGACAGTGATGCTCTTCCGGTCGAGGATCAGGTTGCATATAGGGATATGCAACGAGATGTAGGGAAGGTGCTTGCAACGCTTGAGCCACGGGAGCAGGCAGTTATTCGTATGCGGTTTGGACTGGATGATGGTCAGCCAAAGAAACTCGATGCCATTGGAAAAATCTTCGGTATTAGCAGGGAACGCGTTCGACAGATCGAGAGAGACGTGAAAGCAAAACTACGCACAGGAGATCGGGCTGATACATTACGATCACACTACGAGGAATAAATCGTCGGGAGAGTAGGCTATACTAGGAATATGAAGAAACTTGCGATCATCGACGGCAAGTCAGTGTTCTATCGAGGGTATTACGCCATGCCTGGGCTTAGCCTACGCGACGGGACGCCAACGGGTGGCGTGTTTGGCTTTGCCAGTATGGCGATCGAGCTAATCAAGAAACTCGAGCCGGATTATGTTGCTGTTGCATGGGATAAGCCAAAGACAAATATTCGCAAACGCCGCGATATTTACCCAGAGTACAAAGCCGGACGTAAACCACCACCGCCAGATTTCTATGACCAGATTCCACTGTTGATGGAGTTGTTACAGGCATTCAATTGGCCGTTTTACGAGTGTGATGATTACGAAGCGGACGATATCATGGGGACATTTGCGCTCGAGGCCGAAAAGAAGGGTATCGAAACGGACCTGATTACGAGCGACCTCGATGCATTGCAGTTGATCGGCCATAACACCAAGGTGTATGCGCTGAAAAAAGGACTATCAAATATTGAGGAATTTGATGTGGCGTATTTTGAAAACAAATATGGCATCAACGTGCATCAGTTTTTGGATTTGAAGTCACTCAAAGGTGATTCATCGGATAATTTACCAGGGGTGCCGGGTATTGGCGAAAAGACAGCTATTCAGCTATTGCAAGAGTGGAAGACGCTAGATGCGATCTATGAACATTTGGATGATATCAAGCCTTCGACTGCTGCCAAACTGCGTGCCGGCAAGGAAAAGGCCTATATAAGCAAAGAGGTTGGTCGAATCTGGACTGACGCACCGGTGGAGTTAGATTGGGATGAGGCCGATATTACTAATACGAATTTGGCAAACGTTGCAGCAATCTTGGAAAAGTTTGAGTTTCATTCACTGACGAGGCGTCTACCAAAACATATGCAGGATGAAGGCAAAGCCCAGGCCCTTGCTGTTAATCAGCTGGCAACGGCCGATATGATAGAGAAGCCATGGCCGCAGCAATTACTGTTAGGACAGACAACGGTCGTTGATTTGGTCGAGGATGAACTATGGCTATCGACTGATCGCGATACAGCCTATCATATGCCCGTGAAGAAAATCGATAAAAGTACCTGGCGGGCGCTCGAAATGTCGACGATTATCGCCTATGATATCAAGCAGTTGTATCATGAATTGGCGGCGCGGGGAATCACTGACGTATTATTTCAACAGATACACGATGTACGCCAGGCGGCATTTTTGATTGATCCATTGCGGCGTGATCGCCACCTAGGATCGCTCATTGGTGGTGAAATCACTACCGAGATTGAACAAGTCGCTGCGTTATGGCAAGTATATGACTGGCAGGTTGAAAGCTTTGCAAAGTTGCCACGGGTGGCTGATATTGCACAGCGATTTGACTTTGCACTTATCCATACGTTGTTTTTGGTTGAGCATCGTGGGATCAAAATCGACAAAAAGCTACTCGCAGCGATGAGTCGTGAGCTCACTGATGAGCATGCCAAGCTAGAGCAATCGATGTATGATATGGTTGGCTATGAATTTAATATTGGTAGTCCGTCGCAGCTTTCCGAAGTGCTCTTTACGAAATTACAGCTGCCGACTGCCGGTATCAAGAAGGGCAAAACGGCCTACAGCACAGATCAAAAATCTCTCGACAAACTTCGCGGTCAGCACCCGATTATTGAGCTGATCGAACGCACGCGCGAGTTAGCAAAACTCAAAAATACCTATGTCGATACATTGCCAGATATGACGGATGATCATGATCGATTACATACAACCTTTAATCAAGATGTAGCAGCGACCGGGCGCTTGAGCAGTACCGAGCCGAATCTACAGAATATTCCGGTGCGCAGTGATCTGGGGCGGCGTATTCGTGAGGCGTTCGTGCCCGAAAAGGGTAACGTTCTTGTCGGAGCGGATTATAGTCAATTCGAGTTGCGTTTAGCCGCGGTGCTCGCAGATGACAAAGAACTCATCAGCGACTTTAACAGTGACGTTGACATCCATACCAAAACGGCGTCAGAGGTATATGGTATCCCGATGGACGAGGTGACAAAGAACCAGCGTCGTGACGCCAAGGTGATTAACTTCGGTGTATTGTACGGCATGAGTCCGCATGGACTGTCGGCGGCGACTGGTATGAATTTTACCGAGGCAAAGAAGTTTATTGACCAGTATTTTCATTTGCGAGCACCGATTCGTACGTATATTGATGCAACACTGGAAAAGGCAAAAACTGATGGGTATGTCGAAACGTATTATGGTCGTCGACGACCCACGCCCGATATCAATAGCAGTAATTTTATGGTTCGCGAGGCCGCTAAGCGTCAGGCGGCCAACATGCCAATTCAGGGGACCGAGGCTGATTTGATGAAACTGGCCATGATCAAGGTCGAGGAAAAACTGGGTAACCTCGGCCAGCAGATCTTGCAGATTCACGATAGTGTGTTGGTTGAATGTCCTGCCAAAAACGCTGAAAAAGTTGGCCAGATACTGCGCGAGACCATGGAATCTATTGCCCCCGAATTGCCGGTGAAGCTGAAAGTTGATGTAGCGATCGGCAAGAATTGGGGAGAACTATAGATGGGCGAAGTAGTGCACAATAAACTTATTCGTGACAAGGTACCCGAGATTATTAGGACGCACGGCGCAACGGCGGTAACGAGAGTGTTGACCGAGGAAGAATATCGTCGAGCACTATTAGATAAGTTAATCGAAGAGGCGACGGAACTACGAGATGATAACGGTTCATTGGGTGAGCGAGTAGACGTCGAAGAGGTGCTGCGTGCGATTGACCATACCTTTAGCTACGATGCTGAAACAATAGAGGCCACACGGGTCAAAAAGGCTGCTGCTAAGGGTGGTTTTGAGCAACGAATCTATCTAGAGAAAACAGTAGAATAAACATAAATATAATTGACTTTTTGTCATATTTATGCTAATATTGCAACATGCAAAGAAGTGGACTTTCGCGGATTTTGCCTATAGCGCTGATTTTGGTCGTGATTGCAGTCGCAGTCGCAGGCCTATTTTCACTTGGCCAGTCAATGTTTGGTGGTGATACACAGTCGGGTATATCTCTAAACGAAGGCGAAGAGGCACTGACAAGGACCGAGAATGGCAGTGGAGTTCGCATGACTGTCCGGGGGGAGATTGTGGGCAATGGAGAGTTTAATAGCTATACGATCACTATTCGTCCGACATATCGCAATATGACCACGTATGTCGGGTACGAGAAGCAAATTGTTGAGCGGCGTGAGCTCAATAATAATAAAGAAGCCTATGAACAATTAGTGTATGCACTGCAACGCCTGAACTATATGAGTGCGACACCGTTTGAGGGTGAACGAAACGACACTCGTGGTATTTGTGCAACGGGCCTATTATATGAATTTGAGGTGCTTCGTGATAATCGCTCGGTACAGAAGCTATGGACGACATCATGTGACGACTCGGGTTCATTCGATGCCAACCTTACGCGTGTACGTGAACTATTTCAGGACCAGATACCTGATATGTACAAACTGCTACGCGGTATTGACCTCTCGTAATCCACTGAATAACTGTCTATACTAGAGGGATGATACAGGCAGTTATTTTTGATTGTTTTGGGGTGTTGACGACTGATGGATGGCTCGCATTTCGTGAGAGGTATCTGGACGCTGATCCGCAGCGTCTTGAGAGGGGAGTTGCCAGCAATAAACGTGTTGATGCGGGATTGATTTCCTATGATGATTTTATCCATGAAGTAGCTAATCTGGCTGGCGTATCGATTCAGCAGACATTGTCAGTCATCGAGGGTCGGACAGTAAACGAAAAGTTGTTCACCTACATACGCGATCAGCTGAAACCCGCATGCAAAATTGGTATGCTGAGCAATGCTGCTGATGACTGGCTGGATCAGTTATTCGAACCGTGGCAGAATAAACTATTTGATCAAACAGTATTATCGTATCAGGTTGGTGTTATTAAGCCTGATCCACTCATGTACCAGACGGTTGCCGAACGTCTAGGAGTATTGCCAGAAGAGTGCATCTTTATCGACGACCAGCAACGATATGTGGATGGGGCGGTAGGTGTGGGCATGAGAGGTGTTCACTTTACCGACACCCAACAAACAATGACGGCGATCGAGGAATTACTACATGCCTGAATTGCCAGAGGTTGAGACGGTTCGTCGAGGCCTACACGAGTTGATTATTGGGCGGATCATCAAAGCTGTGTCGGCCGACACAGCAAAAAGTTTTCCAAATGCCGACACTGATGTACGGGCGTTCTTGGTGGGTGCAACTGTCACTGAGGTGCGGCGTCGAGCAAAGGTATTACTGGTTGAGTTATCGACAAGTTATACGCTCGTGATTCATCTAAAGATGACAGGACAGCTTGTGTTCCGCGGTGCAGATGTAGCGTTTGGTGCTGGGCATCCGAACGATTCATTAATCGGTTTGTTGCCTGACCGTTCGACACGGGTTACGTTCACTTTTGCAGATGGTTCACACTTGTATTTTAATGATCAGCGTAAATTTGGTTGGGTAAAGCTACTGCCGACGCTTGAAGTGCCGAATATTGATTTTATGAGGCGTGTTGGTCCCGAACCGCTCGAGGCGGACTTTACGGCCAAACAATTTACCGAACGGTTTACGCGCAAAGCGAGATCACCGATCAAGGCAGCACTGCTGGATCAGACGGTTATCGCAGGTGTGGGGAATATCTATGCAGATGAATCGTTGTGGGGGGCAAAAATTCACCCGCTCACAAAAGTAGCCGATCTATCGACAGCAAAGCTGACAACTCTTTACAAAGAGCTACGCGCTGTGATGAATGTGGCAATTGAAAAGGGTGGTAGCACCGATCGCAATTATGTAAACGCCGAGGGCAAAAAGGGCAGCTATATTGATTTTGCTCGTGTATTTCGCCGAGAAGGGCAGCCCTGTCCACGTTGTGGAACGGAAATTGTCAAAACGCGGGCAGCAGGTCGTGGGACACATACTTGTCCACGATGTCAGGTGTTAAAATAGTATCTAGTGATTACAGTACTAACGGGAGATAATAGTTTCGAGCTGACGCGAGCAATTGATGAAATTGTGCGCACGTTTGATGGTGTAGCGGAAAAGTTCGAGGGTGGTGATCTGGAACTGTCGCAGCTGCCAGATCTGCTACAGGGTGGCACGCTGTTTGCGAGTGAACGTTTGGTAATTGTTCGTGAGGTATCTGAGAATAAAGCGCTGTGGGATGCGTTGCCGGACTGGCTAGGGCGCGTGAGCGATGATGTGCATGTGGTGCTGATTGAGCCCAAGCCGGATAAGCGGACAAAGACATTCAAAGATCTGCAAAAAAAGGCGAACGTACAATCATTTACTGTCTGGAGTGATCGCGATACGGTTGCTGCTGAGTCATGGGTGATAGAGGAGGCAAAAAAGCAGGGTCTTGTGCTGGACAAAAAAAGTGCACAGACGTTGGTGTCACGCGTTGGTATAGATCAATGGCAGTTGTTTCATGCGTTGGAAAAACTAGCAGTGCTCGATACAGTGACACCGGAAGTAATAGAAAAAGTAATAGAAGCGCATCCCAGCGAGAATGTATTCAATCTGTTAGATGCGGCATTGCGTGGTGATTCTAAAAAAATTGCCGAGATGATTCCAACACTTGAGCGCACGCAGGACCCCTATATGACATTTGGATTACTTGCTGGGCAGGTGTTTCAGCTAACGGTACTGGCGGTAGCTACGAAACCGACTGCCGATATTGCCAAAGATATCGGCGCACATCCGTATGCCTTGGGTAAGTTGGCACCGCATGCCAAACGTCTCGGGCTGTCAAATGCACGAAAGATAGCCAAAATATTTGCCGATACTGACATAGCTATGAAGTCAACTGGTGCTGATCCATGGCTGTTGATTGAAGAAGCTCTAATAAAAACAGCCTCGCTCTAATGCGAGGCTGTTTTAGTCCATTGCCTATTACTTCTTTGTTGTTTTCTTGGCAGCTGGTTTTTTAGCCGTTGCTGTTTTTGTAGTCGGCTTCTTTGCCGCAGTCTTTTTGGTAGCTGCAGGTTTGGTAGCAGCCTTTTTTGTAGTAGATGGTTTCACGCCGGCTGCCTTGGCAGTCTTGGCAAGGTTTGCTTTACGGCGAGCAGCAGTGTTCTTTTTGATCAGGCCTTTCTTGACGGCCTTATCGAGCTCGCTCTGTGTCTTTGATAGGGTTGCAGCGCTTGGTTTTGCGGCGAATGCCTTGGTTGCTGATTTGATATCTTTTTTGATACTGACATTGCGGTCGCGACGAGCAATAGTTTGCTTCATTCGTTTGATAGCTGATTTGATGATTGGCACGAAATTTACCTCTTTTACATTATTAGTACAATCAAAGGGAGATTATAGTGGAAAAACAGAGGTCTGTAAAGAGTGAAAAGTTGTTGACGGTAAGATTCCGCTCGTGCTATAGTGTAGGCAAACTATCTATAGTTGAAACAAACACCAAGGAAAAAGATGGATAAAGCCGGTCAGCAGATTGTTGAAGCAATCAAAGGTCAGAGCAATATACTCGTGACCGTGAGTACGAATCCTAGCGTCGATGAACTATCGGCGGCCCTTGGATTGACGCTTTTGTTGGATCACCTAGACAAGCGTGCCACCTCTGTGTTTAGTGGTGCTATACCACCGGCAATTGACTTTTTGGAACCAGGTAAAACATTCGAGAATAGTGCTGATAGCTTGCGTGATTTTATTATTGCGCTTGACAAAGAAAAGGCTGACCATCTGCGATACAAAGTCGAGGGTGAGGCGGTAAAAATCTTTATCACTCCATATAAAACCAAACTATCACAAGATGACTTGGAGTTTAGCCAAGGTGATTACAATGTTGAACTGATTATTGCGCTAGGGGTGAGGGATCAAGGCCATCTAGATAAAGCACTCGAAAGCCATGGCAAAATATTGCATGACGCAACAGTTATGACCGTAACGGTTGGTAGCGAGGGAAGTAGCTTAGGCAGTTTTGATTGGCATGATGATAAGGCGAGCAGTTTGAGCGAGATGATTGCAAAACTGGCGGATGCGCTGAAAGGTGAGCAGCCGCTCCTTGACCAACAAGTTTCAACAGCGTTATTGACAGGAATTGTATCAGCGACGGATCGATTCAGTAATGATCATACTACCGCTGGAGTTATGACAATTGCCGCACAATTAATGGCGGCTGGTGCAAATCAGCAACTGATCGCTGCCAAGCTAGAGGAAGGGCATGATATTGGACCTGGTACGCCAGCTGCACAGCAAACAAGCAAGGGGCAGTCTCCTCAAGAACTGTCAATCAAACGTCCGCGCAAGGAGAAAAAGACTACCGCGCCAGCCACTGATACAAAGACGGCTGCTACTCCAGGGGCGGAAGACCAGCCATCACCAAAAACGCCGGTTGATCAAGATACTTCACAGAAGGAACTCGAGAAGCAGTTAGAAGAAATAGCTGGCGGTGCAACAACCGGCACAATGGCCGACATCGAACAGCAGCTTAATGATGCCCAGGCTGAACAGTCACAGCCACAAGAGGTACCGATGCCAGAATCGGCTCCTCCTGCACCGAGGCCGCAGCCGCAGCCAGGTGAGGTGACGTCAACACCAGTACCAGAGTCTCAAGCGGCTCCGGCTCCACAGACTCCAGCGGATACTTCACAAGATGCTTTGCAGTCTGCCGAGGTTGCCACTCCTCCCGTACAATCAACACCCGACGCGACATTGCCAGCGGATGTGCCTATGCCAGATTTTGAGCCTACAGGTGATGTTTCGCCAAAGGCGGCACCTGCTCCCGATCCGGAACCACAGCAACCAGTTCAGGATTCACCGTCGCCGCCACCGCTGGTTCAGCAGCGTAGCTTTCTTGGTGCACCAAGTGATGGACCATCGGCGAACAGCCCTGATCAAGGGCAGGCAGATGACGGGACTACACCGGCTAATCCATTCGATTCGTCTCCGCCAACTGTACGTACGCACGAGGTACAACCAGCCACCGATATCGCTGCGCAAAATGGTGGGGGTACCCCTGAGGGTGCAGCGCTACTGGGATCGTCAGATGATGCATCTCCGACTCAGCTGGATTCATCTGAACAATCATCGGGTATACCCCAGCTTCCACCGCTTCCACCAATGCCATCTGACC
>CETZ01264333.1_pt1 | contig 11110 bp, 12 predicted proteins | sample 531441 | NCBI WGS metagenome assembly CETZ01 (sample SAMEA2623098, study PRJEB7988) | marine metagenome | isolation source: saline water (ENVO:00002010), including | reverse complement strand
AAGTGCCTAGCTGGCAGGGCGGGCGTATGCCTTTGTCGGCCAAAATGGGAGCCATGCTTCGCAGAAAGATGAATGAGGTGTTTGTGAAGGACCGTCAGGATCCTGAGTTACGTCTTATAGAGCCTCTATTTGAATTGCAAAAGGAACGCTCACTAATACCCAATGATAGCGAATTCCTGATTGAAAAGTTTAAAAGCAAGGAAGGCTACCATGTGTTTTTCTATCCCTTTGAAGGGCGCCTGGTACACGAGGGAATGGCTACTTTGCTGGCTTATCGTATTTCGCTTTTCAAACCGCTCACCTTCTCCATTGCCATGAACGACTATGGTTTTGAGTTGTTGGCCGCATCTCCCATTCCTATTGAGGAGGCAATGGATTCGGATGTGTTTACCCTCAAAGACCTCCGCGAGGATATCATGCAAAGTGTGAATGCTGTGGAAATGGCCCGCAGGCGTTTTCGCGACATTGCCAGTATTGCGGGCCTGGTGTTTACCGGCTATCCCGGTCAACCGGTAAAGGATAAGCACCTTCAGTCTTCCACCCAATTGATCTTTAATGTTTTCCAGGATTACGAACCGGATAACCTGCTTTTGCAGCAGGCTTATGAGGAGGTACTGGATTTTCAACTGGAAGAAGGGCGCTTGCGCAAGGCGCTGGAGCGGATCCATGAGCAACAGATAAGACTAATTACGCTGGAGCGCCCATCGCCATTTTCCTTTCCTATCATGGTGGACCGCCTTTCAAGGGAAAGGCTAAGTTCAGAAAGTATGGAGGACCGGGTACAGAAGATGAAGATGGAGTGGGGAGAGTGAGTGCAACCTGGAAAAAGAAGAACTTACCTATACGCTTGCCGGTACAGGATCTCCGGGAAATCAGGATTTGTATGTGGTTAAGAGTGAGGTTTATAGAATTTTATTGCAATCCGGCCTGAACAAGCAGGGATATTATAAGTTTGGGGGAATAGCGGAAGCCGAAAAGCTATATGAGTAGGCGAATTAAACTTAACACCAACAATGAAAAAGTTACTATTCTCTATGATCCTGGGTGCCGGCCTTATCGGTTGCGGAACCCTTTCAGCTCAACAGTCAAACCTTGGTATAAACCTGGCAACAGCCCTTCCAATGGGTGATGCCGGTGATGGTTATGATTTTGGTGTAGGCGGAGGTCTTTCGTTTGACTATTATTTTAATCAACAGTTTGATTTAGGAGTAGAGGTACAATTTATCAACATGCCCTTAAAAGAAACTGATGTCTCACTGGCGGTAATCCCTATACAACTTACAGGCGCTTATCATGCAGACCTCACTGACATCCTTGAATTTTATGGAGAGTTGGGAGCAGGATTTTTTCTGTTGAATCTCTCCGCAGGAGAACTGGAGGATCCTGGTTATTTTGGTGCTTCACCAAGGTTAGGCTTAGCTATGGATCTTACTGATAGGTTATTCCTGGATTTTAATGTAAACTACACTTTTATAGCTTCTGAAGTTGAGGCAGATGCTTCAATAGATAATTTTAGTGCCTCTAATCTTACTTATCTAGGATTTAATTTAGGTTTATTATATACTGTAGGGGATTAATAAATCATCCTTCCGTATCGTGTAAATTGAAAGCCATCTTTATGATGGCTTTTTTATTTCACAAAAACTTTGGAGAAATAATGGAATAGGTGTTTGTAAAATAGTTATACATTTGAAGGTAAAGGGTGGCGGATAAGCCGAAAACCGTAAAGAGTAGGTACAAGCCAAACCAATTGATATGAATTTTAGTAAAATTAAACTAGGCATCATAGCCTGCCTGGGTATTGGTTTTCTTTTAACTGGCTGTTCTAAAACCAGTACTACCGAAGGATCGGATATTATTAAAAAGAGTGATCCTGTCATTGCCGAAATAGAGGAAATTCTTGAAAACTGGGGCGGTTACGAGGATGCTGTTGCCTTTTTCCTGGTGCATGGTACTTTGCAAACTTCCTTTGTTGATGGTGGCGCGGGCCCTCAATCAGCAATTGTGTGTGAAGGATCGGGTTATTCGTTCGCAAAGTGTGTGAAAGACTGGCTCGAAGATAATCCTGAAAGATGCCTGAAAGTTTCTATGTCCAGCGGTGGTAATTTTGAAGCAGATGATGACTGTGAACCGTAAATAAGAACCGAAAAAATGTATAAAAAGAGGGTGCTATTTGGTGCCCTTTTTTATTTCTTCAAGTCCTTTTTCAGAATGTAAATATCCTCAATCAACCGGTCCACATCTTCTTTAGATGTGCCATCATAAAAACCCCGTATCCTTTTGGAGGGGTCTACCAGCACAAAGTTTTCGGTGTGGATAAAGTCACTCTCATCTCCATTACCCCCTTCATCAAAAATGGCGAAATACGATTTACGGGCCAGTTCATAAATCTGGGGTTTGTCTCCCGTTAATAATTGCCATTTCCCTTGAATGGCGCCCTGCATTTCTGCGTATTCCCGCATGACGGGTACAGAGTCCATTTCCGGGGTAACACTATGGGATACGATCACAAAATCAGGATCATCCTTGAAAACCTCCTGTAGTCTGCGCTTTTCGCGGGCCATATCCTTACATATACCGGGGCAGGTGGTAAAGAAGAAATCAGCGATATAGATCTTGCCGTTCAGGGCATCCTGGGTGATGGTGTCCCCGTACTGATTCACCAGTTTAAAAGGGAGCACCCGGTGGTTTCGCCCTTTGCCCTGCAACTGAGGGTCAACGAGGCGTTTGTCAAGTTCAGAAGGATTGTATATCGGAAGCCGCCTTTCAGGCTTCATAATGTAGTAACTGCTAATGAGGCCAACCACAAACACCAGGAGTACCACACTAATTTTCAACCAGTCCGAACGCTGCACTTTCATGCTACAAAGTTCTGTATTGAAGGTTAAAGGAAAAACTAATAAAGCCCTTATTTTTGCAGCGTAATTAATAAAAGTACATCCGTTATGAAGAGCGCTTTTTGGGGAATAATGATCAGCTTGATTGCAATTTCCTGTCAAAACCAATCCAATGAATTGAATGAGCTGAAGGCCGAAGTCTTGGAGGTACATGATCATACCATGGAGTTGAGGGGTAAACTCATGCAAACCAAAAAAGAACTGGAGTCCTACCGCACCGCAGATAGCTCTTCGGCTATGTTGGATGAGGCTATAGGTGACCTGAAAGCGGCTGATGAGGCCATGATGAACTGGATGCGCAATTTTGAATCACCGGATGAGCAGGGTGGTACAGACGAGGAAAAGATGACCTACCTGGAAGAGGAGAAACAAAAGATGATCCATATTAAGGATCAAACGGAAAAGTCTATCGAGTTTGCCAAAGAGGTAGCTTCTAAGTACCGGCCACAGGAACCGGAAGCAGAGCAGCAATAGCGTCCCAGAACTGAAGGCGTGCCTCGAGAGCTTTATAAGCTGCCTGTTGGGCCTCCAACCATAACATTTCATCATTTCCGCATAGGTCGGCTATCATCTGGTAGGCCATGGGGCCATGTTCATCACCGTCCACCTCAATATGGCGTTGTAGGTAGTAGATAAAAGCATCGAGCTTTCCCGGTGCCTTATGATCCAGGTCCTTAACGATCTCCGTAAAGAGGTCGGGTATCAGATCTTCACGGCCAAATGTAAAGGCAGCCGCTATTTCATGCACTTTTCCGGCCCGTACAATTTCCAGGGTAGCCCTTAAAAACTCCTGTACCGGTTTGGATACTTCTGCTACATTGTACTTGACCATGCTTTTATGGGAGTATCCTTTTTCCAGCAGCTTCACAAAACGAACGATGCCGGAAATATCAGCTCCACATTGTTTCATGCCAGCGAGGTACATTTCATAGTGGCTGGAAGGCTTGTTGTTGATGTCGAGGTCACTTTCCTCACACAGTACAATTTCATTGATCAGCCTGCGGGCTACGGGGCTTTTGCTGGGTACCCAGGCCTCAGAAGTTGAGGTGAGCCGTATTTGCAGCGCCTTGAGCAATACCATAAAATCCCAGACAGCAAATACATGATTCTCCATAAAAAGCTGAAGATCTTCCAGCGTATTCAACCTTTCGTACAAAGGGTGACGTAGTAGCTTTTCGCGAAGCGGAGCTATCTTTTGATGTATGCCAAGAATGTGGTAATTGGTCATTTTTTCTTGTAAATGGGAACGGTAGAGCAGGCTTCTCCGAACATAATGCTTTTGGCCAGCGGCTGCAGCAGGCTCACCATTTTCATGTATGCCTGGGGTGGTATAGGCAAGTGGCCACAACCTTTCAGAATAATCCGTTTATCGTGATATTCCGAGAGATCGGCCTTTTGCAAAGCTTCTTCCATGAGTACGGTTTCCAATACCTCTGCATTTCCGTAAATAACCCTGTTGGCGTGGGGGGCAAGGGCGCTGCTCAATAGCATATAGGCCCATTGGGGAATAATGGCATCTTCAGAGCAATGTACCGAAACATAAGCATCCTGATACTGGCTCCAATTGTGATCCTTCACGTGTTGGCGAAAATCTTTCTCCTTGAGGATGATACCCTCAAAAAGCCAGGGAGCGATGTCCAGCTGCATACGTTCACCGTTGATGTAATAATCTTCCAGATCAATAGTGATAAGCCCGCTATTGGCTATTTTATTGGGAATGCTTTCCAGGGTATATTCTTCTTCCTTCTCCATAATCTCTATTGAATAACATAAAACCGGAAACCGTGTTCGGTGCCGCTATTTCCAATCCTATCCAGATAAAGGTGTTTGGAATGTATGATGGGTGTGTTTATTTCCTTTTTATGCAGGCTTTCGTAGGTTTTGAAGTCTATTGCCTTACGTTGATCCAGGGTATTAAATACATTTTGCTTTTGGATTACCTTATGCCAGCCTGGCTGAATGGTGCCTGTAAAGACCTTGGATTTTGATCCACTGCCGTATGCGAAAAAGGCTACGGTATCACCCTGTATAGAATTATCTTCTTCAAAGTGGATTCTCAACAGGCTTAATAAAGACATAAATATGGAAGCGGTGTACATATTACCAATGCGGGAGGATGCACGTTCACCTCTTTCAATGGTGTTATTTACAAAATCAAGGTAAAGTTGGGTCTTGGAACAGGCTTTGACAAAGGGTGCCCAATCTTCTGAACCTTGCTCTGGTTGAGGGAGCTTTAGCTGATCTAATAATTTCTGCCTGGAGGCACTGTGCAAGGTCCAGGTAACCCATGCTTCGGTGATCATCCTCCGGCCTTGATAGGCATAGGGTAAATGGAATATAAGGTGGTTCCACTCTTTGAGTATGTCAATTGGCCCCTTTTGTGCCCTTAGGTGATCCAGTGCTTCAAAAATCCGGTGTTGATAGCAGGCATTGGAGTAAGGGCCGTTAAAAACAGGTTCTTCTTTAAATATATCAACGGTAATTTCAGAATCGTTCCAAAAAGGGTGTCCACTGGATTGTAATAGTGCCCGGGCTTCTTCATCGCTTAATGACTGCCCAAGGAGATGAGCCGCCTTTTGCAGAAGATCGGTTTTACTATAGGATCTGCGGGGCTTAAAGAAATCACCCACACTTTCAGTAGCTACTCCTACTTTAGGATCTATGGCAAACAATCGGGGGTTGGCAGTTACGGTCATGGCCACAGCACCTGCTCCCTGGGTATATTCCCCGGTAGATTTTAACTCATACTTGGCCATGTCTGCCGCAATAACCATGGCTACACGATCGGTGCCCAGAGACACCCAATCATAGGAACTAAGCAGGGCATCCACACCGCCAATGCAGGCAAAGGTCATATCTACTACATCGCAGTTTCTGAAGCAGCGGGGACCATATTGTGCTTCCAGCTTCTTTTCCAGCATATACATAACGTAGGAGGCAGTGGGCTTGGCAGAATCTACCGCGCTTTCGGTGCCCATATACAGGCGTCCTAATTTCCGGGGGTCTATCTGGTAGTCTGCGATAAGCTTATAGGCTGCCTCTGCAGCTATAGTAGCCACATCTTCATCGATGTCGCAAAGCGCCATTTCGCTAAGGCCCAAGCCTTTATTCAGTTTGGGGTATTCTATATCCCTGGCCCGGGCTAATTCTTCTATGGGTAGGTAAAGTGAAGGAACGTGAAATGAAAGGGCATCAATCCCGATAGGTGTGCTCATGAAAGTGGAATAAGGTTATTGTTCACATAGTGTCAAATGTACACTATTATAAAAAACCCAGTTCCAGCTTTGCTTCCTCACTCATCATGTCCTTGGTCCAGGGCGGATCAAAGGTTATCTCCACTTCCACCTCCTGCACATCGCCTATGGAGCGCACTCTCTCCTTTACCTCCTCGGGTAAGGATTCAGCTACCGGGCAATTGGGAGAAGTAAGGGTCATCAGTATCTTAATATCCAGGTCACTGCTTACCTGAACATCGTAAATAAGTCCCAGCTCGTAAATATCCACCGGTATTTCAGGGTCGTATATGGTGCGCAGAACTTCTACTACCTGTTCACCTACTGCCTGTAATTCTGCGTCTGTCATTTCTTTTAGTTCAATGTTAAAAGTTTAAGATTGAAGGTTGGAAAAACTTTGAACATATAACCTTCAACTTTCAGCTACCTGGCCTGCAAGGCCAATGCATAAAATTTCATTTGTTTGATCATGCTGGCCAGGCCATTGGCGCGGGTAGGAGAAAGGTGTTCTTTCAAGCCTACCTCGTCAATAAAGCTCATGTCGGCCTTTACGATCTCTTCCGGTTTATGGTTGCTTAAAACGCGGATCATCAGAGCAATCAGCCCCTTGGTAAGGATGGCATCACTATCAGCCGTATACTTTACTTTGCCGTTTTCATGTTCGGCATGCAGCCATACCTGGCTCTGGCAGCCTTTAATGAGATTGTCTTCGGTCTTGTACTGTTCATCGATGAGCGGCAATGACTTACCCAGTTCAATGAGGTATTCATACTTCTCCATCCAGTCCGTAAACATCCCGAACTCATCTACTATATCCTCCTGCGTTTCACGTATGGTCATAAGTTCCAATAATCTTTTGCAAATATCTTAAAGAGTAACCGCCTCACCAAAGTTCATAGAAGGTACTTAAGATGAGATAAAGGGTTTATCTATTTGGTACTCACCAGGTGAGCGTGACTGATGGCAATTTCTTCGGAAGTGTAACTGGTATAATCCGGGTGCAGTTCCGTTTGCTCTACAACCTCCACCGAGCCGGGACGGTAATTTTCATTGATGATGTCAATGCCCGATTGTTGGTACATTTCCCGATAATCCTTCAGGCGCAGGCGGTTTTGAGGTTGTACGTTATTATCAATACGGGCCCATTCCTTTTCGCTGTAACGCAGGAAGTTGTAAATGGATATAGAGTCATCCAGGTGGGCAAAGTGATCTGACATGTCGATGAAGTGACTCATGACACCGCCTGGTTTGAGAATGCGCTGGAATTCCTTCAGGATAGGCAGTAATATGTTCGGGTAGATGTGCTCAAAGGTATTGTTGCTACAAATCAGGTCGTAATGGTTTTCCTCAAAACCCGTTTTCCGTGCATCGCGTACCTGGAGGGTAAGCTTTAAACCTTCAAGGAGTTGCGCGCCACTCAGTGCCGGGTTATTCAATTTTTTCAGGGCTTCCAGACGCTCTGCCTGTATATAGGGTTCCAGGTCCTTCAGTTTTCCTTGTTCCTGCCAGCTGAGAAACTTCTGAACGGTTTCAAGGATACCTTTACGCTTCATCAGGGCACTCACATCAATGGAAACCACTTCATCGGCACCGCCCAGAAACAGAGCAACCGGAATTACGGGGTACCAGCCGCTTCCCAGTTCCAGGGCTTTAAAACTTTCGGTTTTACGGTAATTCTGAAAATACATCAGGTGATCCGAAGCGTGTACCAGCTTATCGGTGAAATATTGGTCCGAAAGGCGTACTCCTTTGGTAACATATTTCTGGAACAGGAAATTGATATTCTGGCTGGCCGGTAACCAGGAGATCGCTTTCTGGATAACGGCCTTGAGGATCCACTTTTTCATGGGGTAAAGGTAAGGTGTAAATTAACGCAGCATCTGAAGCGCTTTCTCCAGGCCTTCCATCATCAGATCGATCTCCGCCCTGGTATTGTACATGGCAAAGGAGGCGCGTAAAGTTCCGGGAATCTTGTAATAGGCCATAACCGGTTGTGCACAGTGGTGACCAGTGCGCAGGGCAATGCCCATTTTATCCAGGAGCACCCCAACATCATAAGGATGAACGCCTTCTATTACAAAGGAAATGAGCCCGGCCCGGTTACGCGCCTCACCGATAAAACGCATGCCTTCCACGCTGCTAAGACGCTCTATTCCATAGTGTACCAGATCAGCTTCATGAGCCGCAATATTCTCCACACCCACTTCATTCAGGAAATCGATGGCTGTGCCCAGTACAATGGCGCCTTCAATATGAGGAGTGCCTGCCTCAAATTTATGGGGTAAGCCAGCATAGGTAGTCTTTTCAAAAGACACGCTCTCGATCATCTCACCACCGCCACGATAGGGTGCAAGTTTTTCCAGGATATCCTCCTTACCGTAAAGCACACCAATGCCGGTTGGGCCGTATACCTTGTGTCCGCTGAGGGCGTAAAAATCGGTATCGAGATGCTGCACATCAACGGCCATGTGCGGTGTGGCCTGGGCTCCGTCAATAAAGGTAAGGGCATCCACATTATGGGCCATCTTTACCATCTCTTTAACCGGGTTTACCGTTCCCAAAGCATTGGAGATATGGTTGAATGCCACCAGGCGGGTTTTTTCGTTGAGCAGTGCCCGGTATTCTTCTACGGAAAGTTCTCCCTTTTCGTTCATGGGGATGACAACCAAACGTGCACCGGATTGCTCACAGAGCATTTGCCAGGGAACGATATTGCTGTGATGTTCCAGGGCAGAGACCATGATCTCATCACCGGACTTGATGAGTCCGCTGCGCTGCAGGGCAATGGCCACCAGGTTTATGCTGTCTGTAGTACCCTGGGTAAAAATAACCTCATAGGATTCACGGGCATTAATGTGTTTTTGCAAAGTAAGGCGGCTATCCTCCATAGCCTGGGTGGCCAATTGGCTGAGGTGATGTACCCCACGGTGAACGTTGCTGTTTATGGTGGAATAATACCGGCTGATGGCATCAATAACTGCCTTAGGCTTTTGGGTGGTGGCAGCATTATCAAAATACACCAGCGGCCGGCCATTCACCTTTTGGTGAAGAATGGGGAATTCTTCCCGGATCTTCTCAACGTTAAAAGTTTTTGTATCGAGGGAAATGCTCATTATAATTCAAAATCCAGGTTTACACCCAGCTTTTGGGCTATTTGCTTATTAAGCTTTTTGCGCAGCCCGGAGATCTTCACGTTCCGCAGGCCATCGTTGGCAAAGGCATACAGCAGCAATGCTTTTCCTTCCTTTTCCGGGATACCCCGGGATTGCAGGTAAAAAAGCGCATCTTCATCCAGCTGACCGATGGTACAGCCATGTGAACACTGCACATCATCGGCATAGATCTCCAGCTGTGGCTTGGTGTCAATGGAAGCCTTGTCTGTTAACAGGATGTTGTTGTTTTCCTGGAAGGCGTTGGTCTTCTGAGCATGTGGGTGTACCATCACCTTACCGTTGAAAACACCATGGGCCGAGCCGTCATATATTCCTTTATACAGCTCGCTGCTGTGACAATTGGGGATCTTGTGATCCACCAAAGTGTGATGATCCACCAGTTGGTCGTCACCAATAATGGTAATACCATCCATATTGGTTTCGGTATGCTCACCCTTCAGGAAAATGTTGAGGTTGTTGCGCACAAACTTATTTCCGAAGGAAAAGGTACCGATGGATACATTGCTCTGCTCATGCTGAATAACTGAGGTGTTATCGATCAGGGAAGCCTCCAGGTTGTCATTCTGAACCTTGTAGTAGTACAGTCTTGAAGATTTATGCGCAAAGATCTCCGTAACGGAATTGGTAAACACCGGGAGTTCACTGAGCGATTGATGGCGCTCCAGTATTTGTACTTCTGCATTTTCCTCTACGATCACCAGGTTGCGGGGTTGCATCATAACCTCTTTGTCCTGGCTGGTGGTAAAGAATACAACTTCTACGGGTTTATCTACCGTTTGGCCTTTTTTGATGCGAATGAACGCTCCTTCATGGGCAAAAGCCGTATTAATGGCGCCCAGCGATTCTTCCTGCGGAAGGGCTTTGTTAAAATATTCTTCCACTATTTCCGGAGACTTCTGCATCATACTATTAAAGGTGCAGATGTCAAAACGCTGGTGGGTGGTTTCACTCAGCCATGAGCTGAAAACCCCGTCCACAAATACCACTTTGTAGGTATCCATATCGCTGAGGAAGTAGCGTCTGATATCCTTAAAGTCAATAACGTTCTCACCCTTTTGAAAAATACGGTAATCGTGTTTGAGAATGGGTCTCAGGTTGGTGTATTTCCACTCCTCATCCCGTTTAGTGGGAAAGCCTTTTTTCTCAAAGGTCTTAAAGGCCTTTTGCCGAACCTTATGGATAGGCGTTTTGGCCTGTCCGTTCAGTTCGTTCTCAAATATGATGAATGACGATTCTAATTTATCCTTGAGTTGCTCCACAGCCTGGTTTTTTGGGATTAAAGTGTGCTCGCGCTTTCTTTCAGCCAGTCGTAACCTTTTTCTTCAAGCTCCAGTGCCAGGTTCTTGTCGCCTGACTTTACGATCTTTCCTTTGTGTAACACGTGTACTACGTCCGGAACGATATAGTCCAGAAGACGCTGGTAGTGGGTGATGAGGATCACCGCATTGTCCTTGCTCCGCAGTTTGTTCACACCGTTAGCTACAATGCGCAGGGCATCAATATCCAGCCCGGAATCAGTTTCGTCCAGTATAGCCAGTTTAGGTTCCAGCATGGCCATCTGGAAGATCTCGTTGCGCTTTTTCTCACCTCCGGAGAAGCCCTCATTTAAGGAGCGGCTCAGGAAGCCCTTATCCATTTCCAGCAAGGCCATTTTCTCGCGCATCTTCTTCAGCATTTCGTTGGCCGGCATGGGATCCATGCCTTGTGCCTTACGGGTTTCGTTGATGGCTGTTTTCAGGAAGTTGGTTACCGTTACCCCGGGAATTTCAATGGGGTACTGGAAAGAAAGAAAAACACCTTTATGAGC
>CETZ01046541.1_pt1 | contig 11212 bp, 12 predicted proteins | sample 531441 | NCBI WGS metagenome assembly CETZ01 (sample SAMEA2623098, study PRJEB7988) | marine metagenome | isolation source: saline water (ENVO:00002010), including | reverse complement strand
GCAGAGACGGAAAATGTTGTTCTGTAGTCACTATTCTTTTCAAGATAGGCATCTGATCCAACGATGACACCGCCGCAGTCAGAGCGCGGAGTGAGCGTTGTCCACCCTGTCGATCCTGCTTCGGCGCAGCTATTGGCGTAAACAACACCCGAGCGAGCAGCTTCAGCAGCAAGGGCATTGTAGTTGCGAGTATTGAGTACTACCGATGTGGACGCAGTGAATTGCAAAAAAGTTGATGCCATAATAGCGATCCCAACTCCAAGCAGAATAGTTGCTGGGAGGATAAAGCCTGGGCGAAATACTTTTTTCATCTTCTTTTTCATCATGTTGCTCCATTTAGGCGTGTTATGCGTATCGATCCGGTTTGTTCAGTATTGCCAACGCCTGCAGTAATAGTGACTGATATGGTCTGAGCGGTACTGGGAACTGTGTTATTGTCAGGATCATATTGGTCGGTAATAGGGGTGGAGTGATGGGGGTTGAGATAGTAATCAACACTAAAGTCAGAAACGTTTTCGAGAAGTTTTGCATCAATACCTTGGCACGATCCGCTACTGACATTTGCAGCACATGAAGTCTTTTGTGCCATCGAGTATCCTGCACAGCGAGCTATTCCATTCGCGAGTGTCCTTCGGTAGAGTGTTTCGTCTTTGACGAAGTAGACGACGTTATTCAAAATAGGTGTCTCGCAGTCCGTTTGATATACCAGTGTGCGGTTACCACTCGTGTCGGTAGATGGGAGAACGGTTGTTGCGTACTTGCTAGCAATTATCACCCTATTCGCTGTGCCATCACCCTCAATCCCGGTCCATGCCCACTGGGTTGGACTGCTTGGATTATTATTAGAGCCAGTTGGATCAGCTATCGTATTTGTATCATGAAAACTGGTAGCTGTATTGAGCTCGCTCTCAATTGTTCGAAGTGCAGTCCGCATGTCACCGGTTGTGACGACTGTTTTTAATGCATTACTGTTTGACGCATAAAGGTCGTATAGGGAAGTGAATAATATGCCCATCAAGATTCCGAGGACTGTGATAACAACGACAATCTCGGGTATGGTAAGTCCACTACTACTTGACAAGCGTCGCATGGCCGACCGACTCCGAGTCATAAATAACAGTTGAAATGATTTTTACAGGCAGGCTTGAACTGCATCCGAAGGGATATTGTACGCGTAGTTCTTGGATTGTATCAGTGGGAAGGGGCGTATTCGTCAGTGGCTCTGCTTGCAGTCCGGACACAGCGGTTCCCCAGTACTTGCTACTTGGCTCGGATGAATCATTTGTGACGATGATGCTTCCTGGGGCAGAAGGATTACCATCGGGATTTGGCAGTAAATTATTAACACTTCCTGCACCGGTAGTACACGCGGTTGATCCAGGGAGAAGTCCTCGGGAGGTTATCTTGCTAAGATTAGATAAGGCTATATCATTTGCTGCCGCCTGACTGGTGACGACCGTTTGTTGCGAAAGGCCGGTGAGAAACAACTGAAAGAAGAGCGTCATGAATATTGTAATGATGACAAGCGTCACCACCATTTCAGTAATTGTGAATCCAGCTTCTCTTACCACCATAATACTACTGCTTATCATAGCAAAGTGTTCTCTGGATTCCAAAATATATGTCTACGAAGAGGGTGTAGGTTCTTTTTTCCGCGAGGGCCATTTCGAATCGTCAAAGCCAAGCCATATCATCCATACCAAGGGTAAAAAGATGGCTAACAAAACGAACCAGTCTTCCTTGCCAAGCTTTTTGCCGATATGGTACATCGCAATATAGACAAAGATGATCGAAATAAGGCCGACAAAAGGTAAAAGGGCAAAGATGGCCCAATAGCCGTGCTGATTGCCCATCTCGAGTAACTTCCACATGTTATACAGTGGCACCCACGCTGCCCACTGAGGGACACCGGCTTTTTTGAATACTCTACCCAGTAGAAAGGAGCTGATTGCATACGAGACAAGCCAGAAAAGTCCGAAAAAGAGCAATACACTCGCTGTTACTGCGGGATCAACTGTGTCACCGTTATGTGCATCGTACCCATAATATTCCATTGCTAAATCCTGTAACTCTTATGTTGCATTCATTGTAGCATACCTCTTGGTGTGCTACGCTAACAGAGATGAAAAAAGTATTACATGGTGGTGAGCTGGCAGCCTATATCAAGGAACGACAAGCAAAGCAGGTGCGTGCCTTGCGACAGGCGCATCATGTCTTTCCGCGACTAGCGATTGTTCAGACAATTGATAATCCTGTTATCGATTCTTACGTGCGGCTCAAGAAGGCCTATGGTGCCGATATTTTGGTTGATGTTGAGGTGTACAAGATTGACCAGGCTGACCTACCTGGTGTGGTGGAGCGACTCAATAATGATAGTTCTATTCACGGTGTGATTATTCAGCTTCCACTTGCGGACGAGACAGGGACACAGGCAGCAGTAGATGCCGTTACGCCGCAAAAAGATGTCGATGGGCTTGGTGCTCGGGCTGTGCTGGATCCAGCAACGCCGCTCGCAATTATGTGGTTACTTGCTGGTTACGGTGTTGATCTTGCGGGTAAAAAGATTGCGATTGTTGGAAATGGACGATTAGTTGGTGCACCACTTGCGCGACAGTGGAAGAATAGTGGCTACAGTGTGACGGTTTTTGACAGCAGTAGCCAAGATATGCAGGCACAGCTACCGCAGTTTGATGTTATTGTCACGGCCGTTGGAATTCCAGGTCTTATCAACGCAGATGACGTTAAACAGGGAGCAGTAGTGGTCGATGCGGGTACGGCTGCCGAGCATGGCAAGATTGTTGGTGACGTAGCGCCGGATCTGCGACAGCGATCTGATGTGGTGATGACACCCGAAAAAGGCGGTGTTGGTCCATTAACGGTCACGGCATTGTTTGATAACGTGATCCGTGCAGCACAAAAGACGGTGCCAAATAAACCGCAGGAGTAGCGGGAGTCTAAATACCGAGCGCTTCTTTAACGCGCGCAACGACTTGGCTTGGAGTCAGTTCTGCCTTGACGATATAGTCGCGAATACCAAGGTTTTTGAGGTGTTTTGGTGATTCTTCGACACCAAGGTTTGTGAGAATAATGACAGGTATGTCCTTGCCCCATGACTTACTTCTGATGTGTTCTAGAGCTTCCTGGCCATTCATCTCGGGCATTTGTAGATCTAGGAGGATGAGGTCAGGGTGAAACGACTCTACCATTTCGACACCAGATTTACCGTTGTCAGCTACTTGCACGTCAAAGCCATCGGCTTCGAACTTCATTCGGTACATCTGATTAATAACCGAGTCATCTTCAATAATTGCGATTTTTGTCATACTTTAATTATAGTACAGTACAAGAGTAGTATGATAAATATTGACAAATTATACATTATATATTATAAATAAAACATATATGAAACCACTAAGGAATTTCGAATTTGGCAACGATCCTCATCCTATCCCTCGCGTCCAGCAGTTTTCGGGGGATACACCTTCTCTCCACTTAGATGAGTGTCGTAAATTAGTGGCGGAGCGTTATCTCCAAGAGGGGTATATTACTGATGCGCAAATTGATCTAGCGGACGGTGCGATAAATAGACGGACCGATCCATATGTTGAACAATCTGAATATTTTGGGGTGTACGATCAGGATGGTGTCATTGAGGCGACAGCTAGACTTATAAAAGTATCTGAACATCCTGAAGACTGGGTTTTTCCACTCGAAAAGGAGTTTCATTTGTATCCACAATTCTCTACGCTCATAGAAGAGACACGAAGGAAAGATCCGCGGTCGATTGTTGAGATATCTGCATTAGCTAAGAAAGAGCATGTAGATCATCTTACTTCTCTTGAAGTATATCGTTATATTTGGCAACATGCGAAGCGAACAGGATATAATATTTGTTTGATTTCTGCCGACATCCGCCTCGGTAATAAAATGTCAGCCATGTTTGGAGAAGCGATCGTTCAGGTAGGTGAGCCGAGTTACGTGCTTGGGTCGATGACGGTTCCGCTCATTCTGCAGACGAATAAATGCGCCGAGGCAATGAAAGATGTCTATTTAGAAACCGTTGCGCAATACAGCGAAAGTGACGCCGAGGTCTATAAGGAACTGATAAATTATCTTCGAGATGGTTTGGAGGCGGAGTACTTCGACGCAGCTGAAAAGCGCCAGCTTGCAGATATAGGTATAACTATTGATTAATTACTTTATATAGTATATAGTATATAAGGTCCGAACTTCGTCAACTAAAGGGTTGGGAAATGGCGCATGAAAGCGAAAGGACGCCTAGACGTCCTCGGAGCTTGCTTAACAAACTTGTAACTATTGTCACTTCGAAGTGGTTCGTGGGTTCTGCAATGATAGGCGGCTTTGTGTACGCCGTGGTGCGAGCACTTATCGCAAGTCCAGCACTCGCAATCTACGGAGTAAATGTCTGGATTTTTCTTGCAATCGATGTACTTACAGTTCCGCCTTACATCATTTGCATCAACCGTACCATTCGACAACTCGGCTCCGCTTCCTGTAAAGGTAGTGTGATTAATGGACTTGGTGTTGCACTGTCTTTTGTTGCACCATACGCCTATATCTCAATTGCGGGTGGAGCAGCAATGTCCCCGTGGGCGATAGTAGTTTTTGTTTTGATTATCGCCACCTTTGCAGTCCTTGGTCCAATTCGCACTATTGTGGCCAGGTTGAGAAAGATTCGGTAAGGCCTGCGTATTGTACGTGGGCTTTACTATTTTTTTGGGGTGTTGATGGTATACTTGTGATTAAGAGATGGTGGTGTTTCTACAGTTGTTATCGCTTCTTATACTCTCGGTACTCGGGTTTATTGTTTGGCGCCAACGACCGAGAGACACTGTCCATATTGGCTTTTTATTTTTTTCGTTATCTCTCTCCTTGTGGATCGCTAGTGGGTTATTAGCAAATATTCAGTTCGAGCAAGCAGTTTTTTTAAATAAACTGGTTTTTATTTTTCCAATACTTCTCTTACTCAGTGGTCTTGATCTAGCAATAAAATTGACTAAACGACACACAAGAGTCGAAATGTTTGTCGGAGTATTAGCGATTGTTGCGGTTATTGTGACATTAATGACAGATAGTATAGTCGCAGGTGTTATACCAAGATATAGTGATGAGGTATTTGTGGGATATAACATTGAAAGGGGCAAACTATATTTTGCTTACATTTTCTTCCTGATTTTCATAGCTGCAACTGCTTTCTCGTACCTAGTTAGAAGGCTACGTTATGCAAATGGTCGAGAACGTGACCAAATTAAGATCGTAAGCATGGGGTTGTTTTTTGGTCTTGTGAGCGGCCTACTTACGGCATTCATTCTTCCGAACTTGCTTGGACATTCAGGTCCTGCGAATTTTAACTTTATTACGGCATTTCTCATAGCCATTGCTTTTGCATATGCAATTGTCAAGTATGATTTGTTTGATATCAAATTGGCTGCCGTACGTGGGGTGGCGTATGGCGGTGTATTAATCACTCTATCGGCAGTTTACTATATGTCGGCCTATGTACTGACGACCTTTTTTTTCGAGGGAGATATTAGTTCGACTGTAAGTATTAGTCCTGTTAATATCATATTAGCTCTTACGCTTGCTTTTCTATTTCAGCCCCTGAAGCGTTTCTTTGATCGAGTTACAGACAATATATTCTACCGCGATCAGTATGATACAGAAGCCTTTTTTGGGTCGTTAAGTGATTTGCTGGCATCGACAATTGACTTGCGTGGATTATTAGAAAAAGCATCTCATCAAATCAGTACAACGTTCAAAGCGGAACAGGCGTTCTTTTTCGTTTATTACACTAACGAAGCACATCACCATATGTCGGCCGGAACAAAGGGGCACAGTAAATTACCTGTTCATGACATAATGATGCTTGATCAGTACGTCCAGCGGAAAAATGAAAAAATATTTCTGACTGATATGCTTTTGGATGAGTATGAACATATCCGTCGCATGTTGGTCAGTCATGGGATTGGGCTAGTAATGCCTTTGTGGCATGAAGGACGTGCAATGGGATATGTATTGTTAGGTGAGCATCAGAGTGGAAAATATACCAAGCGTGACCTGAATGTATTGATGGCGGTAAGTAGTGAACTGGTTATTGCTATTCAAAATGCTCTCTTGGTGTACGAGTTGAAGGAATTGAATGCGACTCTTCAGCAGCGTATTGATGTTGCCACGAAAGAGCTACGTTCATCGAACAATCAGCTCAAGCATCTGGATGAAGTCAAAGACGAGTTTATTAGCATGGCGAGTCATCAATTGCGAACTCCACTCACGAGCGTAAAAGGTTATCTCAGTATGGTGTTGGATGGTGATGCTGGGGCGGTGACGCCTCGTCAGCAGACATTACTTCGCGAGGCATTCAATAGTAGCGAACGGATGGTCCGCTTGATTGCTGATTTTTTGAATGTATCACGGCTACAGACAGGCAAGTTCACTATTGATAAAAGGGCAATTGATTTCAAGAATCTTGTCAAACAAGAGGTCACAAATCTAGAATTGATTGCAAAGACGCGTGGGATGAAACTACGGATAAATGTAACCGATAAGGATTTGCCAGTGGAGGCGGACGAGGCTAAGCTGCAACAGGTTGTGATGAATTTTATTGACAATGCAATTTACTATTCACGACCAAAAGGGACAATTATTATTAACCTTGAACGCATCAAACATAGTGCAGTGCTGACAGTTGTTGATACGGGTATTGGTGTGCCAGAGGAGGAGCAACCAAAATTATTCCACAAATTTTATCGGGCAAAAAATGCACGGCGGCAGCGTCCCGATGGAACCGGTGTGGGGTTATTTATGGCACGACGGGTGGTTGAAGCACACGGCGGTACGATCATTTTTAGTTCACGCGAAGGTAAGGGGAGTACGTTTGGTTTTCGGATTCCACTAGATGAGAGTGAGCATGGTCAGTAGTGCTTTGATACAGATCGTCCTCTATACCACGATTGTGGCACAGATTGGTCTGATTCTACTCTTACTTAGTTCCCGTCGATACGCCCTTGAGCGCTGGGTTATTCTTCTCCTGGCTGCGACGTGTGCAGTGTGGGCCATAGGACAGTTATTGTTTTTGCTTCAGACTGATGACGTAACGTTTGCGACGGGAGTAGTAAAGTCGTACTACATCAACGGTGCTTTCATTGGTGGGCTTTTGGTAATATTGGTGCATTTGCTCCCGCGCCGTCGGCCAATACCAATATATATAAAGACCGGACTGGTGCTCTTTATTAGTGTCATTACCACCATTGTCTTGCTGCCAAATGGTATGATCGAGTCCGTCACTTTGAGTGATAAGTACAATACAGTAACGCTCGATACCACTCTTTATCTCGTATATGTAGCATTCTTTACACTCGTTTCTTTACTAACAATAGCACTGTTTATCAAGGGGTATCGAGCAGCACTACGAGCGCGCCAAAAACATGTTGCTGCGCAAACTCGAACGATGATGATCGGTGTGATTACCGCCCTGGCATTTGGTGTATGGTTTAATATTCTTCTGCCCTTTTTTGGCGATTATCGCTATATTTGGGCTGGTCCACCTTTCACTCTCCTGTTCGTTATCGCGATGTTTTATGCAATTATTGCACAGGGCTTATTTGACCTTCGCTCGGCCTTGGCACGCTCATCTGCGTATTTACTATTGCTTTTAACAATGGTGGCCAGTTATGTGGTTATTGTCTATACGATTAGTAATGTCTTTTTTGATCATGATAGCCAACGCGGTGCGTTGGTAACATATGTCATTCTGGCACTTTTCTTTACGATCACCTATCCATCAATCAAACGATTCTTTGACCAACTGACATATCGTCTGTTCTATCATGACGACTACAATCTCAAGCAAAGCTTGTCCGAGATCACGACAATTACGAGTGAAGAGATACAGTTAGCAAAACTTGTGAAGCGGGCGCTCGGAGCGCTCGAGGAGCGTTTAGCACCGACATATATTAGCGCATACGTTGTTGATGATAAGGGGAGGGTGCGTCACTTTACTATTGGCTCTGATCCGCCGACGCCGTATCAGCGCCGCTTGCAGATCGATATCGTCGGCACATTACTTGATCGATTGCCGCGTGTAGTAAATGCGCATGACAGTCATGTATTACACGAAACCGGTGCCCAGCAGCGGATTCGCCGAACAGATGTATCAATGCTTCTGCAGTTTGTCGTGCAGCACGAACATATCGGTGCACTTTTTCTTGGTGATAAACAGAACGGAATGTCGTATAACGAAAAAGATCTACAACTTCTGACGACTACTACTGATGAGCTAGCACTGGCAATTCAGAATAGCCAGCGTTTCGAAGAGATCGAGCATTTCAATGATACGCTACAGTCGCGCGTTAACTCGGCTACTACTCGATTGCGCCACAGTAATCAGGAGCTAAAAAAACTTGACCGTGCCAAGGACGAGTTTGTCAGTCTCGCTAGTCATCAGCTGCGTACACCACTGACTAGCATCAAGGGATACCTTAGTATGGTGCTTGAAGGGGATATGGGTAAAATAACGACGAATCAACGTCAGGTCCTCGAGCAGGCGTATGCTAGTAGTGAGCGCATGGTTCATCTCATTGGTGATTTCTTGTCTGTGTCACGGCTGCAGACCGATCGCTTTACGATAGAGCTCGAACCTACTGATCTCAATCGTGTCATCGAACAAATAGTTGCGAGTTTGCAGCCAATCGCGGCAGAGCATGCTGTCAAGCTATCGTATGAGGGGGTGGTAAACAAGCGTTTGCTTATGCTGGACGCAGCAAAGATTCAGCAGGTAGTGATGAACTATATCGATAATGCAATTTATTATTCGCCACGCGATGGGCGCGTGACGGTGTCGCTAGAATATCGTCATCACGAGGCAATTATGACGGTGACAGACACTGGTATTGGGGTACCAGAGGCTGAACAGGAAGGTTTGTTCAGTAAGTTCTATCGTGCGGGAAATGCTCGGAAAAAACGACCGGACGGTACGGGTGTTGGCCTTTATCTTGTCAAAAAAATTGTCACCGCTCATGACGGCTCGATTATATTTCATAGCCATGAGGGCAAAGGAAGCACATTCGGTTTTCGTCTGCCAATTATCGAACCGGAGACTAGAAGATAATATCGATAATGCCGATGACAACGATGACAATGACAACAACGACGGCGCTAACGATGAGAACAGGCTTTGCGACGCGGCGTTTGTCGATCCACCATTGATGGAGCGGATGGCGTTTGACGGCACTGACACGGACCACACTCGATGGTGCAGTACTACCACTTCCCTTGTATTGCTTATTGCGTTTTTTCTTTGAACTCATATCATTATCATACCAAACAAATAACCCCCATCACAGACGGGGGTTATTTGGGAGATTGTCGAGCTGATCGCTCGGGGAGCGGTCAGTCGGTTAGCCTCGTAGCAAGCTACGGATGCGATCGCTTCGCAGGGCATAGCCAAATCCGGCAGTGAGTGAGCTGAGGCCAAAAATAGCCAGAGCACCACCACTAATACCAGTTTGTGGCAATTCATGCGGAACGTTTGTTGCTGGGGGAACTTCCTCTTTTGGTGGAACGTTCTCACAGACTCTCTTTACAACAACAGTTGCTGTATCGGACTTACCGCCATTGTCAGTTTCGGCAGATGCCGTATTTACTAATGTGTTAATACCACACTTTAGCTTGTTAGCATCGACAACTTTGGCCTTGAATGACACATAGACATTGCTGCCTGGTGTGTAAGTACCAAGGTTGATACCGGTTGACGTAACGATGTCGTTACTTGCTGTTTTCTTCCATTGTCCACCTGTTGCCGCGTTAGCGAAATAGGTGCTACCAGGGATGTACGAAACACCTGCAGGCAGTTGGTCTTTGATGACGACGTCTTTTTGGTCAACAGAACCAGTGTTCTTGTACTGGATCTTGTATTCAACCTTGTCGCCAGGTTTGACGCTGACTTTTTCAGAAAACTTGTTCGAGCCGACTTTTGATACAGTCTTCTCGACGTCAAAGTCTGGTGCAACTGCTTTGATACGATAGACAATCCAGCCCTCGTATTCGTTACAGCCAGGAACTTTACCGTCTTGGGCGTTAAACCCGAGTGGTGCACCAGTTGTATACAGCGTGTTCGCAACGGCTTGGCCGTTGATTGCACCCTTGGTATAGAACTTGGCAGAATTTGCGACATATCGCAATGCAACATCAACGTTTGGTGTGACATATGCTTCGTCCCAAACTTGTTGTGGCTGCGCGTTGTCGGCGCTGACATAACCAGTCATGTGTACTTTCTGACCGGCTTTTGCCGTAGCAGGCATTTCGACGCGTGCTTTGGCGTTGACTGCGATACCCTTGTAGTTCTCTTCAGCGCTATTTAGGTATGTTGCAGCGTTATTGTGGTAAAAAACAGATACTTCATATTCTTTACCTGGTTGAATCTGGATGTCGTCCTTGTAGGTACCGACACCAGCTTCACGGATACGAACGAAGTTTCGTTCGTCGCCTTGATCCGGGTTGTCAGTGATCGAGTTGAACGTCACGTAACTTGCCGGATTGGCCATGGTGAAGGTTGGGCGGTTTGATGGACCCCATGCTAATAGAGCAGCAGGAACCACAATAGCACCAACCAGAGCTGTTACCATAACAGCCAATTTTGGTGACCGCTTGATAGCGGCGAAAAATGCTTTCATACATTCTCCTTTCCAATCCCCACCGATTGAAATTACTAGTTATTATTGTGTGCAACGAGGCTAATTGTTAATGTCATCACTCGGCAAATCAGATTGTTACAAAACATGGGATATCCCGCGGCCAGCCATGCGACTGGCCGCGGGTACCCGTACTACTTAGTTCTGAATAGTCCTCCTCAGGGTGCGGGCGCCGAGCCCGGATCGACGATTTCACCATCCGAGACCGGTTGGTCAGGGGTGGTCGTCATGTCCGCCGGCGGATTGGACGGTAACTCCGGCAATGGTGCCGGAGTGCTCGCCCGAGGGACCGACGTTGCATCCGGCACGACAACTTGTGTCGAGACGGGTGCGCTTGTCGGCAGCTGATCCGGCGGCGGTGCCGGATTGGACGGTGCCGGCGTCGGCGCTGTGTGCGACGGTCCGTTGACAGACGTCGGGGTGATTCCCGGCGGCCTGGACGGATTCGTCGTACTCGGCTTGGACGTCGTACTCGGCGGCGGTTGCGTCGTCGTGGGTGGTGT
>CETZ01125615.1_pt1 | contig 11275 bp, 10 predicted proteins | sample 531441 | NCBI WGS metagenome assembly CETZ01 (sample SAMEA2623098, study PRJEB7988) | marine metagenome | isolation source: saline water (ENVO:00002010), including | reverse complement strand
GTCAGACAGACCACAGGATCCATTATGAGAATGTCACGGTGTCAGGCGGATCCTGTAACATTCAGAACCCCATCAGGCTCACCTGAGCCCCTCAGTTGTATTTATCCGCCGGATTCTGCGGCATATCACCCGACATCAGGTCATCTTCCAGTGGTTCACCGGGGATCGCATGGCCACCACTGGCCCATTCCCCCAGATCAATCAGCTTGCAGCGTTCACTGCAGAAAGGACGGTAGCGGCTTTCTGCTGTCCAGGGAACGGTTTTGCCACACTCAGGGCAGTTGACGGTGACAGATTTTTCGGAGATCGGATCAGACATGGTTCTCGGCCAGTTGCAGGTACATCTGGTGTAAGGGTCGCAGATGTTGGTGCAGGTCTTCAAGGCTGCCGCTGTTATCCACCGAGTCGTCCGCTCTGTCCAGACGTTCCTGACGCGGCATCTGGGCAGCAATAATACGGCGGATCTGTTCCGCCTGATTGCTGTCTCTGTGACTCGCGCGCTCGACCTGGGTTTCTTCCGGAACATCAATGACGAGAGTGCGGTCAGCCAGCTCATTCTGGCGGCTCTCAAACAGCAAGGGTGAGGCAAGAACCGCGTAGGGGGAGGTTGCTGCGGCCAGCTGACTGATAATTTCATCCCGGATGCGTGGGTGCGTCTGTGACTCCAGCCACTTGCGCTCATCCGGCTCGGCAAAGACTTTCTGGCGCAGCCAGGCGCGGTTCAGAGTGCCATCCTGCTGTAGTGCATCGTCACCAAAACGATCTTTGATGGCCTGCCAGGCAGGTTTGCCGGGTTCTACAATTTCCCGGGCGACAATATCGGCATCCACCACCAGAATACCGAGCGAGGCAAAAAAGTTACTGGCGGCGGTTTTACCGCTGCCAATACCGCCCGTGAGACCTAGAACAAACATTAAGAACCTATGAAAATTACCTGCGTTGCTGTCGGGGTGTTAAAAATAAACTCAAAATGCTCATTTAACATTCGTAAACTCCGCTTTCTCGTTCATTTTTGCCTACCGACAGCTGCCTCGCCAACATTTTCAACGTTTCTTGATCGTGCAAAAATGTCTGAAATTAACTTAAAGGGTGGAGAGATACCAAGTGATAATGTCATCACCCCAGAGCGCGGCAATCCAGCCAGCGGCCGCCAGATAGGGACCAAACGGAATCGGCAATTGACGGTCGCGGCCGAGAATCAGAATGCCTGCAATCCCTACCACAGCGCCGACGACACTGGACAGCAGAATGATCAGCGGAATGGCTGTGAGACCGAGCCAGGCTCCCAGAGCCGCCAGCAGCTTGAAGTCACCGAAGCCCATGCCTTCTTTGCCGGTAATCAGCTTGAACACATGGAAGAAGCCCCAGAGCACACCATAACCCGCAGCGGCACCCAATACGGCCGATTCCAGTGAGGTGAACATCCCCTGTGTATTCACCAGCAGACCCAGCCATAGCAGGCTCAGGGTCATGGTGTCGGGCAGAATCTGATGATCGATGTCGATGGCCGACATGCTGACCAGCATCCAGGTAAAAACCAGCATGGCCGCCAGCGGCCAGCCCCAGCCAAGCTGCAATACCAGTACCAGACTTAACAGTCCGGTGACCAGTTCCACGACTGGGTAACGGATACTGATGTGGGTTTTGCAGTGACTGCACTTGCCACGCAGCAGGAGATAGCTGAATACCGGGATATTCTGCCAGGCCTTCACGGGCGCCTGACATTTCGGGCAGTGCGATGCTGGCGTCACCAGGTCGTAAGGTTGGGTTAAATCCTTCAGTGCCGGATGGTCCGGAAGTTCTTCCGCCATGCTTTCGCATTCGGACTTCCAGTTGCGGTACAGCATGATGGGGTAGCGCAGAATCACCACATTCAGAAAGCTGCCGATCAGCAGACCCAGAACCGTCACCAGGACAACCTGCGCTGTTACCGAAGCTTCAATCAGGGTAAGCAGGTCGTTCATCAGAGGGCGGAACCCATCTCGAAAATAGGCAGGTACATGGCGATGATCAGGCCGCCGATCACGACGCCAAGGAACACCATAATGCCGGGCTCGATCATGGCTGTCATGGCATCAACAGCGTTATCAACTTCACTTTCATAGTGGGTAGCAGCCTTGTCCAGCATGGTATCCAGCGCACCCGACTCTTCTCCGATACTGGTCATCTGAATCACCATATTCGGGAAAATCTTGGTTGCACGCATGGACATATGCATCTGCTGACCGGTGGCGACGTCGTCACGGATCTGGAACACCGCATCGCGGTAAACTGAGTTGCCAACTGCACGGGCAACGGCATCCAGGGCATCCACGAGAGGCACACCGGCAGCAAAGGTGGTGGACAGAACCCGTGCATAGCGGGCAATGGCGGCTTTTTCGATAATGTTGCCGAAGACCGGGAGTTTCAGGGAAAAGGCCTGAACCTTATCGCGGAATTCCGGAGAACGATTGATGGCCTGAACAAAGCCCACAACGGCAATGGCAATGGCAGCCAGGATATACAGATAATACTGTTGCGTGACTTCAGAAATAGCGATCACCATCTGAGTCGGAGCGGGAAGTTCAGCGCCGAAATCAGCAAAAATGGATTGAAATGATGGGATTACCTTAATCAGCAGGATCAGGGTTACTACGAACGCCACGACTAAGGTGATAATGGGGTACATCATGGCTTTTTTTATACGGGCTCTCAGTTCTTCCGTCTTTTCCTTGTAGATGGCAATCCTGTCCAGCATGGTTTCCAGTGTACCGGCTTGCTCACCGGCTTCGACCAGGTTACAGGTCAGGTCGTCAAAGTACTGTGGGAACTGTCGCAGAGAGGTCGCGAACTCGTTACCGGATGCCACTGAGTCACGGATTTTGTAGATGACTTCTTTCAGACTCAGGTTGTCAGCGCCATCGGCAACAATATCGAACGACTGCACCAGAGGAACACCGGCTTTCACCATGGTCGCCATCTGACGGGTAAAGAAAGACAGATCCTGAGTCGTGATTTTTTTCTTTTTCGGGCCGCCACCGATACCGAACAGGGGCTGGGCAGCGCGTTTGACTTTCTTGGGGGTAATTCCCTGCTTGCGCAACGCAGCCTTGATGGCTGCCAGATTCTGCCCGGCCAACTCACCTTTCAGAGTCTGACCCCGGCGGTTGGTCCCTTCCCAAGTATAAACGGCTGATTTTGTGTTATTTTTGGCCATAGCGGAATTATCAATACGAGCAGAATACGTCGTTACAATACTGCCAGTTTATATGCGCCACCGCCAGTTTATTACCGTCTTTTATCAGCGGCCCATATAGGTCAGTCTGTGGTTACCCGGTTGGCTTCTTCCAGACTGATCAGGCCATCGGCCACTTTCTTAAGGGCCGAACTTCTCAGGTCAGGGTATCCCTCGGCACGGGCAGCATCGGAAATCTCAATAGCGTTACCGCCTTCCATAATAATGCGTGCCAGCTTATCAGTGACTTTAACGACTTCATAAATACCGACCCGGCCTTTATAACCCTGATTGCACTGGCTGCAACCGACAGGACGGTAAATGGTGGCCCGGCTGATCAGATCTTCAGAAAAACCGGCTTCCACCAGTGCCTGATGAGGAATATCGGCCGGTGCTTTGCAGGCGGAACAGAGTCGCCGCCCCAGACGCTGAGCGATGATCAGTGAGACTGACGTGGCAATGTTAAAGGCGGCAACGCCCATGTTGGCCAGACGGGTCAGGGTCTCCGCGGCACTGTTGGTGTGCAGGGTAGATAATACAAGGTGACCGGTCTGCGCGGCTTTGATGGCTATCTGGGCAGTTTCAAGGTCACGGATCTCACCGACCATCACCACGTCCGGGTCCTGACGCAGGAAGGAACGCAGAGCGGCGGCAAAGTCGAGACCGACCTTCGGGTTCACGTTGACCTGGTTGATCCCTTCCAGGTTGATCTCCACCGGGTCTTCGGCGGTCGAAATATTGGTACCTTCGACGTTCAGAATATTCAGACCGGTGTACAGAGACACGGTTTTACCGGAACCGGTCGGGCCGGTGACCAGAATCATTCCCTGCGGATTAGCCAGTGTACTCATATAGAGCTTTTTCTGTTCCGGTTCATAACCCAAGGCATCAATACCCAGCTGGGCTGAGGTCGGGTCCAGAATACGCAGAACCACCTTTTCACCCCAAAGCGTCGGCAGGGTGTTCACCCGGAAGTCGATGGCTTTGGTTTTGCTGATGCGCATTTTGATGCGGCCATCCTGAGGAATACGTCGCTCAGAAATATCCATGCGCGACATCACTTTCAGACGAGCGGCAATCTTGGTGGCCAGGTTATTAGGCGGGGATGACACCTCATGCAGTACACCGTCGGTACGGTAACGGATGCGGTAGCGTCGTTCGTAGGGTTCAAAGTGTACGTCGGAACACCCTTCACGTACGGCATCGAGCAGGATTTTGTTCACAAAGCGGACGATAGGTGCATCGTTGGCGGCCTTCTTGGCGTCTTCTTCGCTGTCCTGTTCTGCGTCCGGGTCGTCCAGATCAATATCATCCAGCGCGGCATCCAGGTCACCCAGTGCGTCATTCAGGCCGTCATCGGCGTTCACCATCTGGTCGACCAACTGGCTGAGCTTATCTTCTTCAACCAGAACCGCTTCTACGTTCTTACCGGTATGAAACTTGATATCGTCCAGCGCGGTCACCGCAGAGGGGTCACTCTGGGCAATAAACAGACGCTTGCCACGCACAAACAGGGGCAGAATGCGGTGCTTCTCAATCAGAGCCGGGCTGACAATCTCTTTTGGCAGAATATCGGCATTCACGGCATTCAGATCAAACAGGGGCAGGCCGAAATCTTCGGACGCAACCGATGCCACATCGTGGGCTGAAACCGCGTTCTCGGCAACCGCAACAGAGATAAAGGACGCTCCCTTTTTGGTTGCTCGTGCGAAGATGTCTTTTGCCTGAGCCTCTTCGAGTAATCCCCGCTCTATAAGACTGCGGGGCAGGCCGGTCAGTGCTGCCATGTAACTCCTTTATTCAATTCAAAAGGTTGTTGTAATTCATTATTGTTGTTTTTATAGCATCCTGTCAGACCAGATCGATAACAGCTGAGATTTTCAAACAAATTTCTGATTTCTGGCGAAGTATCTGTTTCGGGTTGTAGTTTATTCCAGGCTCCGTCACTTTTATTGATGAGCACGAGTGCTTTAGGCGTAGGATTGCTGATAAGAAACATATCCCGGCTCATCACGCCAAGTTGCTTGTTCTGAGATTGTACCTTAAAAAAACTGTCTGACATTGTAAGTAGACCGTCGCCAGAGGTGTAATAAGAATCTGCGAGGATTTTCATCCGTTCTTCGGTTTCAAGAGTCCTGCCATCTATAGTCGGTAAGCTCATTCTGACCCCGGTTTCCATGAAGATAACCCGATCGGCTCTGCTCGATTGCTCTGATATCAAGTCGTATCCATCAGAATGTGTCTTTTCGAGCCCAAAAAGATTTTGCAGGGTTGGTCTCAGATCGACCAGAGAGGCAAGCTCAGAGTCCAAGATTCTCTGATTTTCAACACGCATCGAAGGTGTCGAAATGTGAAGAATAATATTGTTCTGATCTTTAGAGAAGATATTGTTGCCATGCCCTCTCATGTAGCCAAGAAGATTGAGATCTTCATCAGAAGTTGGGGTAATCCAGGAATCATGTTCTAGACCGAGACCTTCCCCATGATCTGAAAGCAAGACGATGGTTGTATTATCCCATTTCTCTGTCTGTTTGAGGCTATCTATAATGACTTTAACCTGGTTGTCGAGCATCCGTAGAGATACTGTATGATAAGCTTCTTCAGTAAATTCATTCGTCGGCCGCTTATCACGCCATTGATAAGGGAAGTGGGCCAGACAATGATGAGCGATAAGGAAAAGCGGCTCTTCCGTTGTTTTGATAACCTCAGATATGTCCTTTGAGAACACTTCGGGAGAATAAGTCTCAGCGGAAACCCTGTTGTTATAAAGGTTGGGGAACAGTAACTCACCAATGGGCGTTCTGATAAAGTAAGAAGAGATCAGATTGTCAGCGAGAGCCGGTATTATAAAGTCGGATGCTCCGAGTTTTGGGCCAACAATCTGGTCGAAACCATAAGATTCATTGATGTTGTTGAATCGTCTTTCATCCTGTGCAAAGACTGTCTTGTAACCTTGTTTTTTGAAGTCACGAACAAGGTTGTTGTTTAGTGCAGTACTCTCAAAAGGTGTCAGATTGAAGCGAGCGCTTGATCTGCTAGGGTAATGCCCTGTCAAAATGGCATTCCATGCTGGGAAAGTGCGGGCAATCGGTGTGTATGCTTCATCAAAACTAATCCCAGATTCTAATAAGTATTTGAAGGTTGGAAGTGAATCTATATTCTGTTTGACATGCGAATTAGATACTGAGTCAAGTCCAATAATAATAATATTCTGTTGCTTACCGGCAGATGTTGTGGCGGCATTAGGAATCATTATCTCATGCAGCAGTGGGTAGAAAACAACTAGCCCAGACAAGGCAAGTAGAGCTGCTTTGAGGTATTCCTGACTTTTAACAAAAAAGAAAATATAAGTGAAGCTTGCTATTGCAATTAATGTCGTTGCTATTAATGAGTAGGTTAGATATATATCATCAATAAATATCTTTGAAATTTCTAAGCGAGGATAAAATTCCTTCGCGTAACCAATTGGCAGGAGTAATGTTAAAAATAATATGGATATGTATGAGATGTGGCGATATTTAGGGAATAATCTTTTAGGATATTCTGCTAGCAGGTTGGCAAATATGAAAATGATGGAAATTACAGCGAGATGAGAAATAGCAAAGCAAAATATATCAAATAAGACGCTAGGGTTTATAAATTTTTCAAGGTTGATTAAATTGGTTCTTTTTGGAAATTCCAGATTTTCCCAGCCGACAAAATATATGGCTGACATTACCACTAAAAAGATCGGTAAATTCCTGTACATGTACACTAATTCTTTCTGTAATAATTGAGGGCAAAAAAAAGCCAGCACTAGGCTGGCTCTTTTCTTGAAATGCGGTTAGCAGAAACCTTTAGCAAAACAACTGCCAGTTGCAACCCAAGTCAGAGTGCCGGCTGCTGAACCTGTAGTGGCGGTAGGTGTCAGAATGTAGGTTTCCCCTCCAAGACCATTAGTAGAGATCGCAATAGCGGTAATCGCAGCTGTGGTGTCTGCAACTGCAACGCTATCTACGTACTGACCAGCAAAGGCAGAGTCTTGGGCAGCCTTAACAGAACCAGAGCCAGTGGTTGAGGCATCACAAGAAGCAATGCTTCCTTCAATCTGGTAACAAACGTCGATGGCGGTCTTAACTGCTGTAGTGGCAGCTACTACTTCTGCAAATTTGGATTTGGCGGTGTACTGGTTATAAGCCGGCAGAGCGACAGAAGCCAGAATACCGATGATCGCTACAACGATCATCAGTTCAATCAGGGTAAAACCTTTCATAGATTTCATAGGGAGTTCTCCACTTTTTAGTATTGTTTTGCTTTTTTCGGGCTCATTCCGTACAGCCAATCCCTCCTGACCGACGCATCCCTGCATGAGCTGAAACCAGTTTGCCAAGCTTGTGCAGGGCTAGCAAGTCCTGAATGTCACTTTTACCGTACGGGTTTGCACTTTGTTTACATTGCATTTACGAACAGAAACTGAATCCTTTCAGTGCATTACCCGGGTTATCGCAAAGGTAACTGAAGATTCTGGCCGGAGGCAGGCAGCATCAGAATGTTGAATGTGCGCAGGGACTCTCAGTGAGCATCTGAAAAGTGCTCAGAGAACAGCTGAAGAGAAAGCCGAAAGGTATTTTCAGTACAGGTGTTCAGTCTGGCGTCACCATCCTCATCGACAGATCCACCGCCCGGCAATCTTTGGTCAGGGCGCCAATGGAAATGTAGTCCACTCCGGTTTCAGCGTATTGGCGCAGAGTGTCGCGGTTAATACCGCCGGAGGCTTCGAGCTTGATGCGGCCAGCACTCAACTTACGGGTGTGGGCGACCGCAGTGATCATATCGGCCGGGGTGAAGTTATCCAGCATGATGATGTCGGCGGCGGCAATGGCTTCGTCGAGCTGAGTGAAGGTTTCAACCTCGACTTCAACCGGTTTGTCCGCGGCAATACGGCGGGCTTCGGCGACGGCTGCACTGATGCTGCCTGCCGCCATGATGTGATTTTCTTTGATCAGGAAGGCGTCATACAGACCGATGCGGTGATTGAAACAGCCGCCCTGCGTTACCGCGTATTTCTGGGCAATGCGCAGGCCGGGCAGGGTTTTGCGGGTATCCAGCAGTTTCACCTGCGTACCGGCGACCAGGTCAGCGTAGTGGCGGCACAGTGTCGCGGTGCCGGAGAGTGTCTGCAGGAAATTCAGCGCGCAGCGTTCACCGGTGAGCAGTGAGCGGGATTTGCCTTTCAGCTCGAACAGGACCTGATTTTCACTGACCTGTTCGCCTTCTTTCACCAGCCAGACGACTTCCACTGCCGGGTCTACCTGACGGAAGACTTCATCCACCCAGGGGCGACCGGCGATGACGGCCTGTTCCCGGGAGATGATGCGGGCGTGGCCCTGCTGGGATTCCGGAATCAGTTGCGCCGTGATATCACCAGTGCCGATGTCTTCGGCCAGTGCCTGTGCGACGGAGGTGCGGATTGCGTCCTGGTACTGAGTCAGGTCCATACAGAAGTTGCCCGGTAGTCTGGAAAAGCGGCGATTTTACACGGATGGACACAGAAGGTCATGCCGGGGCGGTGGTGAGGGGAAGGAGGATGTTATCTGGGTGCATGGATCCTCCGGTCTTCGCGGTGCTCGCCGCAGGATGACGGATGATTTTGAAGGTGGGGCATGCGTTGGATCTGGTGTGGTGCACAGTGTGCACCCTACGGGTTTGATTTGGGTATATCTGTCTGGTGCTGTGTTGAAGGTGCACAGTGTGCACCCTACGGGTTTGATTTGGGCGTATCTGTCTGATGCCGTAGGGTGCGCATTGCGCACCACAGCGGAGTTTATTTGGGATGTTCGCTCAGAAACTCTTTGGTCAGCTTGAACACCACTGGGCTGAGCAGCAGGAGGGCGATCAGGTTCGGCAATGCCATCAGGGCATTCAGGGTATCTGCAATCAGCCAGGCAACATCCAGCTGAGTGGTGGCACCGACCGGAATTGCCAGAACCCAGAGTACGCGGAAGACGGGCACGGCTTTTACTCCGAACAGATACTCGGTACAACGTTCGCCATAGAAGGACCAGCCGATCATGGTGGTGAAGGCGAAGATCGCCAGCCCGAGTGTAACCACATACTGGCCGATGCCCGGCAGGCCGGCTTCAAACGCAGCGGCCGTCAGGGTTGCACCGGATTCGCCGCTTTCCCATGCGCCGGAGGCAACAATCACCAGCCCGGTGATGGAGCAGATGATGATGGTATCGATGAAGGTACCCAGCATGGCAATGGTGCCCTGACGCACCGGGCTGTCGGTGGTGGCCGTTGCATGAGCAATGGGCGCACTGCCGAGACCGGCTTCGTTGGAGAACACGCCCCGGGCAATGCCGTAGCGCAGTGCCGCCCAGACGGTGGCACCGGCAAAGCCACCCACGGCCGAGATGGGCGTGAAGGCATGCTCAATGATCAGCAGAAATGCCGCCGGAATGCGGTCAGCAAAAATAATCAGCAGCACAACACCGGAGAGCAGGTAAGCAATGGCCATGAAAGGCACCAGCTTACCGGCAACCTCAGAAATCCGTTTGATTCCTCCGATCAGCACCAGACCGACGAGTACGGCAATAATGACGCCGGTTACCCATTCCGGCAGGGACTGGCCGTTGACCGTAAGGTGACTCACGGCATCGGCGACTGAGTTGGCCTGTACGCCGTTGCCGATGCCAAATCCGGCCAGCATACCGAAGAAGGCGAACAGCACCGCCAGCCAGGTAAAGTGTTTACCCAGGCCATTGCGGATGTAATACATAGGGCCACCAACGAAGTGTCCCTGCTCATTGGTTTCGCGGAAACGCACGGCCAGTACGGCTTCGGAGTATTTGGTCGCCATACCGATCAGGGCAATCATCCACATCCAGAAAATCGCTCCCGGGCCACCCAGCGCCACGGCGGTGGCGACGCCCGCAATATTACCGGTGCCGATGGTGGCAGAGAGTGAGGTCATCAGCGCGTTAAAACCGGAAATTTCGCCGGTGCCGCGACGGTGACGGCTGGTCCAGAGCGTGACAAATCCGCGGCGGATATTCAGCAGAGGATAGGCTTTCAGGCCGATGGTGAGATAAATACCGGTCAGGGCAATCAGGATGAGCATTGGCGGGCCCCAGGCCCAGCCATTGAGGGTGTTGATCAGGTCAAGCATCATAAATCCTGTTGAGCGTCGGACTCATGACTATATCGTTACACCCTCTTTGTGCCAAACTGGTAAGCGACTGAAACGTTCGCTTTGGAAGATTATGCAGATCAACGCCGGGCTGTTAGCAGACGCCGAGTGGTGCCCGTCACCGAATTACGACCAGCGCCCTGAACCTGTCGATATTTCACTGCTGGTGGTGCACAACATCAGCCTGCCGCCGGGGCAGTTTGGTACTGGTTGTGTGAAAGATTTTTTCTGCAATGAGCTGGATCCGTCCGGGCATCCCTTCTTTGCCACCATCGCAGATGTCCGTGTGTCAGCCCACCTGTTGATTGAGCGCGATGGTCGCATGATTCAGTTCGTGAATTTCAACGACAGGGCCTGGCATGCAGGGCAGTCACTCTACGATGGTCGTAAGCGCTGCAATGATTTTTCCATCGGCATTGAGCTTGAAGGCACGGATGATCAGCCTTATACACCCTTACAGTATCAGAAGCTGGCGGAAGTCAGCCGGGCACTGATCAATGCTTATCCGGCGATGAGTGCAGAACGTATTACCGGACATCAGCATATCGCGCCGGGACGTAAGACTGACCCGGGTGAGGCCTTCGACTGGATGTATTTCCGGGATATGGTCGCGCAGGTCTGAGTGTGTTGTGCACAGTGTGCGCTCTACATGTTCCATTCCATGTCAGGACGCTTTCCGGAACCATGCAAAATGTGGATCCTCCGGTCTTCGCTTCGCTCGCCGCAGGATGACGGCGGCTGGGCATAAATCATCGGCGTTTTTGATTTCGTCATCCCCTGGCCCAGACAAGGTCAGGATGACCAAGGGCTCCATGTGTTGTGATCTCTAGAATGAATCTTCCGGTCTCTGCGCAACCCGCAGAATGACGGCGGGCTGGGCACAAAACGTC
>CETZ01035582.1_pt1 | contig 11307 bp, 6 predicted proteins | sample 531441 | NCBI WGS metagenome assembly CETZ01 (sample SAMEA2623098, study PRJEB7988) | marine metagenome | isolation source: saline water (ENVO:00002010), including | reverse complement strand
CTGGCCAGTGCTCGTCTGCATTTGCCAGACTAGTAATACCAAGTAACAATGAAAAAATTGTGATTACTATTCGCTTTTTGCAATTCAACATAACTTAGATCCTGTCGTTTTTTACTCTTTTTAAGTGATTTTGATTGAGGTTCTCATTTAATCAGTTTGGCAGGGCAAATACATAGAGGTTGGTGCCCCGGCTCGGCCGTAGTTCCGGAGTCAGGTTGACCTGGCCACCACCAGTATTGACGGCTATGTATTGTGTGCCATCGACTTCAAAAGTGATTGGGTAACCGCTAACAGAAGAACCGATGTTAATTTCCCATAGGATTTCCCCAGTTCGATGGTCAAAGGCTCGAAAGCGCCCATTAGCATCGCCTCCGAAAACAAGACCGCCGCCGGTAGCGACGAGAGACATGGTCCCGGCGCGAGTCTCAAACAGCCATTCCGTTCTTCCGGTTTCTGCGGATATGGCGCGGACCGTACCGAGGTTTGTTGTGCCTGGTGTCACTTGGTGGCGCGCAGCCAACTGATAGATTTCCAAACCACCTTGGCCACCTTCAGTTAGAGCTTGGGCTACCTCGCTGTCGAAATTACCGGTAGCGAGCATTGTGGCGCAGGTATTTCGAAGCGGGTAATACATTGTGTTGGTGAGAGGGCTATAAGCACCGGCTTCCCAGTCTTTGCCTCCCGTCCAGGTAGGACAAACGAAGACTATCTGTTCTGCCTCCCGGAAAATTATTTCTTGATTTTCGGTGACAGTTCCAGTGGCGCCATCGATGTTCGTGATGACATTCTGTTCTATAGTAGGAGTTGCCCACAAAAATTCGCCGGTTTCACGATCTAAGGTATAAACAACACCGGTTTTCCCAGGTATACCAGTAATAACCTTACGCGTTTCCCCAGAACGAAAGTTAGGGTTAATCCAGGTTACTGTATCGGGATCTGGGGCTACGCGGGTTTCCACCAACAACCTTTCAAAGGGGTGATCGAGGTCCCAATGATCATTCAAATGTTGGTAGTACCAGCGGATCTCGCCGGTCTCAACTTCCAGTGCTAATGTCGAATTGTGATACAAATGTTTGTTATCGGGGCCACCTAGGTAAAACTTCGGTGCTGGAGAGGTAACTGAGGTGCCCATGATAATTAGTTTCAACTCTGGATCGTAGCTTGGCACCATCCAGGAACCGACATGGTGGCGGTCTTGGAATGGAACATCTCCCCAGGTCTCATCTCCGGGCTCACCTGGAGCTGGAATAAGACGTCGACGCCAGATCTCTTCTCCAGTGCTGGCATTGTGCGCAACTACTACACAGGCGTCTGGACCGCCCCACGGACGGCAACTGCGACCGGATATAGCTAGTCCATCGGCAATAATCGGTCCGGAGCTGTGTGTGGCAGAATTTATCTGATAGTCCAGTATCATAGTTTCCCACACCAGTTCACCATTGCGAGCGTTTAGTGCAAAGATATGGTTGTCGTCACTGGTGTTGATGATTTTATCTTCGTAGATAGCTATATTGCGGTTGTTGCGGGCATTGCCTCCGACCATTTGGTAGAGATCTTCAGGGATCGGGCGGCTGTATTCCCAGACTAGGTCACCGGTAACAGCATTGATGGCCTGTATGACATCGTTGGCTTGTGGTACGTACAGTATTCCGTCGTATGCCAGTGGCGTGATCTCACCTGTCCCTGTAGCCAGATCCCGAGTCCATACTAGTCGTAATTGGTCAACGTTGTCCTGGTTGATCTGGTTCAGCGGGCTGTATCCCCAGCTATCCAGTGTGCGACGCCACATAAGCCAGTCACCGTCGGCCGGGTTTTGCAACATCGTATCGGTAACTGGTGGGAACGAATCTTCGGGCTGAGCCTGGGCTGTGAAAGTTAGGCAATTTAATAGCAATATTATGGGACTAATGACAAGGTTAAAGCGAAGGCTTTTATAGAGCGGGTTTAACATCTTGAAACTCCCATCGAAAATTATTATTTATAAACCTGTAACAAAAGGGGCAGATCTCTTTTTTTAGAGGGAAAAAAGGGGTGAGCTCTCGTTCACCCCTTTTAGGTATATTCTTAAATTGTTTCGCTACAGTCTAGTTGGCTCCATCCGCTATTCGTTCATGGGCGCGATGGCCAGAAAGTATATTGGTCATACCGTAGTTACCTTCGTGGCAAGCGTATTCGTAAATCTTATCTGGACTTTTGTCAAAGATAATCTCGCGCGTATATGAGTTTGCATATGAGCCTGGGTCATGTGAGGTGAATTGATACTGCATGGCATTCGGGCCAACGCGAGACAATCGTTCCACATTTACCTTTTTTACTGTATCAGGTCCATTACTGCTAGCTTCGGAGTAATTAGTTGTCTCAATGACTAGAGTGTCGTTTTCCCACCATCCGCGGGAATCGCCATGCCAAAGTTTTATGCTACCCGGGGCATGTGGTTTCTCAACGATCGGGATAATGCGCACGTCGTGAGCCATTTCCTGCACAATGGCGATGGTTTTTTCGGACTGCACGATCTGCCAGTAGCTGTTGTATCCAGAACTGAGGCGAGGAGCGCCAAACGAGAGACACCGCTCACCCAGTGGTCGGTCGGTCCAGCTGTCAGCTGGATGCAGGCGACGATGCTCAGCAAGTTCCCTAGCAGCCGCAATAGCCCCCTCAGTGCGAGACGGGTATTTACCAGTGGGTGGATCGACAATCTGAGAGGTTCGTCTGTGAATAGTTCGACTTGCCATCCATTGGGAATCATAGTTTCCTGTGGAGGGATCGTAGGAATTGATCTCGCCACTGAAAGCCGCCTGCAGGACACCTTCGCCGAAAAGGGCATCTGCTCCCTCTGCTTCAATTTCAGCGATTCGCTGTTTAAGAAATTCGACATCTCCATCGGTGAGAAATTGCTTGTCACCAAACACTTCCGGGCGTTCTACCGGTGTAATGGTGTTGTTTTCCCAGACGCCCTGAAGATCAGGATGACCATCTATGGTTCGTGGCAGTTCCCAATTGCCGTCCGCTTGTGCAAGAGCCTGACCGAAAATTACTACTAAGCCCAGGGCAAAAGATGTTTTCAGTGTTGTTTTCATGATGGGTTCCTGTTTGGACTGAGTCACGAGTATAAACGACTTCCAGTACGTTGTTTGTGATTAACTATAACGGCAATCTGCCAGTAGAATCCCCTAGCGATTCAATGTTTACACCTACCTTGTCCAACAGGCTAAGGTGTAAATTGGTCAAAGGGGTATTTTCTGGATACTGCATATGATAGCCGCCTTTGCCAACGGCACTGCCGGCCAAAAGAATTGGCAGGCCCCGGGAATAGTGTGAATTACTGTCGGCCATGCCGGCTCCATAAATGATGGTTGAATTATCCAGCAGCAAATCATCGCCGTCTGACGTCGAACGCATGCGCTCGAGAAACTCAGCAAAAATAGCCACATGGTACTGGTTTATCTTCAGTAATTTTTCCAGTCTGACGGGGTCGCGCGCGTGATGAGAAATCGGGTGGTGAGCGTCAGGTACACCAATTTCAGCATAGGTCCGACCAGTTATCTCTCGGCCCATCATAAAGGTTATGACCCGGGTCATGTCTGTTTCAAATGCAAGCGCCATCATGTCGAACATAAGTCTGGCGTGTTCGCCGAAAGTATCAGGGATGCCGGCAGGTTGATCCATCACAGGCAATTCACGATCACCCTGGGCTTCAGCCATCTGGATGCGACGTTCCACATCGCGCACGGCCTCTAGGTACTGACTCAGTTTGGTCTGGTCACCCCCTCCTAATTGCTTGGACAGCGCCTGGGCTCGCTCGGAAACTGAATCCAGTAAGCTTGCATCTTTACTCAGGCGAGCCTTACGTAGCTCTGGATCGGTAGTGCCAGAGTCGCCAAAGAGTCGCTCAAAAACTGCCCTAGGGTTATTCTCCATAGGTAAGGGTGTGCTTTCATTTGCCCATGAAATAGTGTTTGTATAGGCGCAGCTGAAGCCTTCGTCACAAGAACCCGCAAAATCGCGACCATCGATAGCCAGTTCTAGGGTTGTTAGCTGGGTTTCTCGGCCGAGTAACTTACCGGCAATCTGGTCCATTGAGATACCTGCTCGCAAGTTAGAGCCATTGTCTCGCTGCGAGGCAACTCCAGTCAGGAAACGCGTTGACGCACGTGCGTGTGGACCTTCTCCATCAACACCGTGCAACCCTGTTAGTATACGGATACTATCCTGGAAGGGCTCCATGGGTTTCAGGATCGAAGGAAACTGGAAATTGCTGCCAACAGTGGTGGGCGTCCAATGATCCATACGCATTCCGTTGGGCACATAAACGATACCGAGACGCTTAGTGGGAGCAGGCGCATTCGCAAGTGCCGGTACCATAGAATCGAGGAAGGGCAGAGCAAGAGTGGCGCCGAGGCCACGCAGCACGGTGCGACGCGGTAATTTTTTCCTGGTAATGATCATTATTCTGATCTCCGGTTTCGGAAAGGGGTACTCAGTACGATACCCACGATGATAGACGACCAGCTGTGATTCTCCAATGCTGTATCACGAACTATTGAACGAATAGTTGGCTTGTCAAAGTATTCTGGCGGCCGACCCATCGCATAGGCGAGAAGTTTCTCAGTCACTGTACCGACGAATTCGTCACGCCGTTCCAGTAATAGTTCGCGCAGGCCCTGCAACCCATAGAATTGGGCGCCGTTGGGCATTTGCCCCGAGGCATCTATGGGCACACCTGCTTCCCCAGTTACGCGCCAGCGACCAATTGCATCGTAGTTCTCGAGAGCTAGTCCTAACGGGTCCATCGGTGCGTGGCATCCCGAGCAGGCTGGGTCAGCGCGATGCTGCAGCAAGCGATCACGTATGTTAGCTTGCTGGCCATCAGCTCCCCTCTCGGGTAAATCCGACACATCAGGTGGTGGGGGTGGTGGGGGTGTACCTAATATATTAGTTAATACCCATTTCCCGCGCAGCACAGGTGAAGTGCGATTGGCGTAGGAGGTAGCGGTCAATAGGCTTCCCTGCCCCAAAATGCCACCGCGTTGTTCAGCGATTTCGCCCTCAAGATATATACGGCGGAAATGGCTGCCGTACACATTTTCGATGCCGTAATGCTTGGCCAATCTTTCATTCATGAATGTATAGCCGTTCCCCAACAGGTCTGTCACGCTGCGATTTTCACGGATAAGGCTCTCGAAAAATAGTTCACTTTCTTGGCGAAACGCATCACGCAGGTTTTCATCGAATTCGGGAAATTCAACCGCGTCAGGTACCAAGCTTCGAAGGTTCCTCAGATACAGCCACTGGCCGGCAAAATTCTGAACCAAGGCTTTTGAGCGAGGATCCGCCAGCATACGTCGGGTTTGTTGTTCCAACACTTGCGGATTCTGAAGGGTGCCATTCTTGGCGCTATCGAGTAATTCGATATCGGGGATGCTGCTCCATAAAAAGAAAGAAAGGCGCGAAGCTAGTTCGATACTTGTCAACTGATAATTCGTATCCGGTTCAATATTCACCGGATCACGTTCCACCCGAAATAGGAAGTCTGGAGAGATAAGTAACCGTTCTAACGCAAGTTGAATACCATCATCGAAGCTACCGTCCGAAAGACCAGCCCGGTAAAAATTCATCAGCATATTCACTTCAGCGTCACCTACCGGGCGTCGGTAGGCACGTTGCGCAAGTGATGCCAGGATTCCGAAGGCGCAGGCTTCTTGAGCCCTCCCTGTATCATTTGCAGGCTGGCAAGTGAAAATAGCCCGACGACTAGGAGTGTTCCTAGCAGGTGTGCTCCTATAGGGGCCGGTGATCTCCATCCGTTCTACTGCAGCGTCACCATCACGCATTTCGTTTACTGCCGCTGCGAACACGCTCTGGGGAGGCTGCAGCACGCCTTCTGGTTCGGTGAACTTACGAACAAAGGAGACACCTACCACGTGAGGCCCCGCAGTGGCGGGGAATTGTAGAAGTAGATTCGAGTCGGCGAATAACATGTATTCTTCCCATTCTGAATCTCCGAATTGGTTACCGGCATAACTAGCCGGAGCCTGCAGCACATCTGGTTCCTCGCCTCCAAAACTAAATGTTTGCACAAGTTTCCCATCAAGACGCACTTCTAGCTCATGACTCGAGCCGAGGCCACGTACATAGTTCACATAGTTGCGATGCAAAGTGATTGCCAGATCGTAATCACCATCGGCTGGAAAGTAATGTCGGACGGCTAGGCCTCCGCGTGAACCGAAAGGCAAGTCTTCACTCATACGATCAGCTTGGTTGAGAAGTATCGGCACCTCGTAGGTTTCTGCAATAGGTGCCAGAGGAGACTCACCTATCGACATCCGTGCGGTCTTACGAGCAGCGGAAAGGTAGCTTTCCATCAAAGCAGGCGATACGTTCAGTACCTCCGTCATATTGTCGAAACCATAAGCATCGATGTCATCCGCCGGTAACAATTCCTCCACATTTACCTCAAGGGAAAGCAGATCGCGCACCGCATTGGCATACTCAGAGCGGTTTAGTCGGTGAAAAGTGTCTGTACGTCCTGGGTTGGGGTTCGAAGCGGCCAGTTTATCTATTTCAGTTTCTAGCCAGGTGATCAGACTGGTATAGGTGTTGTGGTCGGGGCGAGGCATGCCTACTGGAGGCATTCTTCCGGATCGGAGTTGAGCCAGTAAGCGTTCTGGTATAGCGCCATGCCCGCTTACCTGGGTTAAATCGATTTTCTGAAACGAAAGATTCCCCGACTGCAGACTATCGTTATGGCAGGCGATACAGAACTGCTGCAGGGTGGCCTGCATGAGTTCCCCTCCACTTTGCAAAGACTGGGAGTACAGTGGGTGCGATAGGAGGAGTAGAGAGAAGATCGCAGGCAGCGTCACGATGCGTCGATCGAACAATTGCTGGAATCGCGATACCATATGTTAGATCCTTGTTATTCTTTCAATCGCCCTGATCTTAATATCGGCTTGATTGTGGGCACAGGGAGTAAATCGAGGGTGCCACGGCCCTTATTAGGTGTCAAATAGGCTGTAAAAGACTAAGAGAATAGCTTAGCATTTAACACCATGGACCAGAATCGCATTCCCACTATTTTTTTCCGGCTGTATGTCATAGCAGTTTGTTGCTTACCTGTGTCAGCACTTTCCCAGGGTGCCCCACCTATCGTCGATGCCCTCAAGGTAGGAGATATAGAAGCAGCCCGCTCATTGGTGGCGCTGGGAGCTGATGTCAATGTAATTCAAGGCGATGGCGCTACGGCGCTGCACTGGGCAGCCCATAGAGATGATTATGAAGGGGCTCGCCTGCTGATTGATGCCGGCGCTAATGTGAATGCTGCAAATGAGTTAGGGGCAACACCTCTCTGGCTGGGCGCCATCAATGGCAGCAGCGATATGCTTGAACTACTCTTGAAAGCGGGCGCCAGTCCAAATGTTTCTCTCAGTATGGGGGAAACGCCTCTTATGGCCTCAGCTCGGTCCGGTAATGCCATCACAGTCAAGTTGCTTTTAGAAAGCGGGGCTGACGTGACGGCTACAGAAGGCGAAAAGGGGCAAGATGCTTTAATGTGGGCGGTGGCGCAACAACATGCCGAGGTTGTTAGGGAATTGATTGACCATGGCGCTAACCTGAACGCACGTTCAAAAGTTTGGTATCAACTCGAGAATACTGCGGGTAATACCAATCCGATTGGCAATTTCCGTATGGCACATGGCGGTTCGACACCGCTAATGTTTGCAGCGCGCAACGGTAGTGTCGATGTTGCACGTGTGTTAATAGAGGCTGGAGCCGACGTAAATGATACTGAAGCTTCGGGTGCCAGTGCGCTAGTAATTGCCGCTCACAGTGGCCATGGGTCACTAGCTCAGTTTCTAGTAGAGAACGGAGCTGATCCTAATGCGGCGGAGGCGGGATACACGGCACTGCATGCAGCGGTGCTGCGCAGCCAGATCGACGTAGTGAGATCTCTATTGCGTTATGGCGCTGATATCAATGCTGTTATTGAACACGGAACTCCGGGCAGGCGTTTTAGCGCGGATTACAGCATTCGCCATCAGCTGATAGGCACCAACGCCCTGTGGCTGGCGGCCAAGTATGGAGAGGTAGAGATTCTGCAAATATTACTCCAGGGAGGAGCAAGTCCTTTTTTTGAAACGGAGCGGGGAGAGAATATCCTACTAGTGGCAATGGGCAATTCTGGATCTTCTTTGGATCATCGTCGTGACCGCATCGGAAACGCTGCGCCTGATTTGGAAGATGAGGAACGCCGAACACTGGAGCTCGCCAGTATCCTGATCAAACTAGGAGTGGACGTTAACGCGGCAGATGATCGCGGATACACTGCGTTACACCATGCCGTATTGAAAGACTTCCCTAAAGTTGTGGAATACCTCACTATGCAAGGAGCTGACATTAATGCGGTTACCCAGCGTAGCCAGACGCCACTACAACTTGCAGACACTTTGCAAACCATTCCTGGGACTAACGGTCTTCGGGGTACTCGCCCGGAAATTGCAGAATTGCTCAGACGTCTCGGAGCACATTAACAAGTAATTCGTCCATCAACCCGGGAGAAGAACTTAATATTCTCGGGCAGCTATAGAACTTCTATTGATCCTGTATAAGCCGCCAAAGTTTGTTCGGTGTAACCGGCATGTCTACATGCCGGACCCCATAGTCTGATAAGGCATTAACAACAGCATTGATGATCGCTGGCGGAGCGCCAATAGCGCCAGCTTCTCCCGCTCCCTTGATACCTAGTGGATTAGTAGTACATGGGACCTCGTTACGGGCAAAACGCATGAAGGGAAGATTGTCGGCGCGAGGCATGGAATAATCCATGAAGCTGGCAGAGAGTAGCTGGCCCGATTCTGATTCGTACTTGCAACATTCCAGCAGTGCCTGACCCAGACCTTGGCCAATGCCACCGTGAACCTGGCCCTCGAGCAGCAGGGGATTGATGACTTTGCCAAAATCATCTACTACCGTGTAATCGACCAATTCAATAGAGCCGGTTGCCGCGTCGATTTCGAGTTCGCAAACATGAGTGCCATTTGGATAGGTGGCCGAATCTGGCACAAAGGTTTCCTTTTCATCAAAACTGGCTCCACCATCTGCGGGGGCGGCTGCTTTGCAGACGCTTTGGAAGCTCTGAACACGGTCGGTACCAACAATTCGAAACTCGCCTCCTTGGAACTCAATGTCGCTTAAGGCGCTTTCCAACATTTCTGCTGCCGTAATTTTAGCTTTTTCAACTATTTTTTCCGAAGCAGCTCCAATGGCTGAACCGCCCACCGGGACTGACCGCGAACCCATGGTGCCACCTCCAGTTTCGATAAGGTCTGAATCACCAGTTACGATACTTATGTCTTCGAAGCTCACCCCCAGGCGTTCGCACAGGATTTGTCGGAATGCGGTTTCATGCCCCTGACCATTGGAAAGAGTACCAATATAGAGCGTGACATGACCGTTGCTAGAGACTTCCAGCCGCGCTTGCTCTGGCGAGCCTCCAGCACAGCGTTCGATATAACTGGCAAGACCAATACCTCTTAATTTGCCTCGCTTCTTTGCTTTTTTCTTTCTGTTGGCGAAGCCTTCCCAACTAGAGTATTTGATCGCGTCATTCAGGTTTTTTTCAAACTCACCGGAATCATAGGTCGCTCCGAGTGAAGTATCATATGGCATGGCCTCGCCCGGAATAAAGTTACGACGGCGGATTTCATCAGGTGTCAGTCCTAGGTCGTGTGCAGCAACATCAACCAATCTTTCTATGGCATATATCGCCTCTGGTCGACCAGCTCCGCGGTAGGCATCTACTGGAGCAGTATTGGTAAACACTCCTTGGACATTAACGTACGCAGTGGGAATGGAGTAACAACCCACTAGCATAGACACACCCGCGGCAGTTGCTACAAATGGTGAAAAGTTAGACAGGTAGGCACCAAGATTAGCAATAGTATTAACTTTAAGCCCAAGAATTTTTGCATTGGCATCCAGAGCCAGTTGTAAATGGGAAACATGATCACGACCGTGACTATCGCAAACGAAAGCCTCGCTGCGATCTGATATCCACTTCACTGGCCTGCCAATCTTACGCGCTGCGTAGAGAGTAACCACGTACTCAGGGAACAGGAAGATCTTCATACCGAATCCACCACCCACATCCTTGCACAAGACATGAATCTCTTCTTCGGGGCAGTTGAAGATGGCATTTGCAAGCAGACGGCGCATCAAGTGTACGCCCTGGCAGGATACGTGCAGCACCAAGCGGCCTGTTTCCGGTTCACTGAAGGCAATAGCGCCTCGGGTTTCCACAGAGGTGGGAACAACTCGGTTGTTAATAAGAGTCAGCTCTACCACTTTAGCTGCATTTGAAAATGCTTTTTCGGTAGCTTCAACGTTACCAGCTTCCCAGTCGAAGCAGCGGTTATTTTCAGCCTGCTCCCAGATTTGGGTGACATCGCTGTCCATTGCTCTACTAGTTTCAACAACCGCGTCTAACAATTCATAGTCGATCCAAACCTGTTCTGCGGCATCCTTGGCTTGCTCTATAGTTTCCGCAATAACTACTGCAATAGCATCGCCGACATGGCGCACCGCGGCCTCTGCTAGAGCTGGTCGGGGCGGCATAACACAAGGGCTACCGTCTTTGTTCATGGCAGGTGCGCCACAAGGTACATTGCCTATGTTATCTGCCTTGAGATCCTCCACTGTATAGACTGCCACCACTCCAGGTAGAGTGCGGGCATCTTTCGTATCGATGTTCTTGATAAGGGCATGGGCATGGGGCGATCTTACGAAAATAGCATAAGCTTGATCTTCTAGATTCAAATCATCGATGTAGCTGCCGTGACCTGTCGTAAAGCGAGTATCTTCCACGCGAGTTACGGGCTGGCCGATTCCAAATTTCTGCATATTTACCCAATCCTTTTTCAGAGACTACTATTCTTCTTATTCCAGTTCGGCATCCAGAGTAAGTCCACTGACCCAGAGCATTCCACTTGCTCTGATAATCTGTAGAACCTTTTAACCTGATAGCTTGTCACAGCCATCACGTTACTCCATAGCAAAGAGGTAAATTCCTTACCTAACCAAACCGATCGTAGTAGTAGAGGAATCCCCGTGCTTGTTATTCGGATGCCGGCAATCTGATCTATCCTGCGAAATCTAATCTGGTAAAAGAAAAACGGGAACCTCAAGATTCCCGTTTTTCTATTTTAAGGACGTAAGCCAGTTGCAACAGTAAAGGAAGTATCGATTAAGCTTTTAGTTTCAGCAGGGAATCCTTAGATCCTTGTACATTGAACCAGTTCAACAAATGCCTGT
>CETZ01264334.1_pt1 | contig 11333 bp, 11 predicted proteins | sample 531441 | NCBI WGS metagenome assembly CETZ01 (sample SAMEA2623098, study PRJEB7988) | marine metagenome | isolation source: saline water (ENVO:00002010), including | reverse complement strand
GATGATTCTATTTCAAAATTCTCTGCCACTCCCCTTATTTTCATATCTCCCGCACCGCTTACTTCAATTCGAAGCTCATCACAACGCAACTCCATATTAGCTTCGCAGGCTCCGGAAGATTCTATTTCCAAACTGGAACTGCGGATCTCATTATCCGTAATAAGGGTAACGGCCCCGGAAGTCTGTATTTTTTCCAGCTCACGCACGGTAATGTACAAGGCCAGCTCACGGGCTTTTCCTATGGGTTTTGAGGACTCTATCCGTAGTTCACCTCCCTGCACATCGGTTTCAATAAGCTCCAGGAGATTCTCATCAGCTTTGATGGTAAGGGCTGGGGCTTCTCCCTGTTTGAGGTAAACATCATAATGTCCTTCCACATCAATGCGGTTAAATTGGGCAACGGAACGTTTTTCGGTTTTTACCTGACCATTTCCCTGTACACCCATTTCACAGGAGGTTAGGAAGGCAGACAAGGCAAACAGTACGAGGATCTTTTTCATGGTTTTGGTAGTATTGAAGTTTTAAAAGTACGCATTAGCACAGCAAATAAAAGGAGTTTAATGAAAAAGAAAACCCTCCCGGCAGCGGGAGGGTTCAATAAGGGTCAAAATGTTTTGATATCAGGATTTTAATTCTTTTACCTGGGCGGATCCGGAAGTGTTGGCCACAACGTGTTTAGGTTTGCCTGAATACCAGAGTTGTGAACCTCCGGAGCCATCCACCTTGATACGGTCTTCTACCTTCACTTTTATCTGCGCTCCACCGCTCATATCCACGTCAAGAGAAGTAGCCATAAAGTCTTTTGCTTCTATCTGTGCGCCTCCGGAAGCCTCTATTTCTCCCGACCGGGTGCTCCCCTTTAACCGGGCAATGGAACCCCCGCTTACATCAATTGAAATGGATCCTGAACACTTTAATTCCATTTCTGCCTGGCTACCCCCGGAGAGCTCCAGATCAAAATTGTTGACTTCAAAAATATCCAGCGTACGCAGCTGTGCGCTACCGGAAATATCCACTCCTTCCAGAGCGGGCATGGTAATAAATACTTTAATGGTTTTGGTTCTGGACATACTTTTGAGACCAACGTGCAATTCCCCGCCTTTTACTTCTGTAATTACTCTGCTGAGATCTTCCGGCCGCCCTTCCAGTTCTACTTTATGGGTACTCCCCTTGTGTACTTCCACTATCATCGCACTACCGATCTCCAATTCGGAGAAACCAGATACCTGTCGCGTTTCTCGGATGTTTTCAGTAGCCCGGGCACCCGTGGTGAAAACCATAGTGAGGACGCTTACGATCAGGAGAATTTGTTTTTTCATGGGTTTTAGATTTGTTGAAGTCCTAAATTTATGGTTTTCTGTAATTGGTTTTCAGTATGTTAACAAAAAAGCCTCCACAAGGGAGGCTTTTGATCAAAAGGATATTATTGTATCAGGATACACTTACATTATCTTCTTTCAGACGGTTAAAACTGCGCTCCACAAAATTAGTAAGAGCTTCACCGTGCAAGAGATTTTGCGATAACATAGCCAGGTCCTTGGCCTGTGAGACCACTTCCTTTCTGCGGGTTTCATCGGATTCCTCTAAAAGATACGAGGCCAGATCGTGGTTGGTATTTACCACCAGGGTATACATTTCGGGCAGGCTACCCATTCCCATCATGCCTCCACCGGTCATACTCATTTCCTTCATCCTGCGCATAAATTCGGGAACGGTAATGGTAAAAGGACTTTCTGCGGCATCCAGGCTTTCCATTTGAACCGTGAATTTGCTGTCATCTACCGCATTTTCAATAATGGGCTTCAGCTTTTCAAGTTGTTCTTCGCTCAGCTTGGAAGGTACTTCTTCATCCTTGGGAATGAGCTTGTCGATAGAATCAGAGTCTACACGCGCCAGACGGAACTTATCATTCTCAGTTTCCAATTTCTGAATAAGGTGGCTCACGATGGGGCTATCCAGCAACAATACATCGTAACCCTTAGCTTCTGCTTTACGGATAAAACTATGCTGGGCTTCTTTATTGGCAGCATAAAGAGCTACCAGGTTTCCGTCCTTATCGGTTTGCAGATCCTTGATCTTCTCCTTGTACTCCTCCAGGGTATAATATTCATCCTTTACGTTCTTGTAAAGGGCAAATTTCTGGGCACGGTCGTAAAACTTGGCTTCACTCAGCATGCCGTACTCTATAATTACCTTAATGTCTTCCCACTTTTTCTGGAAATCCTCGCGGTCCGCCTTGAAGAGTTCCTCCAGCTTATCGGACACCTTTTTACTGATGTGGCCGCTGATCTTCTTTACGCTGGCATCACTTTGCAGGTATGAACGGGATACGTTCAGGGGAATATCCTTAGAGTCGATAACCCCGTGTAAGAGAGTGAGGAAATCAGGCACTATGCCTTCCAGGTTATCGGTTACAAATACCTGATTCTGGTACAGCTGTATCTTGTTGCGCTGCAGTTCCATATTAGGCTTGATCTTGGGGAAGAACAATATCCCGGTAAGGTCAAATGGATAATCCACGTTAAGATGGATATGAAAGAGCGGATCCTCAAAGGTCATGGGGTACAACTCCCGGTAAAAGGCTTTGTAGTCTTCATCTTCAAGGTTGGCAGGGGCTTTGGTCCAGGCCGGCTCCGGATTGTTGATAATATCGTCAATCGTTTTTTTGATCTCCTTCTTATCCTCGCCTTCACCTTCCGTTTTCTCGGTAATCTCCTTAGTACCAAACTTAATGGGTACCGGCAGGAACTTACAATACTTATTCAGCAGTTCACGGATCTTGTATTCTTCCAAAAACTCCAGTGAATCTTCGTTGATATGGAGAATAATGTCAGTACCTCTTTCCTGACGTTCATCGGTTTCCTCAAGGGTAAACTCAGGATTGCCTTCACAGCTCCAGTGAGCCGTTTTAGCACCTTCTTTATGGGATAAGGAAACGATCTCCACCTTACCAGCTACCATAAACGAGGAATAAAATCCCAGACCAAAATGACCAATAATGGCCGCCCCATCGGTTTTATCCTTGTATTGCTGCACAAATTCCTCAGCTCCTGAAAACGCTACCTGGTTGATGTATTTTTCCACTTCTTCGGTAGTCATGCCGATACCATGATCGCTAACCGTAAGGGTTTTATTCTCCTTATCGATCTTAACCTCGATCTTAAGGTCTCCCATTTCCGATTTGGTTTCTCCCAAACGGGCCAGGGTTTTCAATTTCAAAGTAGCATCCGTAGCATTGGAGATCAGCTCACGAAGGAATATTTCGTGATCGGAATACAGGAACTTTTTGATGATCGGAAAAATGTTATCCGCAGTTACATTGATCTTTCCGGTTGACATTTCAATATAGTTTTAGGTTTAATATGACTTTAGTATCAAACGATCTTTCGGATCACCTGCTATTTGTCAAAGCTTATGCCGGGCAAAGTAAAAGTGACAAAGTGACGGAGAGGTATCTTCCCATTTCTAAATAGCTTACATTTAATACCATCAACATTTAAAACTCTACATTATGAAAACACGTTTTTTTATGATGCTTGTAGCATCATGTACATTAATTTTTGGATTAACCCTTTCCTGCCAAAAAGAAAACAGATCTGCCAGTCAAATTGAGAAAAAAGCCCCGGATGTACCAGGAGACCCCCAGGTAAGACCGTCCTGTGATACACGTACAGCCAATTTGACCATTGAATCGGAAGATCATGATGTTCCCATGCTGAGTGAAGATAACGGCTATGAATTCAGAGATGATTTCATGGAAGCATATGAACTCGGACAACAGTATATTGATTACTACTACACTATTAGTGAAAATAGCACCAACTTTAATATGTGGTTAAACCACTTTACCGAGTGCTATGATTTTGCAGTAGCTTCTTATGAGGTTGCTGATATACTGCTTAACGGAGATGGAAACGAGGTGATCATAACCCAGACTTATCATGATATGGCTGTGGATATGATAAACCTTTACCGGTCCTATACCTCCTCAGGTGACAGTTTTAATGATATACTGGATGCCATTGAGGGTGACATGGATACCTTCCTGGACCTTACGCGTGATGAGGTAATTGCAATACTTGAAAACTAATACCAGATATGGGGAAAAGATCAGCTGCTAAAACTGGGCTTTTCCCCTATTTTATGGTCAGCATGGTACTCTTTGCTTTGTTTGTACCGCTTGGCACTTTAGTACATGAGCTTTTTCATTTATTTTCTGCCCTGGTACTTGGCTGTAAAGCCATTCTCCTTAAAAGTTCCATTGATTATTCCAATTGCACACAACTGACGGGTAACTGTAAAGCCATTGGAGAAGATAGCATCTGCTACAACGACTTTCTGATATATCTGGCCGGCCCGTTGGGAACACTTATAATCAGCTTAACCGGTTTGGTGCTTCTTAAGTATCTATCCAAAACCTCCTTCCTGGAAAATTTATGGGTGGTTTTATCCCTCTTTCATCTTCGGGTAACGGCTAATGCTGGTATTGGCTTACTTTCAGGTGATTACCAACTGAGTACAGATGAGAGAATAATTTCTTCTTATCTGGGAGTAAACCAGACAGTAGCCACCATTCTTGTACATACAATATCCCTGCTTATACTCCTGAGCTTGTTTCAAACACTGGGCTTCAAAAGATCACTCTTTTACTTTTTCAGCGGGCTGGCAGGTTTTATAGCAGGATACTTCCTGTTCTTTTGAAAACCTTTTAAGGAAGGGTCATAACCTTTTGGATCAACGGTGCCAAACCACCGGGGCTGGCATCTGTATCGTAAAAACTCATCACACAATGCATATAATGGCCGCGTACTTCTGTCGTTACATAGTAAATGATAAGTACGTTGCTGCTACCCAGCAATAAAGGCGACATTTTTAAACGGTACACCATTTTGCGCGCGGTTACCGGTACTCCTTCAAACAACACCTCCTGCTCGGTATCCTCCTGCAATTCTGCCCCTTCAAAAGTGCGCGTATAATACATTTGCTGCTGAAGTTTTTCTTTGGCTTCTTCTGCCGTTGGGTATAAAGACCAGTCCATCTGACCTTTTCCGGGACAGCGGAGATTATGAGGTTCCACCCATACACAACCAGGACTTATATCCAGCATTCTCCCTGCAAAATCCACGGAAGAGGGATTGGCAGAGGTGATTACATACTCCGGCAAGCCTTCTTCAGCAATGGTTTTAACCCAACGGTCCCAACGGGCAGTATCCTGCAGATTGTAACCTTTTATGCCTACCAATACCAAATGATCCTTCATTGGGAAAGTGTATAAACGGTAGGCACGCTCCAGTTCTTCACGAGCAATCTTATACTCTCCAAATATCCGGTTGGGCCCCTTCAACCAGGGTACATTTGTTTTGTCCAGGCTGCCGTCATGAATATATTGTTTGCGCAAGCGCTCAAAATATTTATCTGTGGTGTCCAGTTTTACTTGTTGTACAAATAAGGAAGTGCCCTCTCCTTCCAACAGGATTAGGTCCGGACGAACGTGCAAACCATGAAAATTCTGAAAGATTCTACCCCTGGCTTCGGTTACATATTGATTACCGTAGTAGTTGTCCTCAAGATAAAAGGGGGTGGGTTGAATCTTACAACCAGCCACCGTAGCCAGCAGGAATGCCAATCCGGCTTTTAAGGCATTTCGCATTATTCCGGAAGCGGAATGTATCCTTTTTCACCCGGTATATCCGGGAAAGCACGGTCCTTCCACCTCTGTTTGGCAGCTTCAATTTTATCCTTACTGCTGGAAACAAAGTTCCAGTAAATATGCCTCTCTTCGGGAAAAGCTTCACCTCCCAGCATTATGCAATGTGAACCGGCCTTAAGCCTGAAGGTGCAAGCTTCACCTTCTTTGGACACCAAAAGATGACCACTCGAGATCACATCCCCGCAAGCTTCTATTTCGCCCTTCAAAACATAAATAGCCAACTCTCCTTTCACATGCTCAGCAGGGTGGATTTCCTCGGTTTCTTCATTTTTAAGCTCCACCAGGAACAGATCCGAATATACAGGTACAGGAGATTGCCGGCCATACGCTTTACCGGCCAGCAATTTATAGCTTACCTGGCCATTTTTCCAGGAAGGTAACTCATCACTGGTAATATGATGAAAGGAAGCTTCGGTATCCTCATCGGGTTTGGGCAGGGCTACCCAAATTTGCAGTCCGTGCACCAATTGGGTATCATCATCCAGTTTGTGAGGTGAACGTTCCGAATGTACCACCCCGCTGCCAGCCGTCATCCAGTTCACGGCTCCCGGGTTAATGATTTGTTCACTGCCCAAACTATCGCGATGCACAATAGAGCCACTAAAGAGATAGGTTAAGGTAGATAAACCGATATGCGGATGTGGGCCAATATCCATCCTTTCCCCTGGTCCCAGTTCTTTGGGGCCCATGTGATCCAGGTAAATAAAGGGGCCAACCATACGTTTTTTACGAAATGGCAGTAAACGTCCCACCAGGAAATCACCGATATCACGGCTTCTTTCCTCAATGATCAATCCTGTATTGGACATGCGTAGTACTATTGTTTTGATAGTTCATCGCAAGGTATAACTTATTATAGTGTGCTACTACGGGGCGGGGTTACCAAATCAGTAACTCCCCGGGGTCCGGGGAGTTTACCAAGCGGTTAACACAACCGCGATCAACACATAGGTTATTGAATGGGTATAGTGTATGAGTTTACCCGCAGATATTGTACATCGTGCTTTTTAACCGAAGGCATCAGGTAAAAACTCAAATCCTTTTTTAAGATTGAGAAACAGCGGTCATCAGAGAAATGTACCAGGCTTAACTTTAAAGTATCCGACTTCTTGTTGATTTCCGGATCGTAAACGCATTCAAACCGGTGGTCGTTTTTGCAACCGCCTTTGAATTGTACCGCCATATTTACTGAATCCGACTGAAGTGACAGTTCCTGGATCTCTATAAACACGTCCTGTTGACTAAACTCAAAATTGCTCTTTACCTGAATATCATGATCCAACGGCTTTGTGCTGTTACAAGCAAAAAGTGAAACTACCAGGCAGGTAATCAGCAAAAATGATCTCATCGCAATACCACTTTACGGCTGAACCCATTATTACCAGACTGGAGATTTACGATATACAGCCCCGGAGCCTGATTTACGTTCAGTTCAAATTCCAGCTGACCGGGTCCAAGTTCCTTCTCCATTAAAGTTCGGCCAGATACGTCCAGTAGTTTCAGGCTTGTTTCATATTCCAATGGTTTTTGGAATTCCACCTTCAGAGTAGATCCTTGCTGGTAAATATGGGTAGTTCTTTCCAGGAAATGCTCAGACAAACCTATGGAAGTGATGGTCTGATCTATCCAGTTGCGGTATTTACGCACCTTGGTATAAATACCTGGATATTGACTGGTAGAGTATCGCTGTTGCCCCCAGCTAACGGCCCCCAGCAGGATGCGTTGTCCATTTACCTCTGCAAAAAGAGGGCCTCCGCTATCACCTGCTGCTGCCCCTTGCGCAGAGCCTACCAGTTTACCGGCACAAATCATATCATCGGTAATACCACCATTGTAACGGCTGGATTCATTACACACCGAAGTGGCAATTACATCGATGACCGTGGTTTGCAGAGTATCTATCCTGAATTGTTGGTTGGCCGTGTCGGAGATGCCCCATCCTAATACCCTTACCTGTGCCCCGGCCGCTTCCAATATGGAATCAGCTTCAGAAGGTAAAAGGATGGGGGTAAAGATTGAAGGTGTTTCCAGGTGGATTAGGGCGATGTCATCGTTCATGCTCTGACCTAGGGAATAGGCAGGAAACGGAATTACACTATCACCCTTTATCTTCTCGTAGTTGGTATTAGGGTTTTGCAAAGAATAGGCATTAATAATTACCTCTACTTCACTCAGTGTACCTCCTCCGTTGAACACATCCATGGCACAATGTCCGGCCGTCAGCACCCACTCAGGGTGAATCAGGGCGGCACCACAGAAAGGTTGGTTCTCAGCTGCACCCACTTGTTGCAAACCTGCCATAAAGGTGTAGGTGTTATTAATGGCATTGGCTCCTCCTACCACTGATTGTGCTTGTATGGTCAAAGAAAGCATCACTAAGATTGAACTGATTATTAGTTTTTTCATGTTTAGAATTTTTTAATTAACTCTTCACTCTTTTAGACGGTGATTCCTGGAAAGAGGTTAGAGAGGAAGTGGAAAACTGGCAGCACCACTGCCATTTCGCAATATTACCTCCTTGCTACCCATAGGTGAAATAACAGTGGCCTCAAAGGCATATTCCACTTTAAGATACTTTCTGCCAACGCGAATGACTTCTTCAACCTGGGTAATTTCAAACTTCGCAGATTTATTTTTAGGGTAAACCGTAGCCAGGCTATTTTCGCGTTCATTCACATCAATGATGTATATGCTTACTTCATCCGGAGCATAAAAACCTGAAGTATTATAGGGTTTTACTCCTTCCGTAAACGTCCTTTTCATATCCACTGTTGTATCAGTGCTCAGCATGGATGAGTAATTATTAAATACCAATTGAATAAAATTATCCGGATCCAGTGAATAGGTGAAAACATAGTAACGGGTACCAAAGCCAGGGGTTGCTGTAGTGGCAAAGGCTTGTACACCATTTTCTGTAACCTGGTATACCTCCTCGGCCCTATCCGTTTCCCATCTTATGAAAAGCTCCGGAGGCTGATTTGCATCTGGTAGTGGTTCTTTTTTGGAGCAACTAAGGCTAACGGTTAATAGTACTGTCAGAAAACTTAGCTTTTTCATTAGTTCAGCTTGTATTGAATGGAGAGAATGAGTTCGTGTATCTGCAATTGAGATGATGTATACTCCATACGGTTGACCGGAGTTGCCGAATGGCGGTAATTTAATTGCACTTCCGTAAACGGGTTCAGTATATAACCTACACCTAACTGGGCTCCTGGAGTTAAAAACCTCATACCGGGATCATAGCCATCACCCAAATCTTCTTTTTCTGTTTCGGAATAGGAATACTGCCGGTATAGCGAACCGTGATGGTTCAGAAGGAAAGAACCAAACAAGCCGGCCTGTAAGCTGGCACGGTTACTTAATTGCCACCGGTAGTTAAATGACAGATCCAGACTTTGATAATGGTCCAGCTCATATTCATACAGGGTTTTGTACTCCTGAAGGTAGCGGTAGGTTTCTTCGGAATTGAATTTAATGCCAGACCCTCCGCGTTGCGTATAATGAAACGAAATTACTAATGACTGCCTTTTAGCCAGGTTCATAACATAGCCCACACCTATGGTAATTCTTTCCGATAACCCGCTTGAATTGCTTCCTGAAGCTCCCAGGTTTTGCCGTATACCCAGCTCTGTAAAAAAAGTATTTCCCGAAGGTTTTGGCCAGGCCTTTGTCTCTATCTTCCCGGGCTGGTGGTTAATGTCCAATTCACCAACCGAGAAGTCCCTGGGAACCGCATGGATCATAAAGGATGCTCTGTTTGTAGATTCTCTTGACATTTCCCCTTGCGCATTCTGCTCATTTTTGTTCAGGAAATAGTCTGGCTTAGGCGCAGCATAAGTAGTAACCTCCCTGGGAATTTTTGCAAAGGGAGAAGGTTCCGCTGTCTCATCTGCGTAGACTTCTCTTCCTCCCTGCTCCCGGTTTACCTCGGTCGTAGGGTCTACAACTGATGAAACGGTTTGTTGGCTACTTTCCTTTTCTTTAGGCACCACCTCTTCAAAAGGTAATGGTACCACTTCCTTTTTATTCGGTGTCTCAGCTTCTATTCCAAACCAGGCCACCACACCAAGTATACCAACGATTAGCACTATTAAACTCCAGAGCAACCAGCTCCTTGAGTTTTGCTTTACAAGCCTGCCTTTCCTGGTTTCGTAAAAATCTTCCCAGTATTTTTCGTCAAAAGGCTCCTCAGCCTTCCTAAAAGCCTTTTGAAAGAGCTGGTCTATTTCATCATGATCTTTCATTTTCCTGTATAGTCTTAAGATTTTCCTGTAATGCTTTCCTGGCCTGGTGCAGGCAATATTTGGAGTTGGCCACCGTAATATTGAGCTTCCTGCCGATTTCTTGGTGGTTGTAACCATCAAGCACGAACAGGTTGAACACGTTCTTATGCTGTTCGGGTAAACCGTTAAGCAACCAACTCAAATAGTAATAATGGTGCTGCTCTTCAGCTTCAGAGGAAATGGTTGTCGGGCAAAAAAAAGTATCCGGGTTCTTGATGGTATTACGGTGCCGCGAAACACTGCGCAGATAGTCCAGGCATTTGTGCACCACTATCTTTCGTATCCACCCCTCAAAGCTTCCTATGCCCTGGTATTGATTGATGGACGTGAAAACCTTAAGAAAGGCATCGTTTAGCACTTCCTGCGCTTCTTCCCTTTGCCCTACATAGCGCAGGCAAAGGGGAAACATTTTCCCATAAAACCTGGAGTAACAATCCTTTTGAGCCTGTGTATTGTGTTTTTTACAGCCCTTGATTATATCCTTTAATTCCTGATCCACTATTAATCCAGACGAAGGTTAAGGGATGAGGGTTAGAAAAAACTATCTAAAGACGGTTAAGAATGAGAAAACGAATTAAATAGCCGTAATGTATTGCTTTAGAACCTAAGGAGTTTAGCTTTTGTAAGTGTGTGATTTAAGAGTCTGCCTGGGCCTGTTTTTCTGGTTTTTCACCTTCTTCGGCTTCCTCAAGCTGTTGTTGATGAAGAATATAATTGGCACTCCACTTGGCATGTTTGGAAGGCTCAATACGATGAAAATATTTACGAGCGAATACCTGGGTGAATTCAGCACCGAAAAAGAGGATAAGGCAAGTATAATTAACCCACATGATCACCAGGATCACGGTGCCTGCCGCACCAAAACCCGATGTAGGATCGGCCACTCCAAAGTACAGTCCCAGCAGGGTTTTCCCGATGCTAAACAAAACAGCGGTCAATAATGCACCTACCCAAACGGAACGCCATCCCACTTCCACATCTGGCAAAACCTTGAACATTATGGCAAAAAGGCAGGTAACGATACCCAGGGCCAGGATAAAGTTAACCACCTGCACCAGGTAAAGCAGGTATTCTCCGAAGTTGCGTTCTATCCAGGTAGAAACCACCGAAATAAGCGCTGACAATACCAGAGTGATCAATAAGAGAAAGGCAATAACCATGATGAGGCCCAGGGAATAGGCCCGGTCATACAGAAATTTACGGAAGTTGCTTTCCGGTACTGGCTGCACATCCCATATATTGTTGAGTGATTTCTGCAATTGGAAGAATAAGGTGGTGGCTCCGAAAACCAGCGTACCGATACCAATGATCTTCATGATCATACTGGATTGGTCCAGGGC
>CETZ01016810.1_pt1 | contig 11360 bp, 7 predicted proteins | sample 531441 | NCBI WGS metagenome assembly CETZ01 (sample SAMEA2623098, study PRJEB7988) | marine metagenome | isolation source: saline water (ENVO:00002010), including | reverse complement strand
CACGCATCCCTGGCGGCATAGAATCTAAGTCGAAAGGATCAAACGACGACCTGGGTTTAAGTTCAACTTCCACATCTTCAAGACCAGAACTGAGTGGTTTTGACAATGCTGCCAGATCTGCAGCTTCCGCTTTTGCTACTCTTTCCTCGATTTCCAACTGAGCAATAATTTCACTGACGATATTACCACCGAGAAATTTTTCAAAATCCAGCCTCGTGAAGCGCATATCCTGACGTCTATCATTCAACGCAGTCACATTCTCGTTGAGTTGAATTTCATACTCGGCTTTTCTTTCTATGTACGTGGCCTCCGCTGTTTCTACGGCTATCTCCTGATTCAATTGCTGATCTATCAATTGCGCCTTATCCAATTCCACCAAGATTAACCCAGCATCTACATCCTCCGGAGAAACTTGGTAACCCTCTTCGACAATATTGAGAATCTTTACCCCTTCTCGCCCTTTTATACGGGACCGGATCTCTTGAGATTGCAGCGCCTCTAGAGCCCCTCCTTCCAGGACGGTAATTTCTAGGTCACCTTGGCGGGCCTCGAAAGTGATAGTGGATTCAACGTTCGGAGAACCTCCGTTAAAAGAAAAAAGCAATAGAAATACAGCAAACAGGCTGCAACCAATGATGGTGTACTGCGTAGATTTACTAGCCGCAAAATACAGAGACTTAAGCTCAGCGACTTTTTCTTTTACAGGAACAGGAATCTTCGTCAACATGTCCTGACTATTGGAGCTCATCGATACCTTCCTCCCACTGACCGTTGTCGTCTACGTATAACAATCCTACATCTCTCCAAAATTCGAGTTTCGCAATATTATGCTCTATAAGTGAACTAACCAGATCAGTGCGAGCTGCAGTTAAATCGTTCTGCGAGTCTACCGTGTCCTGAATATCGCCGAGACCCAATTCAGCTCGCAGCTCAGCCTCCTCGACGCGCCGTTCATTAATTTCCACGCTAGTAACACTGATATCGTAACTCTTGCGCGCTTCATTCATTCTCCGCCACGTATCCAAAACGTCCAGCTTAATTTCATCCAGTGCCAAAAGATAGTCTCTAGTAGCAGCGTCATAGTCTATCAAACTACGGCGATAATTATTGCGTTCCAGCTTTGTATCTAGAGGCAGGTCAAGATCCAAACCCGCTGTATAGACAGTATTTTCGAAATCCAGCTCACCTAAATTCCGCGTTGTCGAATTCGGCACTGATGCTATCAAACTCAGATCCAATGCCGGGCTCAATGCGTTAGCGGCCACTTCTATCCTTCTAGCACTATCCTGAACACGGTCTAACCATGTGTACAAATCCAGCCTAGTTTGAATAGCCATCTCGGCTGCCTGTTCCAAACTTATGTCGGGGCTATCCATACCGGTTTCCGTGATAAGCGCCATCTCTTCATCGTCTAGCATAATATTATCATCGGCATTTAGCCCAATTAATATTTTGAAATTATCCAAATTGCGTTTGTAACGAGTTATAGAGGAAGTCCAACGCAAGTCTGCCTGCAAGGAAGATTGTTCAAGACGACCCACTTGGAGCAACGTGGTTAAACCTTCCGCCTGAAAGGCTTGTTCCCTTTCCAAAGAGAGATTGGTTGCCAACAAACCCGCATAGTAGTTTCTAGCAGTTTCCCTATTCAACAGAACGGAGTAATAATCGGAGGCTACCCGCACAGCAAAGTTCTTGCGAAAACGAGTAAAATCCCTTAATCGATAAAGCAGATCTCGTTCAGCCTGAAGCAATGCCTCGGTTTCGATATCACTACCGAAGTCCCGCAACAATGGTTGGGTGAATGACCCTATCAATGCACCTGTACTAAATTCACTAGTGTCCCCGGTAAGAAAACGAGTGAAGTTGTTAGTGAGATTCAGAGCCACCGCGCCGCCACTTTTCAGTAAATAGCGTGCACCGAGACTGGTATTGGAGAAAGTGGATTCACTGGTATTGATATTTTCTATACCGGTAAGCGCCTGCATATCCTGCACAAACTTGTCTTGAGTATCCCATTGATAGTCTCCAGCACCCGCCGCTGAGAACACAGGGACATAACGATAACGATCAAACGTCAAAGCCAGTGCTTCCAGATACAGCCGTTCTTTCTGAGTCTGGTAGTCCTTGCTATGTTGAAATGCGAGATCGAGAGCATCGTTCAGGCTGACAATGCTAGCGTCAATTTCGCTGTCAGCTTCATTATCGAGAAAATCGAACGAATCACTATTTATGATAAGCCTGCTTAAATCGACCAGCTTTTCCTCGTCGATTACCACCTGATTGCTCACTCCAGGCACCAAATCTGCCTTTTCGGCAATGGCTTGGTAGCTTTCCTCATCGGCACTGCGCTTGTACGATCCGGCCGTACAGGCCGTAAGCGTGTACACAAAAGGTATTATTATCAGTGATTTACGAAATATAAGCATAACCCTATTAGATATTCCGAGCACGAAGATGTTAATACCCCATTATACGCTGTAAACCGTGACTTCCGTTCACAATTAGCGATTAAATGCTTGCCCGGCACGAGGGATAACAATTTGATTTTCGTCCCGTTTTTCTTACTATAACCATCTGGAGCCCATATAGTGTGAAAACTTACCTTACCCTGGCTTGTTTGGCGGCCATTTGCTAACAAAGCGAGGGTCTGGGATTTCTTTGATGAGGAGCTGGAGCGACGCCTGCCACAATGAAACTCTTAGTCATAACAATTAGCATTGTATTAGGCGGGCTCAGTTTCGCCACACTGAACGTGTACACTGCTAATACTGAGTTGAGAGAACAATTGCAAACTGCTTTAAGCTATCGAGAACAATTAAACGAGCAGGCTGGGGAATACGCCCGTCAGCGGATCGAATGGAACGCCCGCCTGGCCGAACTGGAAACACAATTGCTCTCTACGGCAACCCAGTTAAATAATCTAAATGAGGCCCTCCAGGAAGCACGGGAACAGGTTAGTCCCGATTACGAGCTACTACTGGAACAGGCGCGTCAGGAAGTCGCCCAGAACAATCCTCCTCAACGAACCCGCGAAGGGGGAATGAATGTCCTATCGGATCCCGATGCTGCTTTTACCGTCGCGGAAGCAAGTGTCGATAGCAACTACAGCGAATTTTTCGATTTAATCCGGTTAAGTCCAACCGAGCGCGAAACAGTAGGATCAGCCATAATTGATTTCACCGCAAATCGTCTGCAATTATTGCGGGATATGATCTCGGGGGACTTGTCCCCCGAAATAGCGGCAACCTATTTCGGCCCAAACGCCTTGATGAATTACGTTTCGCAAATACTATCCCAAGAGCAATTAGAACAGCTGCAGGACTATGAAATAGCTGCAAACCAACAATCCACCCGCGACACGTACGCTGGTATTTTTGCGGGTAATAACAGTACTATTTCAGGATTGACCCAAGAGCTGGTCCTCGACGTACTAATGGAGGAGCTGTATTCAGCGAGTAACAACTTCGGCGCCATAGTCTCGACCAACGGCAGTCTGACTGAATCTATGGGGGACCGGGAACTCGCCTTTGAGCGGACCAGAAACCGCCTTGTCAATGACTTGAATCAAGCACAGCTAGACCAGTATGATCGGTTTGCTCAGGAGCAAAGCAACACTATTAACTTCACCTTAACCGCTTCCAGCTCTGAAGGCGAACAACAACAGGTGCAGGTCATGCGGGTAATCTCGGATAATCCGCCAAACTAAGGTATGTTATAGCCGCAACAGTCCATTCCCAGGAGTATCAATATGAGTACCCGTTTTTTAGCAAAAGAGTCTTCCAGAGTTTTACTCCTGCCTTTTTTGCTTTTAATAATCAACGCGTGTAGCGAACAAGCTCCATCTGGCAGTCCCGAAACAGCCCAGGTGGTAAGTGAAAGTGCCACCGAGTCGATCGGCTACAAGCGGATAAATACAACTAACGAAGATGATCCGCTAAATACCCATATCTACGAGTTAGATAATGGATTACATGTATACCTCACCGAGAACCACGAAGAACCTCGTTTTTATGCAGAAATTGCGGTACGTGCGGGAAGTAAGCACGATCCCGCCGATGCAACCGGGCTCGCTCACTACCTCGAGCATTTGCTTTTCAAGGGTAACCAGAGCCTGGGCACTCTGGACTACCAAGCGGAGAAGCCCTATCTAGACCGCATTGTTGAGCTTTACGAAGAGCATTTTAGGGAAACGGACGATGTTCGTCGCGCTGAGATCTACGCTGAAATCAACAGCGTAGCTCAGCAGGCAGCAGAATATGCGATCCCTAACGAGATCGATAAGCTTTATAACAGCATGGGAGGCACTGCCCTTAATGCCCACACCTGGTATGAAGAGACAGTTTACAAAGTAGGCCTCCCATCGAATCGGTTAAAGCAATGGGCAGAGCTTGAATCGGATCGGTTCGTGGATCCTGTGTTTCGGTTGTTTCATACCGAACTGGAAACCGTATACGAGGAGAAAAACCGTACCCTTGATAACGGAGGTAGAATCATAGGTACCGCAGTAGATGAGCTCCTTTGGAAAATTCATCCTTATGGCCAACAACCCACCATCGGTACTATCGAACATTTGAAAAACCCTTCCCTGATTTACATCCAGAATTACTTCAATACTTACTATGTCCCTAACAACATGGGTGTGTTTATCAGCGGAGACATCAACATCGAGGAAACCATTGAGCTAATCAATGAGAAATTTGGACACTGGGAATCGGGAATTATTCCTGAAATAGGTCCCTGGGATGAACCACCCCTTCAGAATGCTGAAAGGAGGACCGTTCAATATCCAGGAGAAGAGCAGGTACAGATTGCTTTTCGGACTGCTGGTAATGCCAATTCCGACAAGGAAGGTCTAATCCTAGTGGATATGATTCTCGACAACAGTCGTGCCGGACTTATCAATCTCAATCTCAACCAGCAACAATTGGTTACTAATGCAGGATCATCCCCCCTTTTTCTCAACGATTATGGTGTACAACAGCTCTACGGTGTGCCGAAGCGAAATCAGACCCTAGAAGAAGTAGAACAATTGCTACTGGCCCAAATTGAGATCATAAAGTCAGGAGGTTTCGAAGACTGGATTATTCCTGCCATCATAAATGATTTTAAAAAGAATCAGAAAGCCAGCTTGGAATTCAACACAGCCCGGGTAAGCATGATGCGTCAAGCCTTCATCGAAGGAGCTGAATGGGACCACCACATCGCTGAAATCCGCCGCATGGAACAACTCTCCAAGCAGGACGTCGTCGATATAGCTAATAAGTATTTTGAAAATAATTATGTAGCAGTCTATAGAGTCGACGCTCAACATGAAGTGCCCCCAGTCGATAAGCCACAAATTGATCCAGTCACTATTGATCCAACTCGCCAATCAGAATTTGCGAGCCAACTACTGGCAATGGATTACTCCGAGATTGAACCGTCTTTTGTTGAACCGGATACCGATTACCGTGTTGTTGAATTCGCTAATGGCGTAGAGCTGTACTACGCCCCAAATCCATTAAATGACCTATTTTCCTTGTCCATTAATGTGGAAGTAGGATCGGAAGAAATTAAAAAACTTGGATTGTCCGCTGCCTTGTTAGATGTAGCTGGCACTCAGGATTTGAGCAATGAAGAACTACAGAAGGAATGGTACCGCATGGGTTCCGAATTTCGATTTGGTTCAGGTGAGAATTCGTCTGTTATAGCTGTTTCAGGTTTAGACGAACAATTCGAAAATTCTTTAGAGTTAGGCTTGGATCTAATTAAGAACCCGGCTACTGATGAGGAAACGCTGGAGCAGCTTAAAGACATCCTATTAAAAACAAGGGAAGACCAGAAAAGCTCGCCGCCCGCGATTGCCAGAGCCCTCTATCTCTTCAATCGTTACGGAGAGGAGTCACCAATGCTGGAGGCGCTAACTAGTGACGAGATAGCGGAAACCTCTCTCGATGAACTATTAACGCTGCCTTCAGAACTGTTGACCTACAACCATAGCATCGCCTACACCGGTTCACTCCCTCTGGAAAACGTTGTGGAAGTACTGCGCCGTCATCACATAATAGAGGTCGAGCTTCAGGAAGAACCGGAATACCAATTCAGACGGGCGCGCCAAGTCGCCGATACGGAGCTATTGGTCGTGGACCAGCAGACAGCTCAAGCGCAGGTTCGGATTGAATTCGCTGATGGCGTATTTGACGAAGAGGAAAGTGTAATATCATCCTTGTATACCAATTACTTCGGCAGCGGCATGTCTAGTGTAGTGTTCCAAGAACTCAGAGAAGCTAGGGCATTAGCCTATTCTGCCTCGGCACGCTATGCCCAAGGCGGTAGACAAAATGACGAGAATCTTATGCTTGGAGCTATCGGTACTCAGACTGACAAAACGGTTGATGCACTGCAGGCTTTTATCGATCTTATCGATAACATGCCGACTTCCTCGGAAAGATTTGACGAGTCCGTTAACTCTCTACTCAACCGTTATAGAACTTCCAAGCTGAACTTCCGCGAAATTATTGGAGCGGTTCGAAGTTGGGAACGATTGGGTTTTGAAACGGATCCTCGCCGATCCCGCTACCAACAACTACAGAATGCTAGCATGGAAGATTTGGTGGAGTTCCAGGAGCAACACGTCAAAAATCGAGCAAAACTGATCTCAATTGTCGGTGATCTGTCGATCATTGAAGTAGAGGAACTTGAACAGTTTGGTTCGGTCCAGGAGGTTCAGGTCGACCAACTGTTTGTCAATTAAAAGTATCCGAGCCAAGTTATTGCCCGCTAGGTAAAACTGGGCTCTAACCAAGGGCGACTTACATTGAGCTTTTCCTTTTAGTCCATGAATGAAAGCATTGGCGCAGCCGCAATTTCAGTTTCCGGGTTAAATAAAACCTACGGAAAATTTGAAGTGATAAAAAATCTGGACCTGGAAATCCAGAATAAGGCTATTCACGGTCTAGTTGGCCTAAACGGCTCAGGCAAGACAACTACCCTAGAATGCATACTAGGCCTTCAGCCCTCAAACAGTGGAACTATTTCCGTGATAGGCCAAAAACCCGAGACGTTGCACCTGACTCAGGGCAGAGTGGTAGCTATTTTTGACACGCCCAGCCTGCACCCTAACCTAACCGTACGCCAATGTTTGAAGCACGCTAGCCTATTGTGTAACCAGATAGTTCGAACTCCTATCGAAGCCGAACAATTGCTAGGCATTGAACAATTCCAAAACTTCAAAATTAGGAACCTTTCGCTAGGTAACAAGCGACGTGCGTCAATTGCCCAGGCTCTTCTTGGGAAACCGGAGGTGATAATTCTGGACGAACCATTTAGTGGCCTCGATGCAGAAGGCGTAAATGATGTTCTGCGCCTCATCACTCGACTGAATAGCGAAGAAAACACCACTTTTTTGCTATCCAGCCATCAGCTGCCTTATCTTGAACAGATCTGCACCGACATAGCTATTCTTCACAAAGGAAGCATAGCTATTGATGGCGATGTTAACAGCTTATTAAAAACCTCTGGAAATCAGCTGCTGTTAAAGACACCTAACGCTAGCCTGGCAATCTCGGTAATGGAAACCGTCGAGGGAGTTGAGTATAGCCATACTGACACCGAAGGCTACCTGCATGTGCAAATGACTGCAGCGGAATCAGCTAAGCTCAACCAAATATTGGTAGAAAAACAAATACCGGTGGCTGAAATGATTCTGCAACGTGGATCACTTGGCAAACTGTTCCGCAAAATTACCAACGAGGAACGGGAACAGCGATGAACGGATTTCGAATAGCGTTGAGGTGCGAGACATTTATAGCCCTGCACACTTTCTCGAGCAAGTTGATACTGCTAGCTCCCTCATTAGTCGTCGTTCTCCAGTTTCTTCTACTTAGACTAACAGAGGCAAGCCGATCAGCGAGAGATAGATTATTAAGCAATCCCTCCTTCGACGAAATTGTCGCCAATAACGCATATGGTTACTACGTTGATGGGCTCAGTACTGGATTGACCATGCTTGGGCTTTTGCTTGTGGCACAAGCTGCGTACAGCTTTAGCTTCGACAGGGATATTCAGACAGCGAGACATCTACTTATTCGCCGCGTAAGCCGCCCAAGCTTAATCATGGCCAAATTACTTCACCTTCATATTCTTGGAGCCCTGTCCTGTTTATTTTTGATTGTGATAGCCTACCTCATGAGCGGTTTGTTTTGGGAATTTGGAGCTATTGTGGAAGACGGGTTTGAATTGATCAGCGAAGAAGAGATCCGCAGCGAGATAACAACTGGGTTGCGACTGGCGCTTATTCCTCTACCGACAGCTATCGCTTTCGGTGTCTTTATATCAGTCTGCGCACAATCCGCCACCCAGGCAGTTACTACTGCTTTAGGGATTACTCTTGCAATCGATATTTTCAAGACCACGCTGGGTGATTTTGCGTATTATGTTTACGCGAGTTTCCAGCCGTCTCTGATTGACCAGTCCTACCTTCAAGATGTGAGTCGGCTAGTAAGGGGATACTCTGACGTATTAATAGATGAACGAGTGATGTTATTGAACAACTGGGTCCCATTACCCGCTTTGCTGATATTCATCGGCGGGGCGTTGTGGCTAGCCCGAAAGAAAAAAATGTAACTTATAAGAAATGTTATGATCAAGTTGACCAAAATACTTCAAGCTATGCTCCTGATTATCTATCTGTCGCTCACAGGTTGTATTAGTTATGATTCCGCCCTGTTGGTGCCGTCTATTACAATGTCCACAGAAGATGTGACTCTCCAGGAAACTAGATCGGGCAACAGTACCCAACTTAACTTCGGTCTCGACGTTGGTCTCAACGAAAGCGATTCGCTTGTAAACGTAGAGATCCTCCCTGGTGTCCGTGTCCGCAACACAACTATTAATGGTCCAGCGTATTTAGCTGGTATTCTGGCAGGGGACATTATTCTATCTGTCAATGATATGAACACCGACCACCCAGATGCCTTGTTAGCCATACAAAGGCAGATTGACAACCGAACAGAATTCACTTTTAAAGTACGAAGAAATACCACCGTATTTGAGGCGACCATCACCGGCAATGTAATGGAACAAAATTCACCTGCTCGCGAATTGTATCGAGCTGATCCATTGGCTACTCGCGCGGGCTATACGACTGAGCTAGTCACAATCCGAGGACAGGCGGATATAGCCGCAGCTCGGGTAACCGAAATCTTTCCTAACAGCCCACTACCGGACGCAGGAATTAACACAGGAGACTTAGTGCTAGCAGTTAATGGGACTGCTGTGAATTCGGCACAGGGACTCATTACTAAATTGAATCGTGATTATGAATTCGGAGAACAAGTGCAATTCTCAGTCTTTGACGGACGGGAAATTCGGGTAGCCCCTGTCAAATTGTGGAATCCGGGTAGCCGAATCAGTCGTATTAGCCTAGGGCCTCTTCTGCAATACAACTCGTCTTTGAGTCCACAAAGTAATAGGTTATCGCTACTAGATTTTTGGCTGTTTGCAGTATATAGCTATAGCCGAATTGAAGGAGAACGGGCACATAGCTTTTTTGGTGTTTTAAACTTTACCAGTGACTATGGCGAACTGGTTGAAGAACAAGATTAGGAGCCACTAAACTTATGATTGCATTACAGCGATCTCTTTTAATCTCTGCCCACATCGGATTCGCTGCTTTCCTGGCCGATGACTTTGCAGTGGCGCAGGATAATTTTGTTGCCTTCGAACTTGAGCGGGAAAGCAACTGGGATACCCTTATTACGGAAGACCTTAATGGTGACGGTGCAAAGGACCTAATTTTTTCCAATTATCAGACTGGTATAGGGCGCGAACTGCACATCCATCATCAGCAACTCGACGGCAGTTTTTCTCCTACGCCACAACGAATCGAGATTAAAACCGAAATCATTGCAGTTGGCTTTGCTGACCTCCGGCCGGACCCGGGCAAAGAACTAGTGTTAGTGTCCAATAGCGGAGTATTTAGCCTTTCAACAGCACGGGAAGGCTATGCGGGTAACATTCGGCAGCTGTTCGAATGGGACTTGATTGCCACAATTCCAGACTTGGAACAGGTCCAGTTTTTCGAGGGTATCGAAGATATCAACCGCGATGGAAAAGTAGATTTCTTGCTCCCAGGGGATGGGCAGTACGGTTTCTTTGTTGGAGAAGGCAATGAACAATATCAACACCTGTCAGAATTCAGCACGATCAATGAAAATCAGCGCACCGCGCAACGTAACTCTCAGCAAGGGGAACTTAGTGCCAGCATAAGTATAAACGCAGATGATGGTGTCATCGTGGAACTTAGCGCGAGAACACCTTCGCCTTTTAACGGTTTCATTGAATTTTGGGAAGAGCAAGCTGTTGAAGAGCGGCGGACATTGTTAAGTTCAGATCGCTGGATGCCCACAGCTGTTCTAACCCAAATCAATTTGGACGAGTTACCCGATGTTATTTATCTGAATGCGGATGATAATGGCCAAAGTCAACTTAATATTCATTACCAGAATCAAGATTCCGGCTTCAGTTCTACACCCGATTGGATCGGTTCAATCGACGCTCGCGGTAATTTGCTGCTAGTAGACATGAACAATGACGGATTGACAGATCTATTAAGGCTTAGTGGTGAAGGCAATGAATGGGATGCACGTTTTTATCTCAACCAGCAAGGTGTATTTCCAGTAGAGCAACCTACTCAGGTAATGCGATTCTCAGGTTACGATGTACGCCTGGATTTCATTAATGAGAATACGAGCAAACAGCCGGTTCTCAACGTTAGCTACTACACTATCCCAGTCGTCGATGCCATTCGAAATGCCAGCATTAATCGAATTCACCTACTCTTTGGCAGCAATCAAGCAGAACCGGGACAATTGTTCCACCGTCGTCCCGATTCCCGCTTGGAAGAAAGTTTTTCAGCAGCCAATGTGCGGGGTCTTTCCGAACAGATGTCACTGAGTTATGACATCGATGGTAATGGCTCCAGAGACGCGCTCTATATTACCGAAAACGGCACTCTTGCCGCCAAGAAAATCGATAATCAATTACGCATAGCAGATGACGCATTTTGGGAATATGTGTCCCCTCGTACTGTATTCGAATTCGAGGTGCTTGAGTTAAACAATGACCGGAAACCGGACGTGTTATTACGCCACAGTACCTCCACAACCATCTTAGTAACTTCCCCGTGATGCGAACTACAATTAAGCTAATCTTGACTTTGCTGCTAATGGCTAACAAAGCATTGGCGGCCAGTTCGCTTGATTATAGTAGTCATCCGTTTGTTCTCCCTGCCGAGAGCGAAAATCTGATCGTAGCAGATACCAATGGCGACGGCCTGCGGGAACTAATAACGTTAGTTGATCGCAGCATCAGAGTGTATT
>CETZ01071354.1_pt1 | contig 11397 bp, 9 predicted proteins | sample 531441 | NCBI WGS metagenome assembly CETZ01 (sample SAMEA2623098, study PRJEB7988) | marine metagenome | isolation source: saline water (ENVO:00002010), including | reverse complement strand
TTTTTGTAGGAGTAGCTCCAACATTGAATATTAAGTTCGATGTTGGCAGTCATTAATGTTTCATATGTAATAATGTTTGCTCCTGGATAGAATTTAATAAATAGGTAAATTCGATGCCGATTAACGACTTAAACTACCTATCCGCAACAGAAGTTATCGACCTATTTAGGTCACGCGAATTATCACCAGTCGAGTTGCTCGACAGTTTTATCCAGCGTGCTAATGAAATTGATGAGACAGTAAATCCATTTGCTGATAAGTATTTTAATGAAGCACGAATTCGAGCAAAGAAATCGGAAGAACGATACATCAAGGGGAGCGCGCGTCGTCTTGAGGGCGTACCCTTACTGATAAAGGATAGTTCTGCGGTAAAAGGTATAAGAGCGACCGGAGGCTCATTAAGAAATGCCACTAAGATTGATCAGCACACTGACCCCTCAGTAGAACGGTTGATGAGAGCCGGTGCAAATTTCTTTGCACGCTCGACTTGTCCAGAGTTTTGCTGGCTATTCGCATGTCATTCAAGAATGTGGGGAGTCACAAGAAATCCGTGGCGATTGGATATTACACCTGGCGGATCCTCTGGCGGATCAGCAGCAGCCTTGGCTGCCGGCGCTACTACTATAGCCACTGGAGGTGATGGTACGGGCTCGATACGTCAACCCGCCGCCCAATGTGGAATTGTGGGGTACAAATCACCCTATGGTCGCAACCCTCTCGATCGCTATTCTTCTTTCGATACGTATCTAAATGTTGGGCCGATGACGCGCTCAGTGGCCGACGCTGCACTGATGCAAAACATCATGTCGGGCCCACATCCACTCGATCACAACACCTTACAAAACAAAATTAATATTCCTCAGGAGCTTGGCGATGTTCGAAGTCTAAGAATTGCTTATTCAATTGATCTTGGGCATTACATAGTGCATGACGACGTGCGTCGGGAAACGATCGAAACTCTCAATGTTCTTCAGGACGCCGGTGCAAAAATCACAGAGGTCAAGATTGATTGGGCCAGTGAGGCAATAAAGCTCGCTCATTTGAGTGCTGAGTTTTTATTCGCGGGTGTCGTGCGCAAAGCTTTAACTGACTACCCAGAGCAGTTGAGCGATTACGTGCCGCAGTTGGATGAAACGGCATCCTCGGTTACCGAGGATGATTACCGGCATTCTCTCATTGTGGCTGGAGAGTTATGGAATGACCAGATGGGCCCATTGTTTAAAAATTACGACGCCTTGATTACCCCAGGCGTTTCTTGGCCAGAAGTACCTGCTGAAAACTGGCAAAAAGATAAGATTTTAGCGAATAATAAAAAAATTACTGATACTGATACCGCGATGACGGCGCTATTTAACATGTTCAATCGTTGCCCGGTTTTGAGTGTGCCGGCAGGCATGACAGACGATGGGCTCCCGGTGGGAATACAAATAGTTGGCAGGCCTTATGATGATGTCACGACTTTTCAAATTGGGCAGGCAATAGAAAATCATAGACCATGGTCAAGCAGACGCCCGAGCATTTAGCTCGTTAAGCTATGGATCCACCGTCAACTGGTAAAGAGATTCCATGGATATGTTTGGCGTTGTTCGATACAAGAAACAAGATGGCACTTGCAACATCTTCAGCTGAAGCTAACGAATTGTTAGCGGCATCGGAGGCCCATAACTTTTTGCCGTCGGCGATATCTAATCCAAAAGCCGTTGCCTCGGCGGCTAACATTGGCGTGTCAACAGCACCAGGACAGACGGCATTGATTCGAATTTTGTCTTTTGCGTGATCAATTGCCATCGAACGAGTTAGTTGGATAAGCGCCCCTTTTGATGCACAGTAAGCAGCTGAATTTTCTGCACCGACAAGCCCCCAGGTAGATGCGACATTGACAATGATGCCACCCCCATTCTGTATCATTAAGGGGATAACAGCTCGACATAAATAGAATACCGCGTTGAGGTTTACTGACATTGTATTTTCCCATGCTTCGTCCGTTGTCTGGGGCACAGTGCCATGCAGTGCGACACCGGCGCTGTTAACTAAAATGTCTATAGTTCCCGTAATTTCGATCACTCTTGTGATGAGTGACTGTGCCTCCTGTCTATTCCTTAGGTTGGAACAAACGTATAGGTGTCCAGTACCCGGCAATCTCTTTACTAACTCGTCGCCTTTTGCGGAATTTCGTCCAGTGACTGCTATTTTGGCACCTTTAGAAGCAAGAATTTCTGCAGTCTTCTCGCCTATCCCTGATGTGCCGCCAGTTATGAGTACAATTTTGTTCTCAAACATAAAAAACTCCATTAGAGTAGATAAGATTGGACAAAAAATTCGATAGACTTAGAAGCATAACCTGCAAACAATCCATTTTTCTATGAATAGCCCTAGTTCAACAATGCAGTCCGACGTATACGATAGTCTCTACCATGTGCCAGTGCCGGACAAAAACTCAATTGAAAATTTTCCCTCTTATACCCTCGGCGCGGACTTCACAGTTCCTGAATTGGCTATTACTCAATTAGAGAAGGACGGCGTAGTTTGCTTGAGAAATGTGCTTGATCTTGACACCGTAAATGCGCTACGTGATGAGGCAGACTCGGCGGTAGCTAACCCAAGTGAGCATGCGAGATTTGTCAGTGGTGAGAAAAGTGGAAAAATATTCTACTATGAATTTAACTTGTGGCGACGTCATCCGATTGTGCGATCAGTGACATTTGATAGCCATATTGCTGATATAGCTGCAAAATTAATGCGATCAGAAACAGTCACACTTTACTACACTAATACCTTTGTTAAAGATCCGGGAACCGCTACTAAAGTGACACCCTGGCATGAAGATCGATCCTACTCAAGATTTGTTGGAAACAATGTCATTAATATGAATATTTCATTTGACTATATGCCCTCTAATACAACCCTAAAATTTAAGCAAGGATCCCATAAACGTGGAGACCCAGTATCAATTGGTCCAACATTTTTACCAGGGGTTGAGTATCGTGATTCAATGCCTGATCAGGTGCCAATGCCATCACAAAGCGAGCTAGAGGCACGTTTCAATACGCTCTATTGGGAAGTCAATCCCGGTGATGCTTTGGTGTTCTACCAGCGGACTATTCATGCAGGACCAGGTAATACATTACCCACACGTCGGCACTCAACCGCATTTAACTTTGGAGGAGATGGTGTCACTTATGATGCTCGAGAGGGTTTTATAGATTCGCCAGATGTCGACCCCGATCTTCAGCACGGCGATTCTCCTGCGGGTCGAATCTTTCCAAAGTTAAAATAGATATTACCTTTGGACAATTGATATGAATCAGGATTTAGTCGAGCTGCCCAGCTTTGAATTCGAGTCAACCTCAGTTCCACCAACTGACGCGATAGAGGCATATGAGCGTGATGGTGTCGTATCGTTACGTGGAGCGTTTAGCGAGGAATGGATAGCTTTGCTTGCCCATGGCATGGAGATAGCAATAAGCGATAGTTTAAAAGGGGATACGGCATTCAATATATCAACGCCTGGTGAGCCGGGTTTTTTCTTTTACGATACATTCATGTGGCAACGAATTAACCAATTTAAGAGATTTGTGTTCGAATCAAATGTTGCCGATATAGCAGCTAATGTTATGCGATCTAAAGGACTAATTTTCTATTTTGATTTCATGTTAGTTAAGGAACCAGGTACCAGTAATAAAACACCTTGGCACTATGATGAGGCCTATTGGCCTATTAAGGGTAATCAAATTTGCAACTTATGGATTGCTCTAGATCATATCCCAATCGAAACTGCACTTCGCTTTCTCACTGGATCACACCGTTGGGCGGAATCCTATAATCCTGTCCACTTCGACCCTGATATGTACTACGCTAATTTACCGAATATCCCGCCTATGCCTGATTGGGATGTCGAGCCAGGAGATCATAAAATTGCCTTTGCGCCAATGGATCCGGGTGACTGCCTAGTTTTTAATCGACGTACATTTCACAGCGCACCTGGAAATAGTCTGAAAACGTCCAGCAGAAGGGCGCTCGCGACCCACTGGATTGGGGATGATGTTACCTATAACAATAAGTTGCACGAAACTGATCCACCGTACCGAGGAGAGGGGTTAGTCCACGGAGGCAGTATGGAATGTGCGACGTTTCCCCGAGTCCGCTAGCAATTATTTCAATAGTGAGGCGGAAAGTGACGGAATAGTTGTGGCAATTGCAACTAAGAAATTCGACTACGTGATTGTTGGTGGTGGTACTGCAGGGTGTGTCCTAGCCTATCGATTAAGTGAGTCTGCATCCAACACAGTGCTGCTGATCGAAGCGGGGCCTCCTATATCGGGGTTGATGTCAAAAATACCTGCAGCACTAGATTTTGCCCTACATGATGATCGTTTTAATTGGAGCTATGTCACTGATCCAGAACCCTATATGGGCAATCGGAGAATGTCTTGCCCAAGAGGTCGCGCACTGGGGGGCTCTTCCAGTATCAATGGCATGCAATTTGTACGTGGAAATCCTAACGACTTCGATAGATGGGCATCGAAAGGATTGCCTGCCTGGAATTACTCACACTGCCTACCTTACTTTAAGCGCATGGAATGTTTTCAGCGTGGCAGCGATGATTATCGCGGCGATCAAGGCCCTCTTCATGTTAGTCCTGCAACCATTCAAACACCTCTGGACCAAGCATTTCTTGACGCGGCTCTTCAAGCTGGACATGGCTACAGCGACGATAACAACGGATTCCGCCAAGATGGTTTCGGTCTTTCAGATAAAAATATCTATCGGGGCAGACGGTGGAGTGCTTTTGATGCTTACCTTAATCCAGCGCTGGTGCGTGACAATCTTCACGTTGAGACAGATTGCCTAACCCACCGAATCATTATTGATAATAATTCAGCAATCGGAGTTGAATACGATTCAAGAGGCGAACTAACACAAGTTTATGCTGAGAAAGAGGTGTTACTTAGTGCGGGTTCTATTAATTCACCTCAGCTATTGATGTTGTCAGGCGTCGGAGATGCCGAACAATTAAATCGCCATGGACTACCTGTGGTTCAGCATTTGCGAGGTGTGGGAAAAAATCTCCAAGATCATTTGGATCTAAGAGTCCAAGTGAAGTGCAAGCAGCCGGTCAGTCACTACCCATCATCAATTGGTATAGGGCGAGTTACGGCTGGCTTAAAGTGGCTCGTTGCCCGTTCCGGAGTTTGTGCGACTAACTTGCTGGATGTGGCTGGATATATCTGCAGTCGGGAAGAGTTAGCATTTCCGAATATCCAGTCTACTTTTATGGCGATCGCCGCCAGCTATGATGGATCACAGTCATTTGCTGGTCATGGTTATCAGGCACACATCGATTTAATGAAACCGACGAGCCGAGGTTCAATAAACCTACAGTCGGCTAACCCAAAAGATGCTCCCTCAATTGTGTTTAATTATCTTCAGACCGAGGAGGATCGTCGAGTAGCAATCGAAGGGTTTAAGTTAACTAGGGCATTGTTAGCACAACAATCGTTTGACAAATTCAGAGATGGTGAGTTGTTACCTGGTAGTGGTGTAAATACAGATGAAGAAATTTTGGCATGGGCTAAAGTGAGCGGTGAAACCGAATATCATCCCACCAGCAGTTGTTCGATGGGGTTAAGCGATGACGACGTGGTTGATGGCGATTTGAAAGTTCACGAAATAGATAATCTTAGAGTGGTAGATGCCTCCATAATGCCCGAAATCGTGACCGCTAATACTCACGCAACAACGCTGATGATCGCCGAAAAAGCTGCAGATATTATTTTGAACAATTCTGCACTTACTCCACTCTCAGTGCCTGTATTTAGAAAATAGACGACCAGCTTGCTAATTAAGTGGGGCTCATTAAATGGTTTCAACAATCCAAGTTTCTTGGATAATGACAGCAGTAGCTATGGTCTTTGGTGACGTTTGTTGAAAATGGAAACTTAGTGTCACAATTGTTTCCGACGAAGGGGCACCGTGGGTGGAACTCGCAACCTTGCGGACGGTTGAGCAAACTTGGGACTTCACCTTCTAGTTCGATCCTGTCAATTTTCGCATCCGGATCGGGCTCCGGGTTGGCCGACAATAAGGCCAAGGTATAAGGATGAACCGGACTATCAAATATCGCTTTGGTTGGGCCTTGTTCAATGATTCTCCCGAAATACATTATTCCCATACGATCTGTAATGTGCCTCACGATATTGAGATTGTGTGTAATGATGAGAATGGAAAGTCCAATTTGGTGTTGAAGCTTATTCAGGAGATTCAAAATTTCACCTTGTACCGAGACGTCTAATCCCGCTGTCGGCTCGTCAGCAATGATCAGCCGAGGATTTAATGCTAGTGCTCTAGCGACCCCAATGCGTCTTGCCTGACCTCCACTCAGTTGATGGGGGTATCGGTTAGCAAAATCATAACTCAGACCTACCATTTCGAGCAGGCGCCTTACTTCAGACTCGAAATCACAATCTTTTTGGTTATGAATTTTGAAAGGTTCTGCTAGGAGAGAATAGATGCTCATTCGTGGGCTCAAAGACCCTACAGGATCTTGAAACATAGCACCAATGGTACGTCGAATCTTTTTCATTTCTAGGGTTGATCGCCCTATCAACTCATGACCATCATATTGAATGCTGCCTTCTTGAGGTTTTAGTAGACCGATAATTGAACGAGCAATTGTGGTCTTACCTGATCCGCTCTCTCCAATTAGACCGTAGGTTTCTCCTTCTTTAATTTCTAATGAGACTCCATTTACCGCATCAACAAATGGGTCTGACACGCCGTTAAGGATAGCCCTAGTTGTTGAAAGGGTACGGAAACGTACACGAACATCGGTCAATTCGAGTAGAGAATTCAAGATGTTTTCTGTTGGGCTAACACAGGACAACGAATCCAATGTCCTGCCTCAATCTGCTCAATTCTCGGATGGGAACGTTGACAGCTATCATAGCTGTGGTCGCAACGATCAAAAAAAATACACCCGCTTGGTAACTCGTCTAAGTTAGGAACCTCGCCAGGTATAGTCGGTAGGGAGTGGGTGGCCTGGGCGATACTCGCTGGGTCACATTCCAGTAGCTTTTGAGTATAGGGGTGTGAAGCTCTGTGAAATATGTCTCTAACGGAGCCTTGTTCTACCACCTCGCCACCATACATCACAACAACATAGTCACATAGTTCTGCGATAACTCCCAAATGGTGTGAAACAAACAGTATTGAACAACCCATGTTCTGCTGCAAATCATTGAGTCGACGAATAATCTGCACCTCAAGTGTCGCATCCAGAGCAGTCGTGGGCTCGTCTGCTATTAGCAAGGTCGGTTCGACTTGTAGCGCCATAGCGATTGCTATACGTTGTCGCATTCCGCCAGAAAACTGGTGTGGGTAATCGTTGAATCGCGTTTCAGGGTCCGGAATACCGACTCGGCTCAGCATATTAATAGATCGGGCGCGCTTCTCATCTCTACTACTGGCGTTACGATATTGAATATCAATCATTTGTGTGCCAATTGATAGGATAGGGTTAAGCGCGGTCATTGGATCTTGGGAAACCATTGATATACGCTGCCCTCGAATAGCGCGAAGCTCTTGTTCAGATTTTGACAGTAAATCTGAACCCTCAAAGATCATCGCTCCACTAGTGACCTGCGCATTATTGGCTAACAATCCGATGATGCTGTTAATAAGTGTGGACTTTCCACAACCACTTTCTCCAACCACGCCGACAATTGCACCATTGGGTATGGTTAGATCAACATCCCGTAGTGCTTTTAGCGTACCTCTCTCAGTGACAAACCCTACGTTGAGATTAGTTATTTCTAGAATATTTGCGCTAGCCACTCAAGCGTCCTTACGCAGTTTGGGATCAAATACGTCACGTAGACTTTCTCCTAGGAAGGTGAATCCCAATGTTGTTAGGATTACCGGGATGCCGCCAGCTATAACTGGCCACGGGCTGTTGTAGATATAGGAGTACCCGTCGTTCAATATGGTGCCCCAACTAGGGGTTGGTGGCCTTACTCCCATACCCAGAAAACTCAAACCAGCCTCTATCGTAATTACGAACGGGATGTCCATGCTTGCGAGAATTAACAATGGTCCGATTACATTGGGTAGCATATGGACAAATATAATTCGAAAGAACCCCGCGCCTATTGCTCGTTCAGTAAGAATGAACTCACTATTTTTAAGGGCTAATGTTTGCGATCTCACCATACGCCCATAGATTGGAATCTGAGTAACAATCACGATTATCATAATCGTTGTTAGACTTGGGCCAAACAGTGTAACGACTGCAAGTGCGAACATTACTGTTGGAAAGGATCGTACCGAATCAAAAAGTAGCATCAAGATGTTGTCTACCCAGCGGGGACCAAAACCTGCTATAAGTCCCAAGGTCAATCCAATCAACAGTGCCACGCCAATTGAGATCAATGAGACTTTCAGTGCAATCTGCCCACCTACGAGCACCCTGGAAAAAATGTCACGACCAAGTTGGTCTGTGCCAAGGAAGTGTTCTAGCGATGGAGATGCAAATGCCGCTCGAACATTGATCTGATTGGGTTCATGAGTGGACCACCAATCCGCACCTATCGCACTAATCAGGACAAAGACAACAAGAAATAACCCTAGTGCGCCAAGAGGCTCATGAGCGACTCGCTGCACTGTCCGAAATAAGCCGTGCCAGGCACCCGAAATTCTTTGTATTTTTTGCAAAATAACTAGATTACTCAATCCTTTGTTCTTAATCTCGGATCAACGATGGCATTGATCAAATCGGCAAAGGTCGTACTAACCACAAATAGTACTGTGGTAACTAAAACTGATCCCATAACAACTGGATAATTACGACTAGTAACCGCTTCATAAATCAGTCTGCCGATTCCAGGTCGTGCAAATACTATTTCTGTAAAAACGGCGCTTGATAACAGAATGCCAATCCCCATGCCTATCAATGTTATGGTTGGCAAAATAGCGAGACGCAGGATGTACTTAAAGACGACAGTTTGCTCTTTGAGTCCGAACGCACGTGCAGTTCGCACATGAGCTTCGCCCATAACTTCCAACATTGAGGCTCTCACTAGGCGTGCTAGATATCCAACCCATCCGAGGCCAACTGCAAAGGCAGGAAGAACCAGATGCCTGATGTAACTAAGTAGTGAGCCATCACCCGCACCAATTGCAGGTAACCATTTTAGTGTTACAGCAAACAAGAGCACCGAATAAATGGCTACTAGGAAGGTTGGTATAGCAATACAACTTACCGACAGTATCCCCACAATTCGATCGATTAAGCTGTTTTGAAAAACGGCTGCGAAGCAGCCCAGTGGAATACCAATCAGTATTGCCCATCCGATTCCAGAGAGAACGAGGTATATGGTATGTGGCAGCTGTTCGAAAACAATCGTATTAACTGATTTTCGCTTGAAAACATCTTGTCCAAGATCGCCTTGGGCGACATTTCCAAGAAATCTAACTATTTGCACGGGCAAAGGATCATTGAGACCCATTTTTTCGCGTATCTGTGCTTGTATTTCAGGACTTGCTCTCGGCCCCAGAATTGTTTTTACGGGGTCACCTGGTACAAGATGAATCATCGTGTACAGTACAGAAACTGCAACCGTAATGGTCAAAATACCCAGACATACTCGTTTAATGAAATAGAACAGCATTGCGTCAAATCATAGGGCTATATATCAAAATCCCACGTTATAAAGATGCAGGACCATTATGTTTTGTTAGGCTATGTCTGAGTGGTATTATGCAGAATCCAGAGAAGGGTAGCACTTTGTTTTATATGCTTTTTGGGCGAGTACATTCTGGTGAGCTGTATCTGGCTTCGTGGTGCACGGTTATCTAAAGACTGAATGATCGCTACAAATTGTAAAAACTTAAGGAGAGAACATGCGGAAAATTAATAGACGCCAATTTATAGGTGGATCGGCGGCGGCGGTCGCACTTACAACCCTCAAACCAGGAATGAGTTTTGCGGCTTCTGGTGATACTTTAACTATTCGAGCTCCCGGAGATATTGACACTGTAGATCCTGGATTTTGGAAAAATACTACCGATCTTTGGGTTATGGATGCAGTCTTTCCTCGCCTTATTAATTTTAAGAGCGGGTCGAAGTGGGAATGGGAGTTATATTCCGCTGAATCAATCAATCAACGTGACGCATTAACGATTGATTTCAAATTAAAACCCGGCTCTATGTGGACAAACGGTTATGGAGAATTGACAACAGCTGACGTCAAGTTTTCATTTGAACGTTATTTGGATAAGGAGCTTGCTACAGAAACAGGTGACAACTGGGCTCTGCTAGACCATGTAGAAATTCACGATAAATATTCAGGCAGCATTCACTTAAGAGAGGCTTTTGCGCCTCTCTGGTGGTTTGTTCTGCCTTACGCGACGGGAAGTATTCTATGTAAAGCCGCAGTGGAAAAATCTGAAGGTCGAAAATTTACACTTGAGCCACCGGCTATGGGCGGTGCCTACAAAATTGTGGAGCACATGGCTGGACAGCGGCTTGTACTAGAAGCACACGACGGTTTTGCTGGGCCGAAGCCACACTTTAGAAGGGTTGAGATCCTTCCAATTACCGATTCCAAGGCTGCTGAAAATGCTGTGCAGGCTGGACAAGTCGATTGGACCCGGGTGAGCTTAAGTATCGTGCCGAAATTGCGAGCTAACTTGCCTGAGAACTTAAGCTTAGAGCTGAAATATGCGCCTGACAATGTTTGGATGGGCTTAAATCAGGCCAGTCCAAGGCTGTCTGATATTCGTGTAAGACAGGCGATCCTGAAGGCAATCGATGTGGACGCGATACTTGATGGTGCGTATTTTGGTGTTGCCGAGCGTGCGCATGGCCCAGTTTCAAAAGGTTTGTTGGGTTATCGCGAGGAAGCACCTGCTGGGCGGGATGTCGAAGGCGCAAAAAAACTCATTGATGCCGCTGGAGCGTCTGGAACAACGATTACCCTGGATACACTTGCGGATGCGGACTTTTTGACTGGAGCCCAGATTGTACAGGCTAACTTGGCTGAAATAGGCGTCAATCTGGTCATTGATTCACACGAGGGCGGTTCGTTTTGGTCGCTGGTTTCGACGAAGGGAAAAGAAGGCATCGACATGAATTTCAACCGCTGGTTGGCGCCACCCGATTTGAGCTGGACTACTCAATGGCTTCTGTCTAGTCAAGCTGGAGTTTGGAATTGGCAGTGGTTCGAAAGTAAAGAGTTTGACGATTTACACTTTGCCGCTCTTGGCGAAACAGATAACGACAAACGTGCCCAGATGCTGATGGATCTACAACAAATGTTAGATGATAGTGCGTGCTATTTGTGGATCACCCAACCACCACGGCCCATGGTATGGCAAAACAATATTGCCCCTGCGATGAAA
>CETZ01125434.1_pt1 | contig 11449 bp, 11 predicted proteins | sample 531441 | NCBI WGS metagenome assembly CETZ01 (sample SAMEA2623098, study PRJEB7988) | marine metagenome | isolation source: saline water (ENVO:00002010), including | reverse complement strand
GTATTTCCCTGAACAATGCATTGGAGAGGAACGCTGATGGTCTGGTTGCTGGCATAGCCCCCGCTTTGTACCGTTTTAGCACCGCCACCATTGCAGCCCACGGCATTGTTTCCGCCTGAAACGAGGGTGCCGGTCCCACAAGTGTTGTTTCCTGGCACTAATTCCCAGTAACCCTCATAGGCGTATGAACCGCTGTGAACCGTTAGCTGTAGTTCTACTTCCCCTGGGTTGCATTGGCCGTTGGTTTGGTAAAAACCAATTCCACAGGCGACAATCATTAAGTAAATCTGTTTCATTTTAGTTTAATTTTTAAAAAGTCCATTAGTATTAAATTCCTCATCGGTTAAGCTTTTTAAGAAAGCCACTAATAAAACTGGTCATAGCTGCTGCTTCCACTTATCAAACTGCGCTGAAACGTGGCCCGTGCCCTGGTGATTACATACGGATCAACCTCACGGGTATAGGCTTCCTGAGCCATATTTTGATAGTCTTCTCTCTTACCAAGTAGCTCTGCAATCAGCAGCATCTCATGGGCAAACTCATTCTCTTCCTGCACAGGCACAAGCACCTGCATTTCAAAGGTAGGCACACTTCCTTCTCGTAAAAAATAGGGGTGGTAGCCAATATTAGCTAAGGATGGTGCATTTCGTACTCCCGGCCTGTTTTCCACTCCCGGGCTGAAGGCTTTATTATCTGCAAAAGCAAGATTTGCTGTATGGCAACTGGCGCAACTGATGCTGCCATCTACCGAAAGAATTGGATCGTAAAACCGCTTCTTGCCCAGTTCCCATCGGGCCTTAGTAAATTGATTATCCTCGGAAAATGGCATTTCAGAGAAACCTTAATTCGCAACTACAGAAATGAGCCCCTACCTGAAAGCTCATCGTGCTTAGGGGCAAATTTAAAATGACTGTTATGGAAAGAATAAATCTCACGGCCACTAAAATAAGCTTTTTGATCGCATTTAGATAGAAGATTTGCCTTGCGAATATTTTCTACCCACACGATGGCAAAAAATATTACCAGGGTTGAAGTTTTCAAAGGAGTTAGTGATCGATCATAGTTGGGATTGGTCTCGGCTTAGCCGAGGCGGCTAGTTTTGCAAATTTTTCCTCAGGTTTGCTTGGGAGCGAACTTTACCAGCATCAAAGGGATATTTTTCTGACACGTTCTCCAAGAAAATGACTATTGCCATGGGCTTTGAATCTCACTGCCGGCCTCGCCAACTTTTAGCGCCAATGGAATCAGAGCCAGCCTGTGGTGAAAGCGGTCATCAAAATCGGGTTTAGACGGCCCCAGGCTCCTTTCTGCAAAAGCTCTTTTCCTTTTACCCCTTCTTTTGCGCGGGTCTTCATAGCCGAAACCACTAAAATACCGTTGCGGGCAGCTATGCGAAACAGGCTAGTAAAGTCAATGGTGGCTGTATTGCAGATAACCTCAGTATATTTCCCTCAAGTAAAAGAAGGGTTCAACACCTGCCTGGCTAAAGTTGAGCGAGAATCACCGAGACCCTGTAACGTCCCGGTGGTATTTTTTTAGCCTAAGTAAGCTTCACATGCTTTCTCACATTCACGGCACGCTTCTCCACAGCGTTTGCAGTGGTCCATTTCGTGCTTTTCACACTCATCAGCACACTTGCTGCAAATATCCTTACAAAGCTGCACCATTTCCCTGGCGTTGGTTGCATTAATGGCTAATAGATTAGCACCGGCCTGGCAGGTTTCAGCACAAGCACGGTCAAGCCTTACACAAGGCACCATCTTCTTAATATTGTCCTCATCCAGGCAGGAATCGGCACAGTTGAGACATTCGCGGATGCATTTCTGAAGTGATTCTATAAGTTGTACATTTTGCATGACGGGTGTATTTAAATTGATTTGTTAGCACCAACATAGAGTAGGGGCAAAAGTTTGGAGAATGCCTTCTTGTTTGGAAACTTTTACAGTCCTGAAGTATTTAATACCTGGGGGTTACCTAAATTGAAAAAAGAGCTATGGCATTAAACGTTGTTATCACAGGCGCATCTGCCGGAGTAGGCCGTGCAATAGCGAAGGAGTTTGCTAAAGATGGCGCAAACATACTTCTGATAGCCCGGGGCAAGGAAGCTTTGCAGGGGGCTAAAAATGAAGTGGAGTCATTGGGTGGTAACGCCTGGATTTTTGAAGCAGATGTGGCTGATGCGGCAAAGTTAAATGAAGCGGCTGATTACGGGGAAAAGAACATCGGGCCCATTGATATTTGGGTCAATAATGCCATGACCAGTGTTTTTAGCCGTGTGGTAGATATGGAACCCGAAGAATTCAAGCGGGTTACCGAGGTGACATACCTCGGTCAGGTGTATGGTACCCTTGCAGCATTGCGTAAAATGAAAGAGCGTAACAGGGGTAAAATTATTTTGATAGGTTCCGCACTATCTTATCGGGGCATTCCTTTACAATCTGCATACTGCGCCTGTAAGCACGCCATTGTGGGCTTCTTTGAGTCTCTGCAAGCGGAACTTTTGCATGATAATTTAGATGTTGACTTATCCATTGTTCACCTTCCAGCTATGAATACCCCACAATTTGGGTGGGTAAAAACGCGCTTTGATAAAAAGCCAAAACCTATGGGTAAGATATTTCAGCCCGAAGTGGCAGCACGTGCTGTGGTGGATGTAGCAAAAACAGGGCAACGAGAGCGAATGGTAGGATTTTCCACATTCAAAACGGTATGGGGCAATAAACTCGCCCCCGCTTATCTGGATAAGTTCATGGCAAAGAAGGGCTTTAGTGGTCAACTTACAGATAAAACCGAAAGCCCAAACAGGGAATATAACCTATGGAAACCTGTGCCGGGTGATCATGGCTCTCATGGTGACTTTGATGATGAGGCATCAGACTTCAGCCTATTTGAAAAAATAAACGAAAAGTTCAATCGACTCTCGGCTTACCTAAAGCTACGTTCTTAGTATGCCAGTCCAAAACGCTGGCAAGTTAGCCGTTTGAAGAAATGCCACGGATGGACTTTAACCGGAAAACTCTGTTTCACCAGTGTTTTTTTTCCCTTCTTCCATTTGCATCATATCCACCACTAATCCGGCCCAGGTAAAGTCTGCGGCCCCGTAACCCTCGCCTGTGAAGGGATTGTAGTATTCGCAAAAGCCGCTTTTTTTAATCAATTCCTTTATGCTGCTTATCAGCTTTCCGGATTCCTTGTAGTAGCCCTTTTCCATTAAAAACTGATGCATAAACCAGTTGTTTACGATCCAGGTGGGTCCACGCCAGATATACATAGACGGCCCCGGATCAAAGGACGGGCTGTTTTTAGCTACAGAGGGTATCGGAAAAGGCACACCAAATTCGTCCTCATTAAAAAAGTGCCTCTTCACCACTTTTTGGGTCACATCATCAGGCATGTCTTCAATGACTACAGGATAAAATATGGTAGGAGTCAGCACCTTTATCTTTGTATTGTCTTTGCCGTACAGGTCGTAAAAAGCCGCGTCCTCTTCGTCATACATTAGCCTGAGCATGCTCTTCCTTACTTCTTCGCTCAGATTTCTATACCTCTCCGCAGCAGAATCACCTGTTGCCTCGCAAAGCCTGCTCAGCGCCCGTAGGTTTTGGGCATACACGGTATTCAATCCGGCATCTTTCACCACAAAATAGTTTTTGCGATATATTTTCCTCAAGTTAAAATCGTGTAGAAAATTTCTGATATCTACTCCTACCACGTTGAGGAACAACCTGCGGCTGGCCTTTTTCTCCTTCAACCCCAGGACAACATCATAGGTGGGCTTCCAGTCCATGCCCGATTCAAAAGGCGATATAATGCTCAACAAATGGTCTCCCTCAAAGTCGCGGTTATTGGCCAGCCAATCATAGTAGGCCTTGAGCTTTGGCATCATTTCGGTCAAAAAAACTTTATCCCCGGAGGCTTTGTAAAGGCGCTCTGTGGCTTGTGCTACAAGTGGTGGCTGTATCAGGGCACTCATGTGGCTGCGGAATAAATTTTGAAAGCGTGGCTCTGACTGGAAAAAGTCGGTAAGCCTGCCCGGCCTGAGCCGGTTCCAGTAGATCATATGCCCCACAAACCCATTGGGGCGTTGTAAAGCAAAAAGGCTTCGCAAATGCTCCTTTGCCATATCCTGTTCGCCCAGTGCCGAGAAAATGTAAATATGAAAACACGTATCCCAGAAAAACTGGAAAGGGTAACGTGTGGGGGATGGTTTGGTGTAATGGAATTTCCGTCCATCTTTCAGACGGCCCTTCACCATGTTTTCGTGCATTACCTTCTTTACCTTTTCGTAAAGTTCCTGAGCGGTCATAGTGTGGAGTGTTACTTTCTTTCGCAAGGGAGTTTGCAAAGCTTCTTCCAACGGCTTTGTGATATCGGCTCCTATGCAATTAACCTGATATTTTCCCGGATGGTTTAATTCCTGAACCATTATAGAAGTCCAGGGTTTAGGCTAAAAAATAATCCCATGAGCGACCAACCAATGGCTTCAAGAGGAGTATCCCGCCCCATGGCCGAAAAACAGATGAAAAAGAAATCTGAGCAGGATTCTGATTCAATGGAAATGCTCAGGTCCCACCATAAGCAAACACTTTGGGTTTATTGGACTCTGATTATTCTGGGCGTCTGGCTCATCCTGGCCCCGTTTACCTTTGGCTATGGAAAAGACACCGTAATGCCTTCAGGTGGTCGCGACCTTTGGCTTACGCTGGATCAACGGATTTCCCTTTCCATCTGGAATGATGTTGTTTGCGGTATTCTCCTGATCATATTTGGGTGGCGTTCGCTGCAACCTAACCGGCCAATAAGTCTTTGGGCCGCCTGTTTTGTTGGTATATATATCAGCATGGCGCCTCTCGTTTTTTGGGCTCCCACAGCAGTGGCCTATTATAACGATACCATTGTAGGGGCTATGGTCATTGCCCTTACCATACTGATTCCGGGAATGCCCAATATGATTGCCTATATGAAAAAAGGGCCGCAGGTACCCCCGGGCTGGAGTTACAATCCTTCCAGTTGGCCCCAACGGTGGATCATGATAGTTACAGGGTTCCTCGGATGGATTGTTAGCCGCTATCTCGCTACTTTTCAGCTGGGATATATCAACAGCGTCTGGGATCCCTTTTTTGGTCGCAGTTCTGAATTGGTACTCAATTCCAGCATGTCGCACAGCCTGCCGATTTCTGATGCCGGATTAGGTGCCCTGGCCTATACTTTTGAGTTTTTAATGGGCTGGATGGGCAGTCCGGCCCGCTGGCGTACTATGCCCTGGATGGTCACCTTTTTCGGTATACTGGTAATTCCGTTAGGTTTGGTTCACATTGCCCTGGTCATTTCCCAACCCATTGTAGTAGGACATTGGTGTACTTTCTGCCTTATGGCTGCAGCTATCATGCTTCCGATGATTCCATTGGAAATTGATGAAGTCTTTGCCATGTTCGATTTTCTTCGCGATGCCAAAAAACGTAAGCTCAACATGTGGCGGGCGTTCTGGAAAGGAGGCACAATGGAGGCTGAGGGCATGGATGAACGGTCGCCAGAGCTTATGGAGCTCTCTAAAAAACCCGGTCCCGTATTGCGTGCAGCCTTTTGGGGCATGAATCTTCCATGGACGCTTGGCCTCTCCACGTGCATAGGGATATATCTGATGTTTTCCCCTGCCATCTTCAATCTCAGCCAATGGGGAGCCCACATCTTCCACCTTGGAGGTGCCTTGGTAGTAGTGGCTTCGGTTATTGCCATGGGTGAAATTGTCCGTATCGGAAGGTACTTGAACCTACTTATCGGCCTGGCATTAGCCGCCTTGCCGTGGTTCCTGGCAGGTTCATCCACAGCCGGCAACATCAATGGACTCATTGCTGCCATCTGCGTTATGGCTTTATCCATTCCTGTAGGTAAAAGGCAAGAAAAGTTTGGGTATTGGGAGCGATGGATCAAGTAGAAATTTCTTACAAATTATCGGAGTAGCGATGAATACATTTGGTAAAATTCTGATCTCGGCCTTTACCGGCACCGCCTTTATGACCCTTTACAGCTATAGCATTTCCCGTAAGGAAAAGCAGCAGTTTCGCGAGCCGGAGTTGTAGAATGAACTTACTCCTGGTATTCACGAAAAATTTCCATCTTCCTGAGCGCAAGCCGGCCGTGGGTTTTGTACTTCACTATCTTACAGGCGTTGGTTTTGCTTTATCCTACATGCCTGTTTGGAAAAAACCAAGCTCAAACCTTCATTTAAAAGTGGAGCGGCATTGGGTTTCTTAGTGGTCTGGTGGGGATTGGTATATGGGAAACAGCCTTTAGGCTGCATCCCAACCCTCCAAAAGTGGATAAGAAAGACTATTACTCTCAGCTCCTGGTGGCACATAGCATTTTTGGCGCGGGTGCAAGTGAGCAGTGGCAACTGATGGAGGAACAGCATTAATTCCCCGGATGCATGGTCCTGAATGGATCAGATACTTTACGCGGATTCCGAAGCTAATTTGCCAACTGCTTGATCACGGAATTTGAGTCACCACCACAAAACTCCCGGAAGTATTCTCCCATGGTAGCAATCTTTTAACCGGCCCGTCCTTGAAAACGTCATCTCCTTTCCGCCACCGCGCTCGCCATTCAGGGGCAGCCGGGTGAACGATGGGCTTCACCAGCTCTCTGGTACCTTTATTAAACTGCAGTTTCCAAACCCAGCTTGGTTCTGTATCTCTCATCAAATGCGCCTCGTCATTCCACAGCTCAAAAACCTCATCATCAGGACTTATGACAGTTGTTGGCTCCGAAGTGGCAATCACGGTTTTATAGAGCCTTTTATGCCCGCTTATTTGAAACCCCCATCCGCGGGAACTTTCCGGAAACTCCTGAAAACCCATCTTTTTCCAGAAGCCTTCAGAACTGGCAGGGGCGCATTCCAGGTCAACAATAAAAAAGCCCTTCTCTCTGAGAAACTGAAACACATCTTTTACCAGGCTCTTGCCCAGGCCACAACCCTGCAAGTCCGGGCGGATTTCAGAAATGTTGATGTAAACCCCAAAATCACTGTTCTGATGCTAGGTCAGAAATCCAATTGTTTCTCCATTCAGAATGCCCACCGCCATTTCTCCTTTGGCAAAAGACGCCTTCAAAAGATGCAGGTTACAATAAAACCCGTCACCTGTTTTCTGCTCCTCCTGCAAAAGCCAGTTCTCCAGTTCCTCAAGCTGGCGATGGCCTGGCCGAAAAGACACCTGAAAACCGGATGTATCATAGGTTCTCATATCTGTAGAACTTCCTTTCACCTCCTTTATAGCCCTATTTGATTATTTACTCCTAATTCTTTAGAACCCCATTGCGAACACATCCAAAATTTGATATATTTCGCAAACAAAAACTAAAGCCATGGGAGCGGTTTCAGAGTTTATCCGTGAACTGCAATCTTACGAAGAGTATGCCTTTTCCCTCCAGGAGTTGAAGCGCACCACCAAAGCTCCGGAATCTTCCTTGCGCAAAGAACTCTCGCGCCTGGCAAATGATCAGCAAATACTCAATCTAAGAAAGGGCTTTTACCTCATTTTGCCACCACGGTACCAGTCCTATGCCAAATTACCGGTAGGCCTGTATGTGGATAAACTGTTCAACTTCCTCAACAAACCTTATTATGTTGGCTTTTATTCGGCAGCGGCTCAGCATGGGGCATCCCATCAGCAAATTCAACAGGATTATATCATTACCACACCTCCGGCTTTACGAGATATTTCCAAAGGAAATATGCAGTTGCGTTTCTTCAATAGCAGCAGGTGGCCATCAAAGAATATCCTAAAAAGAAAATCGGATGCCGGTTATTTCAATATCTCATCTCCGGCCCTGACTTTTGCAGACCTCCTGGAAAATCAGCAACAACTCGGAGGCCTGAACCGCATGATGGCCATACTGGAAGAATTGGCCGAAAATCTGGATGAGAAAGATGTGGAAGACCTGCTAAGTTGGTACCGAAATAAAAGTGTTCTGCAACGCATGGGTTTCCTGCTGGAAGTAATATCAGGAAATGAAAACATTCAGGGCCTCCTTATTAAATTCCTTCAGGAAGCCTCATTTTATCCCACATTATTGAACCCGACTAAAGGGCAAAAGCCTGGGAGCACGGGCAACCGCTGGAAAGTAGATGTAAACCTCCAAATAGAAAGTGATCTGTGATACCGAAACCCTACATCGCCCGCTGGAAAGAACATGTTTCCTGGACCACAAATGAGCAGGTGGAACAAGACCTGATCATTTCAAGAGCTTTGGTGGAACTCTTCTCTGATGACTTCCTCAGGGAAAACCTGGCCTTCAGAGGCGGTACCGCCTTACATAAACTTTACCTGCATCCCGCACCCCGTTATTCGGAAGACATTGATCTGGTGCAGATCAAAGAAGATCCCATCAAGCCAATCCTGCAAAGAATTGGAGAAGTAATCACCTTCTTTGAAGAAGAGCGGGTGGTAAAGCAAAAGGCCAGTAATAACAGCATTCTCTACCGCTTCACTTCTGAATATAATCCTGATATCCGGCTCCGCCTGAAAATTGAGATCAACTGCCGCGAGCATTTTAACCTGCTGGGCTGGAAAGCTTTCCCGTTTGAGGTAAAAAGTGATTGGTTTTCGGGAAGCTGTGAAATCACCACCTATCACCTCAACGAACTTTTAGGTACCAAACTCCGCGCTTTGTATCAGCGCAAAAAAGGACGCGACCTCTTTGATATGTATTATGCTGGCCAAAATGCAACTTTGGATTATGACCTGATTTTGAAGTGCTATCATCAATACATGAATTTTGCCGTAGGCAAACCACCAAGCCAGAAAGAATTCCTGCGGAACATGGAAGAGAAAAAGACTTCAGCACCTTTCCTTGGGGATATGGAAGCGCTTCTGAAACCGGGAGTAATTTACGATCAGGATGAGGCTTTTACCTGGCTTGAAGAAAAACTTACAAGCAAGATGTAGCCTTCCATTTCCCGATCACCGTCAATCCTGTTCAAAACTTGTGAACATCTTCATTCGCAAATTCCCGATGTGTTGACTAAATTTGTCCTGACTAATACTTTCAACACATGCATAGCCTTGGAAGCCTCATCCGTAAACTGCGGGAAGAAAAGGAGGAGCCGCTACGTAAAACGGCCGCCTTTCTTGAAATGGACCCCGCCTTGCTCAGCAAGATTGAGCGTGGGCAGCGCAAGCCCAGTAGGGAGCAGGTAGAAAAGCTTGCAGATTACCTTGGTGGGGACAAAAAAGAATTTCTCGTGGCCTGGCTTAGTGACCGTATTTACTACGAAGTACAAGGCGAAAGCTTTGCCGAAGAAGCATTGCGTGTGGCGGAGGACCGAATTAAGTATGAAACCAAAAAACCAAACAAAGACAAATGATTCTGAAGAAAGCTGTTATTTCAAATTTTAGAAGCATCAGTGGCACCGTGGAAGTAAGCTTCAACCATTTCAATTGTATCGTAGGTCAGAATGATGCAGGTAAGTCTACCATCCTTAAAGCCTTGGACGCTTTTCTCAATGAACCTCCTTTGGATAAAGCAGAGCACAACGTCAACGCGACAGAGGACTCAATATCTGTAGAGCTGCATTTTGATCCTCAAAACTTCAGCTTTTCACTAGGTGAGCAGATTGACACAACCTTTGAGGCCGAAGAAATCGTAAACGAAGCCGGGCTACTCGTAATAAAAAAAGTTTGGAATGTCACGGCTTCCGTGGGAAAGCCAAAATTGTCGATAGTGCGAAAGCAGTATGAAGGAGACAATGACTTTTTACTCAAGTCAGAAAAGCAACTAATATCACAGTGCAAGGAGAAAGAGATTCCCACCACTAAAGGAAACGGAGAAGAGTTCAACAACGTAGAAAAACGCCAGAAGCTCAGAGCGCATAATGATTCTACGCATGTTGCTTTCGAGTACGCTTATGAAGACATGCCCACCTCTGGCACAAGTAAGGCAAAAATGATTGCAGATGCCATAAAGCAGGCGCTACCAGCTTTTCAATACTTCAAAGCTGACACTTCTCTTTCTGACACTGACGCTGCCATTCAGAGGTATTTCAAGAAAATGGCTTTTGATCTAATCAAAACGGAGATTGATACTGATGAAATCGAAACCCAAGTTAGAGATCAACTACAGGAGGCCTTGGCCAAAATTACTTCCAAAATAAACGAGGTTGTAAAATCCACAGACACCGTACGGGCTAATGTCGATTTCGACTGGAACAAGCTGATCTCTACTTCATTTGTTAGCGATAACACAGGAACAGATCTTCCTTTGAGTTCGCGTGGGGATGGCTTCAGAAGAATTACCATGATGTCATACTTTGAGTATTTGGCCGAAACTGAAAGGAAGGATGAAAACCAACAGATCATTTTTGGTTTTGAAGAACCCGAAACTTTTCTGCACCCTTCAGCACAAGAAGACCTTTTTGAAAAACTGGTGGGACTAACTGAGAACGGTTATCAGGTAGTTTTATCAACCCATTCTTCCACAATTGTGGGGAATAGCCAGAAAGAACACCTGATTCACATTTCCAGGCCAGATAATGTATATTCCATTGAGCAAACGGAGGTGAATTACAAAGCCATTGCTCAAGATCTCGGAATAAAGCCAGATAACACATTTACTCCGCTTTTTTCTACGGCAAGAGGACTTCTACTTGTTGAAGGAGTAAGCGATGTTATTGCTTTAAATCATAACTCATTGGCATATAAGGAGGCTGATGCTGTATCAAACACATTTGAAGAACTTGGAATTCTCATTGTGCCTTTAGGCAGTTGTGGTGCGGTTAAGCATTGGGTTAACTTGGAGCTTTTCACAAAACTAGAAAAACCCTTCCATATATTTTTAGATAGTGATAAGGAAGAATTAGCTGCACAATCACTAAATGAAAGGTTAATGTCCAAATACGGACTGGAACCTGGTCAGCATTACACGCTCACCAAAAAACGACTTCTTGAGAATTATATCCATCCTGATGCTTTAAAACGACTTGTCCCAGGTTTAGAGATCCAATATGGGGACTTTGATCATGCAAAAAACTGTTGTGGCAAACATCCAAATAACGAAATGAGGACTGCTCTTGGAGGATATGACGTAGCCGAAAAGCACTATAGAAGTCTCACTTTTGACGAACTACGCATGAGCTGGTTCGATGGTGAAGAAGATGAATTTATCAACCTGTTCAACACGATAAAAGCAAAACTAAACTAATGCCAACCCTCAACTTCAAAGGAAAATCTTTCGTGCAAAACCATCACCTGGCGGTGAAGTACCACCAGTTGGTGCCCATGAAGGAAAAGAGCCTTACGGAAAAAGTCTCCCTGCACGACAACCTGGTAATACAAGGCGATAACCTGAAAGCCCTAAAGGCCCTGCTGCCAAATTATGGCGGTAAAGTAAAAGTAGTGTTTATCGACCCTCCATATAATACCGGAAATGAAGGCTGGATTTATAATGATCGGGT
>CETZ01264335.1_pt1 | contig 11454 bp, 7 predicted proteins | sample 531441 | NCBI WGS metagenome assembly CETZ01 (sample SAMEA2623098, study PRJEB7988) | marine metagenome | isolation source: saline water (ENVO:00002010), including | reverse complement strand
CGGCATCTCCAGTTCTCCTTCATAGGGAATATTAAAATCCCCTACACCATTGGTTTTATCGGCTTCACCCTGCGAAGGTGCAATAACCTCAACACCCTGGAGAGGCACATTGGAATAGAGCACCCTGCCTTTTAAATGCTTTTCTTGATGGCAATTATCTTTAGCCATTATACCAGCCGGAATAAAAAAGTAAACTACCGTAAAAACCATTAACCCGGCCCCAATTTTAAGTATCCCTGAGTGACTTAAACGAAAGAATTCAGGTAGGGCTGCCGCCAGGCTGGCTGCACCCAGCGACAGTACTATACGGGAAATCTGAAACTGGCTTTGGGAAGGACAGGGAATAAGGATGGCCCATACTAAAATAACGATAACCAGAGCCAACCCCACCCCAAAAGCCAGTCTAGCCTCTATACTTTTCAGACGTTTCCAGATATTGATGTCTCCATTAACGGCCTGGTATTTTCCCTTATATTTATTCATTCCCCCCTTATTGAATTCTTAAATGAAATGGTGGAGTTATCCGTAAAGATTATCCGCTCCGGGAACCACTGCACTTCCAAAGCTTCCGGAGGTCTTTCTTTCAGTGCCACATCCTTTTCCACATAAGGACGGAAAGTCATTTTCACCTCTTGTTTCACCATCCCACAAGCAGGAATCTGTTGTTCACAGCTCAATTGCAATTGGTGCTGTTCCTCGCCAAAAACATTGTAAAAGATCACCTTGCCCTTCAGGGCACGAATGCCTTTTTCATTCTGGTTGTATAAGGCAAAGTCAAAAATCAGGTAATCATGCCAGGCATCGCTGTAAAAATCCTTGCCTTCCATGCACACCTCCACAGTGGGTTGTGAGTCTATAAATGCATTGGTATCAACAAGCGCACTATCTTTCTGAACCAGTTCTTCTTCCGTTTGAACAGGCATATTACAGGATAGCACTAACATCACTAAAGCCGCAGCTAAGAGAGCTTTTAATCTGGATCGGGACTCAGGCAATCAGTTTAGGGTTTAGGTTTGTTCTTGTTAATCGTAATATTCATGGTACCCACGTTTTGGTATTCACCCTTGAACTTATGCTTACCTCCTATGATAGCTCCTGACTTTTTCAGGCGAATACTTTCCGGTCTGAGGTGGTATTCCTGTTCCTCGCTTTTTGAGGCTTCCGTACCGGTATGCAGGAGTGACAGGACCATGGCCAGATTGTGTTTACCCAACAGTGGCCGCTCCTGCCAGTGTACAGGTAGCTTTTTTTCCAGGGAGGTATTGCCACTGAGGTTGTAGAGAAAAAGCGGTGGCCAATCTGCTCTTTCCACAGTTACTAAAAGGCTTTCAATACGGTCCAGATCCTTCGGTTCCTTTACGGTGCAAAGTACCAGGGAGGCATTGGGCACTTGTTCAGGTATTTCAGCCGCATCCTCCGGGCGTATCCATAAAGCTGGTTCCTCCAGCTGATCGGTAAGCTGTTTGATTTCCTCAAGTTGCTTACCGTCCTTTTCCCGGTGTATGATCACCACTTTCTGAGCCTCCGATTTTCCATCAGCAGTACCGGGCAACCATTCCTGCAGGCTATTCCTGGCCTTCTGAAAAGCCGTAAAGCTGTTGAAACCCAGAAAGTAGCTTATACTATCAATATAAGCCTGGCTGATATCCAAAAGCGGCTGGCCTTCATCAACCGCTTTCTGCAAGCGGTCGTATAAACGCTCCTTTAAATAACGGGCCGATATGTTTACTTCATAAGGATTTCCCCTGGCTCGTATCTGGCGGCTGATCTTATCAAGGCCGCCTTTGTCCAGCTTTGGAACCCCCACTTGGATAGCCAGGGTTTCCAACAAAAGGTTTACATCAAATACAGAATAGTCAGGCATAGCATTTTGAATTACTATACCGAAATAAAAAAGCTAAAGGAAATTCCCGTTGCGAATGCTTCCGGAACTTTGAATTACGTTTCCTAAACCTGATTTATATATTCCGAAAGTTTAGCCCGAAAACTTTTACTCACCGGAATTGCCCGGTCTTTAATAATAATATCGCGGTTATCATACGCATTGATCCTGGTCACGTTAATGCAATAGGAGCGGTGTACCTGGATAAAGCGGTCTGCGGGTAATTTTTTCAGGGTATCTGACATATTAAGGGACAATTCCAGTTTCTTAAGTGCCTTTTCCCCTTCCGGCAAATAATAAAGATCGCAATAAACCCTTTGCGCCTGCAGATAGCAGATCTGGTCAAACGGAATAGCCGTTTTATAGGAATCTGTAGCTTTCATTCTCACAAAAAGACTTTGGGGGCCGGCTTTAACCGTACCAGCCGACTGGCCTAGCGCCAATTCTACCTGAGACAATAAAATGGCATCCTCAAAAGGCTTGGTCATATAATAGGCATGATGGATATTCCGCGCCCTGTCTACTATCCGGCCGTCCTTTTTATCGGTAAGGTAGATTATGGGAATATCAGGGTGTTTTTTATGGATCTTAGCGGCCAGTTCAATGCCATCCATGTCCGAGTTCAGGTCAATATCCATAAGGATCAGATCCGGAGCACCTGGTGAAAGTAAAGTAAGGGCCTGCTCCGGTGATGAAGCTTTTTCAATAGAATAATCTTCTGTTTCTAAAGCAAATACTATATTTTCAAGGGTAAGAAGGTTATCCTCTACTACTAATATTTTGGCACTCATGGAAAATTGTTTCAATTTGTACCAAAAGTAGAATTTTGTTACAACTATTTTAGGATATAGTATGTCTTCTCCATCGCTTCCTCGAGTTCTGATCATTTTTTTAATCAGCTTTTTTTCACTGAGTATGTTAGCTCAATCTGAAGAACAGTATGCTCAAATTATTAAGGAAGCAAAACATTTAGAACAAAAAAAACAGTTTAAGGAAGCCCTAGCGCTTCTTGCTAAAAACCTGGAAAATGCTCCCCCTGAACAGCAAAGTAAACTGTACTTTAAAACTGGAGACCTCCTCTTTAAAGCACATCAGACGGACTCTGCTTTTAAAGCTTACAACCGCGCCTATGAATTGGCTCAGGTGTCAGGAAATAAAGAACTGCAATCCAGAATACTTATCAACGCAGGAGCGGTTTATAGCCAAACAGGTAAGCATCTTGAGGCCATTCAAAAGTTTAACAAGGCAATATCCGTCTTAAAGGAATTACAAAATGACACCCTTTTGGCCTCCATTCAATTTAACCTCGCCCTATCATACAAAGAATTGGGGGCGAATGATAAAGCGATCAGCTTGGCTCTGGAAGCTTCTGAAAAATTTAAAACCTTACAGATCAAGGATCTTCAGGCTAAGTGTTATCAAACCATTGGAAATATAAACCGGGAGATCCAAAAAGATTCCTTATCTCTCTATTTTCACAAAAAAGCCTTGAGTTACTATGAGGTCCAGAAAGACAGTATAGCCATGGCATCCGTGCTAAATGATATGGGTAATACCTATAAACAATTGAAGGACTACCAGGAGGCCCTGAAATATTATCAACGATCCATGGAGTTAGGAGACTCTGCCTTTAACCCTATGACCCTTGGCAATATAGCCGAAGTGTATCAGAAAATGAAGGACTACGGTAAGGCTGAAGAATATTACCTCCAATCCATTAAGCTACGTAAGGCGGATGGCGACCTCAAAGCTTTTGCCTATTCATCTGCAGCACTGGGTGGTTTATACGTTGAATTAGAAAAATACGGTAAAGCCAAAGAGTATTTAAAAGAAGCTGCCAAAATTGCCGAGCGGCAGGAATATCTGGATATACAACTCAGTGCTTTTGAATATCAGTGGCAGTTATACGAAAAACAAGGAAATATAGATACGGCTTACCTTTTCCTAAAAGGTTTTTCAGAACTCAAAGACCAATATTACCAGCGTGAGCGGCAGGAAATTATTGAACAAAAAACGGCTGAACTCGGACTTTCGGAATTACAAACCACTGTAAAAGAATTAACCCTGGAAAATGAGCTTAAAGAGCTTCTTGCCCAAAAGGAGCGCAAAGCAAAATCTACGTATCTGCTAATAGCTATACTCATCACCATTATTGCTGTAATATTGGCTAATAGCCTCCGGAAAAACCGGAAATATGCCCGCTGGGAAAAAGCTCAAAAAATGGAAGTTCAGCACCGCACCAAGAACTTCCTGCAAACGCTGGTAAACTTCATTCAGTTCCAACTCAGGACAACGGATGATGAAAATGCGAAGGCGGCTATTCAGGAAAGCCAAAGTCGCGTACATGCCATGCTAAAGATTCACAAGTTACTGGAAAACACGGATAGCGGATCGGTTAACTTCAACACCCTTCTACAGGAATTGGTAGAACGGATCCAACTTACTTTCCGCGAAAATACTCCTGAGGTGAAAATCACGTGGCAGCTTACAAAAGTGGAACTTTCAGCCGATGACGCTACTTTATTGGCCCTAATTGTCAATGAACTGTTGACCAATGCCTTTAAATACGGCTTAAGAGATCAGCCCCATCCGAAGATGGCCATTCGAATGAAGTACCAGGGAGAAGTACTTTCTCTTTCTATAGCTGATAACGGTCCTGGCATAAAGCAAGACCTGAAAAGTGAAGAGACCAAAGGTCTTAAGTTGGTTGGCCTTTTTGTTCAGCAACTGAATGGTTCTTTTACCCTTGAAAACAAGAAGGGCACCGTGGCCACCATACAGGTTAAAATAAAACCGGCAGCCTGAGGCTGCCGGTCTGCCAACTCTACAGTTGGACCACAAAGTAGGTACTGTCTACCACTTCAACGGCCTCACTCGTGATCAGAAGTTGTTCATTCTGATACAGTTTCACGTAGTAATACCCGGTATCCACACGGAACTGAAAAGTTCCGTTTTCTTCCGTGGTAGTATCAGCCAGCACGGAGGTTTCACCCACCATATACAATTCAACATGGGCAGGATATATAGGATCCTCTTCCTGATCCTTTGCCAGGCCCACCATTATAGGTGTATCGGTATCCTCACCCCCCTTTTTCTCCAGGAAGGTTTCCTTTTCCAGTTGATTGCTTTCACAGCTACTTAAGCCTACGAGCAGTCCCATCAGGCAAATCGATATCTTGGCAATATTTACTTTCATGATTTTTCATTTTGAAATTTTTACTCAGTGAAAGCAGCTGACTGCCGGACATAGCTATCCCCTTAAAAGCCTGAATACTATAGGCTCTATCTCATCAGATCGTGGATGCCGGTCGGGCATGCCAACTGCCGAAATGAGGAAGGGGCTTCAGGAGGTCTCTTCAGTCCGAACTCTTCCTCACGCTGTGGAGAGAAGAGATTCCTTCTGCCAGTTTTTGCCATTCGGGTAAAAGCGGATCAGGCTTTTATTTGTGGTACCGTATACCAGGTTGTACAAGGCCTGGTATTCCTGAGATGGCATGTTTAGATTTGAAATCTGGGGCTAAAGTAGGGGCAGGGTTAAAGGGTGATTCCATCCGGGAAATCCTATTTTATCCCGGGATGGTAAAACACTCACTATGAGATTAATGGATGTGACGTGGTTAAAAAAAAACAATGACCTGCTTACCGCAAGTTCTCAGTTCAAGACTAAATCAATATGTCCTTAACCCGCCACCAGGCTAGGCTAAACAAAAAGGTGAGTCTGCTTTACGGACATCAACGTGTGCCATAGCCCAAATCCATGCTGAAAATTGCAGGTAACTTACAGGCTGGTTTATCTGGTCGCTAATAAACCGCTGGTAACCCAAAACCAACTTTCACTAAAGCAAGCCTGGGGAAATCCTTTTCCCTTCTACCTTCAAGTGTTCTTTTTTAGTAGTATTGAAGCGTCATGACATTTAAAAAAGTACTGCGGAGCTTTATGCTGGTGCTGTACGGTGCTCTGCTTCACGCACAGGATGGTATACATGGGGACAGACCGGATCTGTTTACCACTCAGGACGGGTTACCACACAACACTATTACAGCCCTCTGCGAGGATCATATGGGTTACCTCTGGATAGGCACCGCCAACGGTTTATGCCGGTACGATGGTATTGATTTTAGCACCGTAAAAACCCCTCTTAAAGAAAACCACTGGTCCCAGGTAATTGAAAACATTTACCAGGATAAAAGTGGCCGCATGTGGTTCTGCGCGCGGGCCGGTGAAGTTATGGTATGGGATACCTACCGGAACAATTGGTCAGAGAAAAGCGCCTTAGAACGAAGTACAGGCTTTATAAACTTCCTGTATGATGATGGACAAGGCAAACTATGGTTTGCCACCAGTACCGGCCATGTAGGATATTACCTGGAGGCTGAGGATAGTGTCTCAAGCATATTCATAGAACGGGGTGTCCGGGGGATCTACCCGGAAGGTAAAGGTGGCCTATGGATTATCTCCAACTCCCAGGAAATACACCGCTTGCATCCGGAGAGTTTAAAGAGTCTACCTCTGCCAGAGTGCTTACGCAATCACCAGGATCCTATAGACCTGTTTGGAACGGATGGCGAGGGGAACCTTCTCGTAATCCTTGAAAATTCCTTTTTTCAATACCGTGTGGATACCGATTCGCTGATTAAGATCCCCACCACCGCACCCTCGGCTTACCGTACCAACGATCGCCCCTTTTGTAAGCGGCTATACGCTTTTAACCACAAGTTATATATACTGCATAAAGAACCTCTTTACCTTGAAACACAAGAGCCAAACCTTCCCTTTCCCAGCCTTGAAATACTAGAAGATCATTCCGGCCTGCTCTGGTTTGCTACCAACCACGGCCTGTTTAAAACAGACCACAAGAAATACCGCTTCCGTAATTATACTCCAGACCGCGGAGAAGTCAGGATACAAAGTGATTACATCCGGGCTCTTCACGTAAACTGTGATTCTGTTTGGCTGGGTTTTAAGTGGGCATGGCCCGAAAAGCTCACTTATAATTCCACCCTGGGAGGGTTCACCGCCAAAGAAACCATTCCGGTTATGACCCGTCAGGGGTCAGCTATCACCCTCCCCACCATCAATACTTATTTGGTAAGTCGGCAAGGAGAAGTTTGGTGTGGCGGACTGGAAGGCCTCTTTAAATTTGATCCGGCCCGCAAAGGATTTTATCCCGAACGATCTTTCCCCGGGAACGAACCTGAAGAAACCCCGGAGATCTTTTCTTTATGTGAGGATACCCACAACCGGATATGGGTGGGCGAAAAAGACCGTGGACTTTGGATGATGGATGGTAAGGGGAAGGCCGAGCATCTTAAAGTGGGAGATTCAGAGAAGTTGTCTATATGGGATCTTTTTCCCGATTCAGACGGTTCAATATGGGCGGGCACCAGCCAGGGTCTGTATCATATTACAGAAGTGCCGGATCGTGGCTTTCGTTGCCAGGCGGTAAAAGGGCTGGAGGAGGCCCACATTTGGGATATAAAGACCAACGGACAAGGGGATTACTTCCTGGCTAGTACAGACCGGGGATTTTACAGGTATAACGCTCCGAGCCAGAGCCTTGAACGCTATACCACAGAGCAGGGACTCACCTCCATGTCCGTTTGTAGCCTCGAACCTGATTCACTCGGAAACGTATGGATAGGAACGGTAAACGGTTTATGCCGCTTCCACCTGGCTACTAAAAGCATTAGCTGTTATTACGAGGAAGACGGCCTTATCAGCAATGATTTTAATTTCTCGGTAAGCGGGAAACATGCTTCCGGCCAACTTTTCTTTGGCACCAAAGGGGGTATGGTGTCTTTCCAACCGCAACAACAAGTTTCCCACAACCCTATAGCCGCAAACCTGGTGATCACTTCATTTGAGACCAATGGCGAGGAAAGGATGGAGGGCTTATACCTGCAAGGAGAAAACCGGCTACAGCATTATGAGAATAACGTTCACTTCAGGTTTAGCTTACTGGAGTTCAGCCGGCCGGCCCAGTATCGGTACCGGTATAAACTGCTTCCCTTTGACCAGGAATGGAAGGAAACCAGCGGACGCCTGCCGGTGGCTACCTATACCAACTTACCTCCGGATGAATACACCTTCGTGCTTGAAGCTTCAATGGACAGGATAAGCTGGCCTTACAAGCGTACACTCCACTTCAACATACAGCCTGCCTTATGGCAAAGAAAATGGTTCTACCCGGCTCTCAGCCTCGGTATTTTCCTGCTAGCAGCGGGTGTGGTAGTAAGGATAATGAGGTCCCGGCTCCAAAAAGAAAGAAGAAGATCGGAAATGGAGAAAGAGCTGGCCTATATGGAGTTAAAAGCCCTGCAGTCACAAATGAACCCGCACTTTATCTTCAATGCCATACATTCCGTTCAACACTATATGCTGCAGGGCGATCTTTTAGCAGCCAATGACTATCTCACCAGCTTTGCCCGGCTGATCCGTTATTTCCTGGAGGCATCCATTAACAGGAAGGTACCGCTGAGCGGGGAGGTACGTATGGTTAAACTTTTTGTGGAACTGGAAGCCTTGCGCTTTGAGTCCCGTTTTGAGTTCATTACCGAAATTCCTCCCGAGGAGGAGATGGATTTTATAGAGATTCCTTCCATGATCCTTCAACCCTTTGTGGAGAACGCCATACAACACGGACTGGCGCTGCAGGATCGTAAGGGAAAGTTATTTCTGGGTATTGATATACAAGAACATGAAGTGACCATAGTGGTGGAAGATAACGGTGTAGGACGGGAAAGATCCAGGCAGCTGAAAAACACCCTGAACCAAAAGCAAAAATCACGGGGCATACACCTCATCATGGAACGTTTAAAAGCTTACAATGCACTGGATAAGGAAACGGTACGTATGGATATCCTGGACCTTCACGATGATCAAGGTGTGCCCTCCGGAACCCGGGTAATCATTATCTTGAAGCAACTTTACTAACCCTCATGATTGAAACAATACTCATAGACGATGAAGCTCCCAGCCGGTCTATTCTCCGCGATATGCTCAGGCGGTACTGCCCGGATATAAAAATTATCGGTGAATCCGCAAACCTGGCGGATGGCGTAGAACTGATCCGGAAGCATCAGCCCCAACTGGCTTTTTTGGACATTAATATGCCCAACGGATCCGGATTTGACCTTTTAAAGGCGTTCCCCGAAGCGGGTTTCCAGGTGGTGTTTGTTACAGCTCATGATGAATACGCCATAAGAGCCATACGGGTTAGCGCTATGGACTTTCTGCTGAAACCCGTTAATATAAAAGAGTTGCAGGATTGCGTTGAACGGATAAAAGTGAAACTCAGCCGGGAAACGGAAAAGAACAACCTCCGGATGCTGGTTGAGAACATGCAGTCAAAACAAGACCTGCAAAGCAGGATCGCCATTCCCCTTACCGAAGGTTTGCAGTTTGTGGTACTGGGAGATATTATCCGCTTGGAAGCCGATGGCAATTACACCTGGATATGGCTCACGAAAGGGAAAAAAATGCTGAGTTCTCACAACCTCAAGGAATACCAGGACCTCCTTTCTGACACTTTTTTCTTTCGGGCACACCACTCCCATTTGATCAACCTGCAACACGTGGACAAATATCATCGTGGAGAGGGCGGCAGCATCAGCATGTGTGATGGTTCTGAAGTGCCTTTGGCCAAGAGACGCAAAAAACCCTTCCTGGAGCTATTCAAATTATAGTTTTGAAGAGTAGCCCTTACCGGCCACTTATACAATAAAACTTTCCACCTGTACATCCTTTACCGCCATCGGGTAAACGGAGCTTTAACACCCTTTACAGAAGTCCCAATTTAGATGATGAAAGGCTACAGGGTGTGGCCTTCTGAAAACCTAACTCAACAAATACTATCAAGTCATGAAAAGAATCATCTACCTTATTTTTTCAGTATTATTCTTGAACAGTGCGCTGTGGGCGATATGTCCATCCGGTACCTACAACGTGGATATAGGAATCAGTTCCAACTGCACCATCAGCGCTCCGGTTAATATGGGACCTGGCAAAACAATCTATGTAATGAATGGGGTTACACTTACCCTCTCTGCCGGTGCGGTGCTGAATTCTTCTGTTCCCGGGCAAGCGTGGAAAGGTATAGTTGTTCAAAACGGGGGCACCCTGCATATTGAAGACTGGGCTACCATTAAGAATGCGGCCATCGGGGTAACCGTTAAATCCGGAGGTGTTATCACCGCCTCCAAGGGAAAGTTCACCAACAACCGTTATGACATCTGGTTTGAGCCGGATCCGAGTATCAGCATGAACTGTGAGCTGGAAAACGTGATCTTTGAATGGAATTCCTCCTACTACCCTTCTCTTTTCTATCCTGCTGGAACCAATATCCCCCAAACCAGCTATATACCTGTGCTTAGAGAAAATATGGTACACGTAGTACTGGACGAGGTTTACAAGGTGGTTTTTAAAGGCTGTATATTTTCCAATACCCGGAACTGGCTGGAATGGGAACCGGGAGGCCTGAGTACTGATCCTTATTCCGTTACGGATATGGCCATGAGCTGGAAAGCAAGGGGTATTGGCATTTTATCCAATAATTCCGGCTTTGTAGTAAAAAACATGGGACCCTGCGCTTACCATTATGATGACCCTTTTGTGGACGATACCCTATGTGTTCCTTGTAACGGCCAGCAAAACCTGTTCACGGGGCTTTGCACGGGCATAGCTTTCGATAACTTCCAAATGAGTGGTATCCAAAGCCCCAACGCCATGATCGATATCCTGGGAGCCGAGTTTATCAATAATCTTTTCGGGATCAGTACCTCCTATTCCACCAGTATCTTTCCTACTGCTACACACTCCTGGGCGCAGAATAATGCGGTAAGCCGGATCGCCATAAGCCAATGCCGCTTTGTGATCAATGAGTCCATCAGAAACTTTATAGCCCGCAAACCAGGGTCCTTTACCAACGGTATTTACCTGGACGAGGTAGATGATTTTCACATTGACCGGAACTCTTTTGATTTTCAGTACCACTACGGAAACACCATAGGTGTGTGCGAAACCGATAACCCGCTACCAGGATATGTTCGTGGAGCATCGGCCATTACCGTACGGGAGTCCGGCAATGTCAACACCAGTACCATCAGCCAGAATTTTATTTACTCCGATATGGAGATTAGCTGTACCTTTTACAACGGAGCGATCATTCTCATCAATGATAACCCTTTGGTGGATATACTTTGCAACCGGCTGGAGGTAAAAACCTCCTTTGGAAACCCCGTGTCTTATTACATTGGCTTTTTGCAGGAAGACCCATATTATCCAGGTTCCTTCGGAAAAGTAGGTTCGCCCGGCATCTCCTGGAACAACCGCTTTGCTCCCATTCCGGCTTGTGGCAGCCAGGATCTCTTTCACATAGGCTTCTCTGAAAATGGTTTTCCTACCAACTTTTCGAACTGGACCGGTAATACGGTAGATTTCCACCACCTTAACCAACCTTGGCACAACCCTGATTGCGTGAGGGATACCTTAGCCAAATTGAACAAGATCATTGCCGCAAGTTCCAATACCTGTACTACCAGTGATCAGACTTGTGGATTCTTCCCCCACATTA
>CETZ01062118.1_pt1 | contig 11474 bp, 9 predicted proteins | sample 531441 | NCBI WGS metagenome assembly CETZ01 (sample SAMEA2623098, study PRJEB7988) | marine metagenome | isolation source: saline water (ENVO:00002010), including | reverse complement strand
GCAATAAAAAAAGCAACCTCATCAGGAAGATCTATACCTTCTGCGGCAGATTTGGTCATTAATATTGCCACTGAAGTTTCTAGCTCTGGAGGCTCGATTGCAACCGTTAAACCCCAACCAAACCTTGATTTAAGCCTTTCTTCTAGCCCATTAACTTCTTTGGGGTATCGGTCACAAGTTAAAACAATTTGCTTTTGTCCTTCTAATAACGCATTAAATGTGTGAAAAAACTCTTCTTGAGATCGTTCTTTTCCGGCAAAAAACTGAATGTCATCAATAAGCAGGGCATCCAAAGAGCGGTATGCCCGTTTAAACTCAGAAATAGTGTTATGTTGCAAACCTTTTACCATATCACCAACAAATCTTTCAGAATGTACATAACTTACTCTGGCACTTAGGTTTTCTTGGATCATTTTGTTACCGATGGCTTGCATTATATGGGTTTTTCCCAGACCTACTCCACCGTATATAAAAAGAGGGTTGTATGACTTTCCTGGGTTTTTAGCAATCTGGGTCGCAGCGGCTTTCGCAAGCTGGTTACTTTTTCCTTCAACAAAGTTTTCAAAGCTAAAAACCGGGTTAAGGCGATTATCTAAAGGAGGAGGAAAGTTAGGAGCTGTAACTTTGTTTGGTTTCGGTTGTTCGCCTCCAATCGAACCAACCTCTATAATTACTTTGACTTCCTTTTTTGCTGTTTGTGCAAGCTCTATTATTTTTTTTATATAGTGTTGGTTTAACCAGTCTACAACAAAATGATTGGGGGCCAGTATTCGAAGAGTACTAGCATTTTCAGTTGCTTGTAGGGGCTTTATCCAGATGTTAAATTGTTGTTCAGATAACTCTGTTTCTAATTCACTTAAACAGTGGCTCCATGTTTTTGATTGTGTGTGCAACTATTTTTCCGTCTTTATTTTTAACCGAGGATCGTACAGTTTATAACGTAAGCATTATGTTATCCACAGGGCAAAACAAAACTTTTAAAAATTTCATCTATTGACACAAATTAATACCACGAGTAACCTTGCTCGGTTTCTTGGTAATGTCATACAAAACCTTGAATAAACAGTTAGGTAGAAGCAGATGAAGCGTACATTTCAACCCAGCAACTTAAAGAGAGCCCGCACTCATGGTTTTCGAGCGCGCCAGTCAACTAAAGCAGGCAGGCGTGTTTTAAAACGACGCCGTGCAAAAGGGCGCGCAATATTAGCCCATTAGTGTTCAAAAACTTGTCGCTTTAAATAAAAAATAACAATGTTGCGCCGCCAGCCGTAAACCATTAATACGAAAAAAGTTTATGTCAAAAAGGACAATATGTAGTCACAAAAAATCAAAACAAACAAACGATGTTTACTTCTCGGTTTTATATAGCCCTAACAAAGTTAATTTATCAAGGTTGACATTGGCTATTTCTAAAAAGCACTGCCCGCTTGCTTCAAAGCGTAATAGAATTAAAAGAATTGTGAGAGAATCTTTTCGTCATAATCAAAACAAGCTGATAGGCTTGGACGTGATTGTAATAAATAAAGTAAAAACAAAAACAGCAACAAATAACAAACTAGCTTCTAGCCTTGAGCAACACTGGCATAAAATAATGATAAATAAAGAAAAAGACGAAGAACGTAGTGAATAATCAGCGCTTACTTGCATGGTCATTTTTCGGGCTAGTAGCTTGGTTTACATATCAAGCATGGGTAACTGATTTTACAACTGATGTGAAAATTACGTCTTCAACACCAAATTTTGAAGAACCCTTTTCTGATATGCCTAGTACAAATCTCCCTGAATTTACGGTGAGAGAAAACATTAAACCTGAGGCATTAATTCCAAATCTTGTTGCGCCAAGTTCTGAAGAAAATGGAAGTATCATTTCAGTTGTAACAGATGTTTTTGAGCTGAAAATAAACACTGTCGGCGGAACAATAGAGAGTGCAAAATTACGGAATTACCCTATAACAAAAGATCAACCTGATAATCTTATTGAAATGCTTAGTACAGCAAAACAAAATATTGGTTTTATTCAAACGGGTCTCAGAGCGACAGAAAAAAATGATGAAGCAAATCATCTCACAACATTTTTCGCTGAGTCAACCTACTATGAAATGTTTGACAAAAAAGATCTTGTTTTGACGATTATTTGGACAAATGAAAAAGGAATAAGAGTTGAAAAGACATATCGTTTTAAAACGGGAAGCTACAATATTGAAATAGAACAAAGAATTTTGAATAACTCAACTAGCGAGTGGATTGGAGCGGCATATGCTCAGATCTTACGAAGAGAAAATAAAGCATCTAGGGGAATGTTTAACGTTGATAGTTACTCTTTCGATGGACCAATGATTTATGATGGAGAAAAGTCACAAAAACTTGATAAAGATGACATTCTTGAAACCGGGTCTTATAAATATAGCTCTCAAAATGGTTGGGTTACAACCATTCAACATCACTTTTTAAACGCTATCATTCCGCCACCCAATTTAGACCAAAATTATAATGTTGCTTATAAAGGAGATATGTTCTCTTTAAGCACAATTGGAAATGCTGAGCTTGTTCAACCGGGGGCAGAAAAAACATTTAAAACTTTTGTATATATTGGTCCAAAGCTACAAAATCAACTTGAGAAAATCGATTCTTCCCTCAAATTAACGGTTGACTATGGATGGCTTACTATCTTGTCCCAGCCTTTATTTTGGGTTCTTAATAAATCAAATATATTCTTAAATAATTGGGGCTTATCTATTATTTTCGTAACCATTCTAATTAAGTTGCTATTTTATAAATTAACAAACTCAGCTGGACGCTCAATGGCAAGGATGCGTGAAGTTGCACCTAGAATGAAGGCAATACAAGAAAGATATAAAGATGACCGAGCAGCCTTAGGTAAAGCAATGACAGAGCTCTATAAAAGGGAAAAAGTTAATCCAGCAGCCGGGTGTTTGCCACTGCTCATACAAATGCCCTTTTTTCTCGCTTTTTATTGGGTTTTGCTTGAAAGCGTCGAAATGAGGCAGGCTCCTTTTGCCTTGTGGATTACTGATCTTTCTTCTAGGGATCCTTATTTTATTTTACCGGCTCTTAATGGAGCAGCTATGCTCTTTCAACAAAAACTCAATCCACAGCCAGCTGATGAAATTCAAGCTAAAGTGATGCAAATTATGCCCATTATGTTTACATTCATGTTCGCATTTTTCCCTTCTGGTTTGGTACTTTACTGGCTTACAAATACAATACTGTCCTTTTCACAACAGTGGCATATCAACAAAGCTGTTGCTTCTGAGGGCCAAAAGAACATCCCTAAAAATAAGAACAAAAAACCGCGCTAGTAATAAAAAATTAATAATATATAAATAGGCTGTAAGGGCCGATGAGTAACAAGTTATCATATTTAAATGACACCATAGTTGCTGCTGCAACGCCGCAAGGACGAAGTGGCGTTTCTGTCATACGTATATCAGGCAAAGATACAGAAAATATCGGTAAAATTATTCTGCGTTCCTTGCCTAAACCTCGTAGCGCAAACCTTAAAAAATTTTATTCATTAGAGGGCGAAATTTTAGATTGGGGCATCGCTGTTTATTTTCCTGGCCCTAAATCTTTTACTGGGGAATCAGTTTTGGAGTTACATTGCCATGGTTCTCCTGTAGTAACTTCATCAATAATAAATGAAATTGTCACTTGCGGAGCGCGCTTTGCTGGCCCAGGCGAATTTTCAAAACGAGCATTTATCAATGAAAAACTTGATCTTGTTCAAGCTGAAGCTGTGTCAGATTTAATTTCAAGTCAGACAGAAAAATCAGCAAAAGCAGCAATCCGTTCAATGACAGGGGAGTTTTCAAAAGCAGTTGAACTACAAAAAGAAAAACTAACCTTGTTGCGAGTACATATAGAGGCAGCTATTGATTTTCCAGATGAAGAAATTGACTTCTTATCAGACAAAGAACTCATTGCGCGAATACAAGCTTGTGATGACTCTTTTTCTAACGTAATTAAAGTAACAAGCATGGGTAGGCTGCTCAGAGACGGATATAAAATTGTAATTGCAGGGAAACCAAATGCGGGAAAGTCTAGCCTTTTTAATTTGCTTGTTGGTAGTAATTCAGCAATTGTTACTGATATAGCTGGAACAACGCGAGATGTTTTGCGAGAAACCATCAACATAGACGGCATTGCTGTTGAATTAAGAGATACAGCCGGCTTTCAACAAAATGTTGGCGTTGTAGAAAAAGAGGGAATTCGACGCGCACGAAAAACACTATTAGAAGCAGATATTGTGTTATGGGTTAACGATATTGCAGAAAAGAAAGAAAATATTCCTGACGAGATAAGCTCTTTGAACGATGTCAAAGCTGTTTTAATTCACAATAAAATTGATTTAATTGCTGACGCACAAAAATTAAATAAGAAAGAACGTAATACGGTTTATCTTTCTGCCAAGACCGGAAAAGGCTTAGATATTCTCCTCAAAACAATAAAATCAATTGCAGGTCATGAGGAAACCGAGCAAGGCACTTACACTGCAAGACAACGTCATATAGAAGCGTTGCGCCGTTCTTTCGATCATTTTAAGTTAGGAAAAAAGGCATTTTATGACAAAAAGGATGGAGCCATTGTTGCAGAAGAGCTTCGTCTATCACATGATGCTTTGTGTGAAATAACGGGAGAAGTTACAAACGAAGAAATATTGGGAAGAATTTTTTCAGAATTTTGTATTGGCAAATGAAATTTTTCCAATTGTATTAGAGATGACTATAAACAATGTTAGTAAATAAAAAATTTGATGTAATTGTTATCGGAGGAGGGCATGCTGGAACAGAAGCTTCCCTTGTGGCTGCTCGTTCTGGAGCAAAGACCCTTCTAGTCACTCAGGATCCATCTACAATAGGAGAGATGAGTTGTAATCCAGCAATTGGAGGCATTGGTAAAAGTCATTTGACAAAAGAAATAGACGCATTAGGAGGTGTAATGGCGCTTGCTGCCGATCGCGCTGGCATCCAGTTTAGAATATTAAATGCAAGTAAAGGGCCTGCAGTTAGAGCTACCAGAGCCCAAGCCGACAGACAACTTTATAAACAAGCTATACAAAGCATTATACAAAAACAACCAAATCTTTTTGTCGTATCAGGATCTGTAGAAGACCTGATTATCAAGAACTATCAAGCCAATGGTGTTGTTACCGATGCCCTCGAAAAATATTATGCACCATGTGTTGTTTTAACTGTGGGAACTTTTTTAGGAGGACGCATTCTTATTGGAAACGAAGAAAGCAGCGGTGGCCGGATTGGGAGTAGCGCTTCAATTAAATTAGCTCAGCGTCTCAGAGAGCTACCATTTTGTGTTTCTAGATTAAAAACAGGCACTCCACCAAGACTTTTGAAAAAGAGCCTAAATTTCGATGTAATGGAAAAACAACCTGGAGACGTCCCAACGCCAGTGTTTTCTTTTTTGAGTGAACGCAAGGATCACCCTCAACAAATAAATTGCCATATTACGAGAACAAATTGCAAAACCCACGATATCATCCGATCTCATATACATGAGTCACCAATGTATTCAGGCGTCATTGAGGCAGTGGGACCAAGATATTGTCCGTCAATCGAAGATAAAGTAATGCGCTTTTCTAGCAGAAACTCTCATCAAATTTTTGTGGAACCCGAAGGATTAAATCACAAAACAGTGTATCCAAATGGCATTTCAACAAGCTTGCCATTTCACAGACAGATTGAATTTGTACGTTCTATCCGTGGTTTTGAAAAGGCAGAAATCACGCAACCAGGATATGCCATTGAATATGATTATTTTGACCCTAGAGACTTGAAGCCTACCTTAGAAACGAAATACATATCAGGCTTATATTTTGCGGGCCAAATAAATGGTACCACCGGGTATGAAGAAGCCGCCGCACAAGGCCTACTGGCAGGTTTAAATGCACAAAGAAGGGCAAAGGGGGCAGATGATTGGTTTCCGCTTAGACACGAGGCATATATTGGTGTTTTGGTAGATGACTTAATAACAAGAGGTGTTAGCGAACCCTATAGAATGTTTACTAGTCGAGCTGAATATCGTTTACTACTACGCGAAGATAATGCTGATCAACGCCTTACACCTATCGGTTACGATCTTGGCATAGTTAGCAAAAAACACTGGCAAATTTTTCAAGAAAAACAAGAAGCTCTAAATAATGAGTCACAAAGGCTCAAACACATAAAAATCAAAAAAAATTCTTTGACACAATCTGACAAAAAAATTCTTGGTTTTAAGTTAAATGATAATTGTAGGGCTTCAGACTTGCTTTGTAGGCCAGAGCTTAAATATGTAGACATAATTTCTTTATCCTCAGTTGGGCAAGGAAATTATTCAAAAAAACTAACATTACAACAAATAGAAAAAATCGAACTAGAGTTAGAAGCTAATGCGAAATATAAGGGCTATATTGATCGACAGCAAAAAGAAATAAAAAAACAGTCTAAACATGAAAAATTAAAACTACCGACCGATATAAATTATTTTGAAGTTTGCGGGCTATCTAATGAAGCTTCCCAAAAATTATCTAGTATTCTGCCGGCAACATTAGGGCAGGCATCTCGCCTGGAAGGGGTTACCCCTTCAGCGATATCCTTGCTACTGATCCATCTTAAAAAAAGACAGATGCAAAAATCCGCATGAAGTTTCTACACTAAAATAAATGAAAGGCATATACCCTAGAACAACAACTCTAAAACACGGCATTACTGCAATTGATACAGAGTATGTTCGCCCTTTATTAGATGCAAGCCATCTCCTGATAGAAAACGGGAAGGCTGCTTTTATTGATGTGGGAACAAATCATACTGTCCCACTTTTGATGGCAACACTAGAAAATCATGATATTCATCCTGCTGACGTTGATTTTTTATTTTTAACGCACGTCCATCTGGATCATGCTGGCGGGGCCGGCCTCATGATGCAAGAGCTCCCCAACGCTAAAGCCGTTATTCATCCTCGAGGGGCGCCGCATATGGTAGATCCTACAAAACTCATAAAAGGAACACAGTCAGTTTATGGGGCTGAAAAATTTGCAGAACTATATGGAAAAATTATTCCAATCCCAGAAGATAAAATTATTATAGTAGATGACCAAAGCGAAATTAATTTTGCTGGACGAATATTACAAATATTTTTCACAGAGGGACATGCAAGACATCACTATTGTCTTTATGATTCTGTTTCAAATGGCGTTTTTACAGGAGATAGTTTTGGTGTTTCTTATCGGGAGCTAGATACTTCCGCGGGGGAATTTATTTTTCCAACGACGACCCCTGTCCAGTTTGACCCTTATGAGGCTCATAAGGCAATTGATACTATTATGAGCTTTAGTCCAAACAAGCTTTATCTAACACATTACAGCCAAGTAACTAATTTACCGCGATTGGCTGATGACATGCATACGCGTATTGATGATTTTGTTGATATTATTCTTGCTTGTTCAAATCATAAGGATCGTACAAACAAAATTCACACAAAGATGCAAAAATATTTTTTAACAGAATTGAAAGATCATGGTTGTAAGTTGAATAGCGAAGTATTATATGATCTGCTGCAACCAGACGTAGTATTGAATACAATGGGACTGGAGTTCTGGTTAGATCATGAAAAGGGAAAGAACGCTTATGGATAAATTCTGCGCTTACAGGATTGATAAAAACGGAGATCAAATATTTGCTGACTTTTGCAATTTGAATATTGACGATTTAACTGAAGGTGACGTGGTAATAAAAGTCATGTACTCAACCATCAATTATAAAGATGCTTTAGCAGCAACAGGCAAAGGTAAAATACTGAAAAAATATCCATTGGTTGGGGGTATTGATTTGTCTGGAACCGTTGTTTCATCATCTTCTGATTTAGTTAAAGAAGGATCTTTTGTTGCTGTCAATAGTTGCGGTCTTAGTGAAACGCGTGATGGAGGTTATGCGGAATATGCTAGAATACCTGCAGAAGCAGTTATTCAGCTTCCTCAAGGAATAAGCCCATTAGAAGCTATGCAAATAGGAACTGCTGGCTATGCAGCTGCTTTAGCAATTTATCGCATGGAGCAAAATGGTCAAAACCCTAAAAATGGCCCAATTATTGTTACGGGCGCTACAGGAGGAGTTGGTAGTATCGCCATTGATATGTTGAGTAATCTTGGATATGAAGTGGTTGCTCTTACCAGCAAAACAGAACAAAAATCGTATCTAATGGATATAGGAGCCAGAAGAGTTATTTCTCATCAAGAAATTGAATATGGAAATAGACCGCTTGAAAAATCTCAATGGGCCGGAGCAATAGATAATTTAGGCGGCGATACTCTAGCCTGGTTAACCAGAACAATGAATTATGATGGCAATATAGCAAGCATTGGTTTGGCTAGCCACTTCAGTTTAAATACAACTGTTATGCCATTTATATTACGCGGTAATAATTTGTTGGGAATAAATGCTGTTGATACTTCACTACTTCTAAAAAAAGAAATATGGAATAGAATAGGCGCCCACATGAAGCCTCAACATTTGGATAAGATTGCAACGAAGAGTATAGATTTTAAAGAATTACCATCAGCATTTGATGCCTTTATGAATGGCCAAGTGGTCGGCAGAACAGTTGTTGAAATTAATCCTAATGTATAGAAATTGAGTATATGCTATGCAGAAAGTGATAATAGCTTTAGGTTTACTCATTATCATTGCGGGAATTTTTTGGTCAGAACTTAGTAAGCTCCCAATAGGCCGTTTACCTGGCGATATATATATAAGCAAAGAAAATTTTAAATTATATTTTCCAATAACAACCATGATTATTGTTAGTATAGTGTGCTCACTATTGGTCTGGTTGTTTAGAAAGTAGCAAGGTCAGAGAAAAGTCGTAATGTCACCAGGAAAATTATTTTGGAAAGCCTTAGAAAAAGAGCGTCCGTTACAGATCGTTGGAACTGTTAATGCATTAACAGCCCTAATAGCTAAAAAATATGGATTTAGGGCGCTTTATATTTCAGGTGCAGGCGTCGCAAATACGTCCTATGGTCTTCCTGATTTAGCAATGACTACTCTTCAAGATGTTTGTGAAGATGTTCGTCGCATTACCTCTGCGTCTGATCTTCCAGTCTTAGTGGATGTTGATACAGGCTGGGGCGATGTTTTTATGATTGGAAGAACAATCAAAGAAATGATTAATGCCGGTGCTGCGGCATGTCATCTAGAAGACCAAGTGGATACAAAACGCTGCGGACATCGTTCAGGAAAGGTTTTAGTTACCGCAAATGAAATGACTAATCGTATTAAGGCAGCTACTGACGGCCGAACGAAAAGCTCTTTTATCATTATGGCGCGGACAGATGCTCATGCAGTTGAAGGGCTGCAAGCTGCCATTGAAAGAAGCCAAAGATACGTAGAGGCAGGTGCAGATATGATTTTTGCAGAAGCTTTGACTTCTTTAGAGGAATACAAAAAGTTTACAGATACTATCAGTGTTCCTGTTCTAGCAAATATAACTGAGTTTGGTAAAACCCCTATGTTTTCGATTGAAGAACTTAACAAAGCTGGCATAAGAATGGCGTTATATCCATTGTCTGCTAATAGAGTAATGGCTGCCGCCGCAGAAAAAGCTTATTCGACATTGAGAACAGAGGGAACACAAAAATCGATATTAAATGATATGCAAACAAGAGATGAGCTCTACGATCTTATTGGTTATCATAAATACGAAAAGAAATTAGATATGCTGTTCTCAGAGAATAAAAATAAAGCTGAAAAAAAGAAAGGTAAGTGACTTTTTAATAATGATACACAACAAACAAACAGGAGGATTAGCAGGAATATCTGCCGGAGAAACCGAGATATGTACGGTTGGAAAAGAAGGTGTAGGATTAACGTATCGAGGCTATGATATCTATGATCTCGCAGATAATGCTACTTTTGAAGAGGTTGCATTTTTATTGTTATATGGAAAATTGCCTCTTAAATCTGAATTGTCTTCATATATTGAACGCTTGAAATCTTTACGTGATATTCCAGAAAAATTAAAACTACTTCTAGAAAAATTACCAAGCAAATCACACCCAATGGATGTTCTAAGGACCGGCATTTCGTTTCTAGGTAATTTAGAGCCAGAGGGAAGTTTTACGAATCAGCATAAAGCAGCAGATCGGTTGTTAGCTATTTTGCCTTCAATACTTCTTTATTGGCATCGATATCATAAAGATGATATACGCATTGATGTTAACACCGATGACAATACTGTGGCCGGACATTTTCTCCATTTGTTGCATGATAAAACCCCATCCAATATACATAGAAAAATACTTACCACCACATTAATACTTTATGCTGAACATGAATTTAATGCATCGACATTTGCCGCAAGAGTTATTACTGCAACACTTTCAGATATGCATTCAGCCGTAACAGGTGCGATCGGAGCGCTTCGCGGCTCGTTGCACGGAGGGGCAAATGAAGCAGCAATGGATCTTATCAAAAAGTTTAGTACGCCTGATGAGGCAGAAGCAGGCATATTAAAAATGCTTGAGAACAAGGAAAAAATTATGGGCTTTGGACATCGGGTATATACTACTTCTGACCCTCGTAATGCCGTGAATAAAAAAATGTCCAAAATTCTTGCTGATGAGAAAGGAGATAGCAGGCTATACAATATTTCAGAGGCGATTGAGAATGTTATGTGGAATGAAAAAAAATTATTTGCAAATGCAGATTTTTTTGCTGCAACTGTTTACCATTTTTTAGGCATACCAACATACTTATTTACACCAATTTTTGTTTGTTCAAGAATTACCGGATGGGCTGCACACGTTATGGAACAAAGGGCTAATAATAAACTTATTAGGCCGGCGGCCGATTATATTGGTCCAAGGTTACGACCATTTATTCCTATTGACGAACGGTAGTTATATGTCGATGCAATTGAGATGCAGCACGGCAAATTATCACTTAATTATTAAGCATAATGACTAAATTAAATATTCGATCAACTGTTACCAGTGAAGCTGATAGTGTTTTGGATTTAATTACCGACTATGTTTGTTCAAATCCTAAGTTTTCAGATTTAGCATATGAAACGGCACACTATTGTTTATTAGACAGTATCGCCTGCGGGCTTCAAGCTCTGGACTATCCTGCATGCACAAAAGTATTAGGCCCGATTGTTCCTGGAGCTACTCTTTCTGGAGGCGCACGAATTCCTGGAACATCACTTGAACTCGAGCCAGTCATGGCTGCTTTTAATATTGGCACGATGATTCGCTGGCTTGATTTTAATGATACTTGGCTAGCAGCAGAGTGGGGCCACCCATCAGATAATCTCGGTGGAATATTTGCCGTTGCTGATTATCTCAGCCGTAGCGCTAGAATACAGGGCAATAAACCCTTGTTGGTCCATGATGTTGTGACAACAATGATAAAAGCACACGAAATTCAAGGCATATTATCTATAGACAATAGTTTTAATCG
>CETZ01050801.1_pt1 | contig 11624 bp, 7 predicted proteins | sample 531441 | NCBI WGS metagenome assembly CETZ01 (sample SAMEA2623098, study PRJEB7988) | marine metagenome | isolation source: saline water (ENVO:00002010), including | reverse complement strand
GCCGGGAACTATATACAGGATATTCTTGTGAGTAGATTGGGTATAGGGAGCATTATTGTCGGTCATGATTTTCGATTTGGCCACAAACGCCAAGGCGATTACGCATTCCTTCAGCAGGCTGGTAAGAAGTTTGGCTTTGAAGTTATTGAAACTGCGGCGTATGAACGAAACGGTCAGCGTATTAGCAGTTCCTTCATTCGTGAACGGTTGGAGCGCTCAGATTTTAAGCTGGTAGAACAGCTATTAGGCCGGCCCTACTCGATGAAAGGAGAAGTGATTCACGGACAGCAATTGGGATCGGATCTAGGTTTTCCAACCTGCAACATAAATCCGCATCGATTGAAAATCCCTCTCCATGGGGTGTTTGCTTGCCAAGTGAGACTTGGAGATTGCTTTCGGCTGGCAGCAGTCAATATCGGTTATCGGCCGACAGTCACTGAAGACGGAGAAGCCTTGCTTGAAGCCCATATTCTGGATTTCGATGAAGATCTATACGGCAAAAATATAGAGGTCATTTTTTTTCATAAGCTTAGGGAGGAGATTAAGTTCGATAGATTGGATGCGCTGAAGAAACAGATTAGCGCTGACGTGCAGCAAGTGCGTAAAATGTTCGATCTGGCCTCTTAGGCAGCCTATTGCGACACAAATCAAGATGACTGACTATAAAGATACTCTAAATCTTCCTTATACCCAGTTTCCGATGAAGGCAAACTTGTCTCAGCGGGAACCCGACATGCTCCAGAAATGGAATAGTATTGATCTCTATCGCAAGATTTGTGAGAAGAATGCAGGACGGCCGAAATTTATCCTTCATGATGGCCCACCCTACGCCAATGGCGACCTTCATCTTGGTCATGCCATCAACAAGACATTGAAAGACATAATCGTGAAATCCAAACAGCTTAGTGGCTATGACGCTCCTTATATTCCAGGATGGGACTGTCATGGTCTGCCTATCGAACACAACGTGGAAAAGGAAAAAGGTAAGGCAGGCCAAAAAGTAGGTTATGCCGAATTTAGACATGCTTGTCGCGAGTATGCCTTGAAGCAGGTGAATATTCAGAAACAGGGATTTATTCGGCTGGGAGTGCTCGGCGATTGGGATGATCCTTATCTCACCATGAACTACGAAACGGAAGCCAATATTGTTAGAGCTCTCGGAAAAATTGCAGCCAACGGCCACCTAGTAAAAGGCTATAAACCAGTCTACTGGAGCGTGGTGGGAGCCTCTGCTCTGGCGGAGGCGGAAGTTGAGTATAAGGATAAGGTTTCTTTCGCCATTGATGTCCGTTTTTCTGTAGCGGATCCTCAAGCCTTCTTACAGGCCTTCGAAGGAATTAGTCCAGCTGATATAGCTGGACAGTTGTCTGTGGTTATTTGGACTACAACTCCCTGGACTTTGCCTTCAAATCAAGCCGTCTGCCTGCATGCAGAATTGACTTATGCATTGGTGCGTTGTGAACTGGGACAGGGCACCGAAACAATCTTACTAGCTAAAGAAATGGTCGATGATGTTATGGCGCGATACGGTTGTGAGCAATTCCAGTTGCTTGCTGAATCCAGCGGCTTCAAATTAGAAAATTTATTATTACATCACCCGCTTGTTAACGGGCAAGTACCCCTGATCCTTGGAGAGCATGTGAATACTGAGTCTGGCACCGGAGCTGTGCATACAGCCCCTGATCATGGTGTCGATGATTTTAATGTAGGGCAACAATACGGCTTGGGAACATTAAACCTCATCGATGATCATGGGGTTTTTGCTTCAGAAGCCGGTGAATTTGCAGGATCACATGTATATAAAGTGGATGAGCAGGTTATAGATGCTCTGCGCAGCAACCAAGCACTGGTTGCTGAAGAAACAATTACCCATAGTTACGCCCATTGTTGGCGCACTAAGACACCTCTCATCTACAGAGCGACGCCGCAGTGGTTCATAAGTATGGCTGAAAAGGATTTATTAGGCTTGGCGCTGGAAGCTGTTGAAGGTGTTAACTGGATACCGGATTGGGGGCAGGCTCGGATTCAGTTGATGTTAGAAGGAAGTCCAGACTGGTGTGTGTCGCGACAGCGTACCTGGGGCTCTCCGATAACAATGTTTGTCAATAAGGAGACTGAGGAACTACATCCTCGTACCCCAGAATTGTTCGAAGAGATCGCTCAACGAATTGAGCTCACAGGCATTGATGCTTGGTTCGAATTGGATTCAGAGGATGTACTGGGTGAGGAAGCACCTAACTACAAAAAGGTTACTGACACACTCGATGTCTGGTTTGATTCTGGAGTGACGCATTTTTCAATTATAGAGCAACGGGATGAACTACATTATCCCGCTGACTTATATCTTGAAGGCTCGGACCAACATCGTGGCTGGTTCCAATCATCTCTTAAAACAGCTATTGCGATGAATGGCTCTGCGCCCTACAAGGAAGTGCTAACGCACGGCTTTTTTGTAGATGCCGAGGGTAAGAAGATGTCGAAGTCCGTGGGCAATACCGTAGCGCCAGAAAAGATTTTCCAACAGTACGGAGCGGATATACTTAGGTTATGGGTGGCTGCCACTGATTATCGTGGAGAGATGGCTGTCTCGGAAGAAATTTTCAAGCGTGTAGCCGACGCTTATCGACGTATTCGTAATACCGCTCGATTTATGTTGGCTAACCTCAACGGTTTTGAACCTGGCTCGGACCAAGTATCTTCGGAAAATCTATTGGCGCTGGATTATTGGATAGTTCGTCAGTGTCAGATATTACAGAAAGAAGTGATTGATCATTATCACGAATACAACTTCTTGAACGTATACCAGAAGCTTCATAATTTTTGCGTAATTGAATTAGGAGGTTTCTACTTGGATGTGATCAAAGACAGGCAGTATACGGCCCAGTCCAACAGTCTTGCTCGGCGTTCCACACAAACTGCTATGTATCATATTTTGGAAATGCTGAGTCGCATGATTGCTCCTGTTCTCAGTTTTACAGCAGATGAAATCTGGCAGAACATTCCAGGTGAGCGAAAGGTGTCAGTCTTACTAACAGACTTTGCGGACAGCTCAGTTGACTTAACAGAGGCAAAAGGTTTTTCGGACCAATTTTGGCGCCAAATCATGTCGGTTAAGACCGCGGTTAATAAAGAACTGGAAAACAAGCGAACAGAAAAACTGATCGGTTCCGGATTAGGTGCGGAAGTCTGTATATACTGTAATCAGGAACTGGCAGATATATTGAACAAACTTGGTGAGGAGCTGCGGTTTGTATTGATAGTGTCACGCACTTCCGTCCATTCATTAGATAACCTTCATAAAGATGCTGTAGATACTGAAATTACCGGTCTTAAACTTTACGTTTCGCCTTCCAGTCATACCAAGTGTGAGCGCTGCTGGCATCACTGTGAAGATGTCGGTAAAGTTGAGAAACACCCGTCTCTTTGTCTCCGCTGTGTTGAAAATCTTGACGGTGAAGGTGAGCAGCGCGCCTTTGCCTGACCCTCTGATTTTATAAGCATGACCGACTTTAACGATCTACTAATCGAATGTGGTGCTGGAGTAACGCTACATTTCTCTCTTTCTCTAACCAATGGTGAGGTCATCGATTCTAATTTTGAGCAGGACCCAGCTAGTTTTAGATTAGGAGATGGCAGCATGCTGCCAGGTTTCGAAGCGGTACTGCTAGGACTCAGAACCGGAGAATGTATAGAAGAATGTTTGCAGCCAGAACAGGCTTTTGGCCTGATAAATCCGCGAAACTTTCACCGATTTCCCATTGCCAAATTTGAACATTTACTAGAAGATGAACTGATCCCAACCGAGGAGGGAAGTATAGTTTGCTTCAAAGGACCGGAAGGATTTGATCTTTCTGGTGTGGTCACAGAAGTTGGTGACGAGTTGATTGGGATAGATTTCAATCACCCACTGGCCGGTAAACAAATTATCTTTAGAGCCAAAATTAAGTCAATAATTCCGGCGAGCGTTAAGACTGTAGAAATTAAGCCATAGAGAAAGCACATCGATGGATATAAAAGTACGAACCGAATCGGCGATATCAATTCGAATGGCGAATCCGAGGGGGTTTTGTGCTGGAGTGGATCGAGCGATAGAGATCGTCAATCGAGCACTTGAGACATTTGAGGCCCCTATTTATGTGCGTCATGAGGTGGTTCATAACAAATTCGTGGTCAATAGCCTCCGAGAAAAGGGAGCTATATTTGTCGAAGAGCTTTCCGAAATACCCCAAATTGATAGTAGGGGGAGATCATCCATCGTGGTGTTCAGTGCTCACGGTGTAGCCCAGGCAGTAAAGGAAGAAGCTCGGTATAAAGGGTTCAAAGTATTTGATGCCACCTGTCCCCTTGTTACTAAAGTCCACATGGAGGTTATCAAGTTTAGCCAAGCTGGCAGGGAATGTGTACTCATCGGCCACCAAAATCATCCTGAAGTAGAAGGTACAATGGGCCAGTATAATAAGGGTGGGGGTGGCAAGATTTACCTGGTGGAATCGGTTGCTGATGTAGGTAGATTGGAGGTGGAGAATTCTGAAAAACTTTCGTATGTAACGCAGACCACTTTATCGATGGATGATACTGCCAAAGTGATAGCTGCTTTAGTGGCGCGTTTTCCCACTATACAAGGCCCTCGCAAAGAAGATATATGTTATGCAACCCAGAATCGTCAGGATGCCGTAAAACAGCTGGCCTTGGAGTGTGATTTGTTGCTGGTTGTAGGTTCCCCTAATAGTTCAAATTCAAACCGTCTTAAGGAGCTAGCAGAGCGTCTTGGTTGCGATTCTTATCTCATAGATGGGGTTGATGACATTGATCCTATCTGGTTGGAGAATAGGTCTCGCCTTGGTATTACAGCGGGAGCTTCTGCGCCGGAAGTTCTTGTGCAGCAAGTGGTAGAGCGGTTAAAGGAAATCAGCCACAAGGAGCCGATGGAGGTTGAAGGCGTGGAAGAGAATATTGTCTTTAGTATGCCGCGAGAGTTACGAAGAGGTTAGAATTTAGACTTTGCCAAGCTGATTCAGTTTTTGTTTCAGGGCTTGCAACGCGCCTATCATACTCTGTTCTTTCTCACGCTCCTTAGAAACTACCGCCTCTGGGGCTTTCTCCATAAATTTTTTGTTGTCCAGTTTCCCTGATACAGTTTTTAGCCCAGACTCTAGCTTAGAAATTTCTTTCTCTAGCCGCAATCGTTCTGCTTCGATATCTATCAGGCCGGCAAGGGGAACTAGAATCTCAAGCCCATCATACAGCTGAGTCGCTGCTACAGGCACTTTCTGATCGGATTCGAGCCAGTCGATATTATCTAACTTAGCCAATTTCTGCAGGTAGAGGCGATAGTCTTGTAACCTCTTTCTGTCTAACTCTGAACCGGCTCGCAGCAGCACGGGTATAGCCTTAGCTGGCGAAATATCCATCTTACCTCGGATATTACGAATAGCTATAATTACACCCTTTAACCAATTTATATGCTCTTCTGCTTCGCTATCTATATTGCTTGCATCGAAAACTGGGTACGGTTGCAACATGATACTTTCCCCTTCGATACCTAGCAAAGGAACCAAGCGCTGCCATATTTCCTCGGTAAGAAAAGGCATAAATGGATGTAACAGACGAAGAATTTTCTCCAGAATGACTAACAATGTTAGACGTGTTGCCTGTGCTTCCGCAGGTCTGGCTTCTTCATCCCACAGTATAGGTTTGGAAAGTTCCACATACCAATCACAGTACTCATTCCAGATAAAGTCGTGAAGTGCTTGTGAAGTCAAGTCGAAGCGATAACTTAACATGGCTTTTTCGATATGCTTGGCGGTATCTTCGAAACGGCTAATTATCCAGCGGTCAGTAACAGAAAAATGGATCTCATCGGGGGATGACGGTATGGTTTTACCTTCACTGTTCATCAATACATAGCGAGAAGCATTCCAAATCTTGTTGCAGAAGTTTCTAAAACCTTCAGTGCGACCTAAATCGAATTTTATGTCGCGACCAGTAGTTGCCAGTGAATAAAAAGTGAAGCGCAGCGCATCTGTACCATAACCGGTTATTCCATTTGGGAAAGACTCTCTAGAGTATTGCACGATTTTCTTTTGTAGTTGGGGTTGCATCATGCCTTCAGTACGCTTGGCTATTAGGTCTTCAAGGCTGATACCGTCAATCAAATCAATGGGATCGAGTATATTTCCTTTAGACTTCGACATTTTCTGTCCATGCTCATCGCGCACCAATCCCGTGATATATATTTTTTTGAAAGGGATCTCATCAGTAAACTTTAGGGTCATCATAACCATGCGGGCTACCCAGAAGAAAATAATATCAAACCCAGTAACCAGAACATCGGTAGGATGATATCGATCGAAATACTCGCGGTCGTTCGGCCATCCGAGCGTTGAGAATGTCCACAATGCTGATGAGAACCAAGTATCTAGTACATCTTCGTCCCGTCGCAAAGTCACATCGTCCCCTAGCTGATATTTGCTACGAATTTCCGCTTCGCTGGCAGCGACATAGATGTTATCGTTTTCGTCATACCATGCTGGAATCCGGTGACCCCACCAGAGTTGTCTACTGATACACCAATCTTGGATGTTACGCATCCACGCAAAGTAAGTGTTTTCCCAGGTTTTTGGTACAAACTCGATATCACCATTTTCCACAGCTTTGATAGCCGGTGCTGCTAAGGATTCCATCGCGACATACCATTGGTGGGTCAGATAAGGCTCAATAATGACACCACTGCGGTCGCCGCGGGGAATTTTGAGGCTATGCTCTTCCACTTTTTCGAGCAGCCCAAGCTCTGTTAAATCGTCAACGATCTGTTTTCGGGCATCGAACCTATCCATACCACGATAGGCTTCTGGTGCGTTTTCATTTATTTTGGCGTCGTCGGTGAGTACATTCATAAGCTCCAGCTTATGGCGCTTGCCGATCTCGTAGTCATTGAAATCATGGGCTGGAGTTATCTTTACACAACCGCTTCCAAATTCAGGATCGACGTACTCATCAACAATTATTGGAATATGGCGATTGCAAAGAGGGAGTTCCACAAACTTCCCTGCGAGTCCGATATACCGCTCATCGGTAGGATGTATGGCAACCGCGGCATCACCCAGCATAGTTTCCGGGCGAGTAGTGGCTATTGTGACAAATGTGTCTCCCGATCTGGTAGTTGACCCGTTTGTGAGAGGATATCGATAGTGCCAAAGTGTACCGGGTTCCTCTTCGGAGAATACCTCGAGGTCGGAGATTGCCGTATGTAGCTGAGGGTCCCAGTTGACCAGTCGATTACCTCGATAGATAAGACCTTCGTCATAAAGATCTATAAATACTTTCTCTACTACGGCCGACAGTTGTTCGTCCATCGTGAAGCGTTCCCTAGACCAGTCAAGAGAAGAGCCCATCCGGCGGAGTTGTTCGGTGATAATGCCGCCCGATTCTTCTCGCCACTCCCAGACTTTTTCTAAAAACGCTTCACGACCAATTTCCTGACGACTGGAGCCGGCAGCATTCAACTGCCGCTCCACCACCATTTGTGTGGCAATGCCAGCGTGATCGGTACCAACCTGCCACAGCGCGGCTCGACCCAACATGCGATGATAACGAATCAAGGCATCCATGATGGCATGCTGAAAGCCATGACCCATATGCAATCGCCCGGTCACGTTCGGGGGTGGGATCACAATACAGTACGGAGCACCGTCACCTTGGGGAGCGAAATAGCCTCTTTCTTCCCAAGTCTTGTACCAGTGATCTTCCAGTTGCTGCGGTTGGTAGGTTTTTTCCATAGATAAAGAACACGCGCTCGCAAAAAAGGCGCAAGTATAACGCTATTGCTTCTGTCGGCGCATGTAGTCCATAAGCAGGCCGACTGGTCTACCGGTCGCGCCTTTCTCCTTCCCAGAGTTCCAAGCGCTTCCAGCAATATCTAGGTGAGCCCAATTTTGTCTCTCGGTAAACCGGGACAGGAAACAGGCCGCAGTAATGGTGCCAGCCCGCGGGCCTCCTATATTCGCGATATCTGCGAAGTTGCTGTTCAGCATGCTTTGATACTCTTCCCACAATGGTAGTTGCCAGGCGCGATCCAGACTATGTTCACCACATTCCATTAAGGTCTTTGCCAGGGTGTCGTTGTTGCTAAGTAGCGCATTAACGTGCTTTCCAAAAGTGGCGACTGCGGCGCCCGTAAGTGTAGCGATATCGATCAAGCTACGTGGCTTAAACCGTTCTGAATAGGTCAGTGCATCGCACAATACCAGCCTACCTTCCGCATCTGTGTTGAGCACCTCGATTGTTTTACCCGACATACTTGTAACGATGTCACCAGGCTTGGTTGCCTTGCTGCCCGGCATGTTCTCTGCAGCAGCTACAATACCAATCACATTTATTGGAAGTTTCAGCTCTGCGATGCCTTGCATGGTGGCGATAACGCTAGCTGCACCACACATGTCAAATTTCATTTCATCCATGGCGGCCCCTGGTTTCAAACTGATACCGCCGGTGTCGAAAGTGATACCCTTACCGACTAATACATGAGGCCTGCTATTTCTGGCTCCTCGATGTTTTATTACGATTAGCCTGGCTTCCTCATTAGAGCCTGCAGCTACTGAAAGTAAGGAGCCCATTCCGAGTCGAGCCATCTGTTTCTCGTTTAATACTTGAGCAGTGAGGGCACCATGCCGCTCAGCTAGCGCTTTTGTTTCTTTGGCTAGGTAATTAGGGGTGCAGATATTACCCGGTAAATTGCCCAGTTGTTTAGCATAATTAATGGCCTTACCTATGGTCTGGCCAACTTTTAACGCCGACTCGAAGTTCTTCCGCCTTGCACCAATTGCTGGCGCCAGGCTCACCATTCTAGTTGCTGGAGCCTTGTTCTTCTTGCTCTTGGTAGCATTGTAGCGATAGATACTATCTTCTGCTTCCTGCGCCAATCGAGCTGCCAGCCAGGTGCTCTCACGATCACCCACGATTGCACTTGCTAAAGCAAAGTGTAGGCTGGTTGCCTCTAGTTTGCCCGTGACTTTTAGACAAGTTTTTAGCATTTTTACAGCGTTGCTGGCAGTGAAATCTTTCTTTTTACCACCTCCTACTAGTAGCACACGCTTGGCTTGTATACCGATTGGATTATGAATCAGTTGAGTTTCACCCAGGTTGCCGCTCAGGTCACCAGACCGAGTTATTTTACTTATGCATTTACCGCTTGCCGAATCGATTAGCTTTGCCTCTTCTGAGAGAGAGCCGTTACGCCAAATTATTACGATAATACAATCGGCACTGATTTTTTCAGGCGATCCTCCCTTAATTGAGTACCTCATTAGCAGATATTGTCTCCTTGGTAATGGTCTTTTGCTAGTCTATAAATCTTGGAGTGACAATCCTAAATTTATTCGTATCGTTAAGCAATACTGACTAAGTTTTAGACAATAACCCGACTGGCCTCTCATAGAAACCAGGTAAGATGGAGAAAATTCTGATGCTGATCTTGTATTGAACTTATCAAAATATTTGTTGTCTGAGTTAGGCGATTAGCTTCTCTGTTTAAATAGAAGGACTGGTCATGCCACGTGTAAAAGTTGGGCTTCCGGATAAATTTCTGTACAGCATGGAACGTAGTGTAGGTATCAGCGATCTTAACTACGCTAAGCACTTAGACAGCGTGGCTATGGTGAACATCTTACAAGAAGCTCGTCTGCAATTTTTAGCGAATCTTGGTTTCACAGAATCCAATATTTATGGTCTTGGTATTGTGGTTACAGATATGGCGGTGGATTACCGTTCCGAATCATTTGCCAATGACTGTCTCGTAATAGATGTCGGAATCAGCAATATTAATCGCTATGGTTTCGATATTGGTATGCAGGTGACTAATAGCGCACTTGAAGCAGTTGTGTGTAACGCGAAGATAGGTGTAGTGTTTTTCGACTTTGATCGGCACAAAATCGCCCAAGTACCTCCGGCATTTAAGGGGTTGTTAGATCAGCCTAACGCCCACGCCGCCTAATTTCGCTAAAGCTACTTGCTCCTCTAGCCACGCCAGGGTCTGCGTTTTCGCATGATTTGGTCTTTCCTTACTCACTTGTTTTTTTTGTATTCCTTGAGATTTAACGGTTTCCTGACGATAGTCCCTGTTAAGACACTACTACTATTCTGATTAGGAGTGTTCTAAATCTTCGAGTAAACTGCTAGTTGGGCTTAAAACGGACATTCTACTGGTTTGGTTATTTTTCGTTACCTCAGCAGGCAAATACTGCAGGTTATGTGTGCCGTCACTTTCATACTCCTGATTGTGGGTATTATTAGTCGGTTTCTTCAGTATCTTGGACAGGCGGTGGCGGGTGAATTGTCTTCCGATGTTTTGCTGCTTTTAATGTTTTACCGGCTCCCTGATTTTTTACTGGTCATACTACCCTTAGCTTTTTTTCTAGGTATCTTGTTGGCATACGGTCGAATGTATGCAGAAAACGAGATGTTGATATTACTGGGCGCTGGTACTAGTCAGCTGCGGCTTCTGTATTTGACTTTAGGTACTTCATTAATTGTCCTAGTAATAACGGCATTTATAAGTCTTTCTCTGGCTCCCTGGGGTGTCCGCAACACCGAACAGCTTAAACAAAATCAAGAGCAGTTGACCGAGATAGATTTAATTGTCGCAGGTCAATTCCAGGCATTTAGTGGAGGCGAACGAGTGACCTACACTGAACGCATCGACAACTCGCCAATTCTGGGTCGACAACTCCAAAATGTGTTCGTAGCTCTATCTAATCAGGACCAAGAGGTTGAACAAGCACCACCTAGGATCGTTCTAGCAGAAATGGCTCGACCGGAAGTTAACCCGGAAACCGGTGCACGCTTCATGCGCCTTGAAAATGTATTACAGTATGACGGAACACCAGGAACTGGGAATTTCAATGTAGCCCAATTCGATGTGCATTCTATATTGCTTCCAGAACCTACCGAATTCGAGGAAATACTTGAAGAAGAAACAATGGCGACTGCGGAGTTATTTGCCTCTAATTCTCCGGAGCATCAGGCGGAGTTACAGTGGCGTTTGTCAATAGTGCTGTTAATACCGGTAATTACCCTTATTGCCATACCCATGAGTAAAATAGACCCGCGCCAAGGACGATACGGAAAGCTTATTCCAGCTGCCCTGATTTATGCTGCTTATTTCCTCTTGCTACAATTTTGCAGAGATCTTGTCGCTGAGGGATCGTTGAGTGCAGTTATAGGTCTCTGGTGGGTGCATGTTATTTTTATCGCAATTGGCTTCGTGATGTTTTGCTTTCCAAACCTCGCGTACCACTTATCGTTGGGCAGAAGAAGGTTGATGTCGTGATTCAACTCGATCGACTTATTCGAAATACTGTCTTGCTGTCCATGCTTGTTGTTTTGATTTTGATTGGTACTCTCGATTTTATCTTCACTTTACTTGATCAGATTTCCGACACGGATCAGAATTATTCTGTGATCAACGCTTTCACTTTTGTATTTCTGAAGGTACCTACCAGTATTTATGAGCTACTACCCTTCGCAGCTCTCGGTGGAGCACTCATAGGTTTAGGCATACTGGCCTCCAACAATGAACTGGTTGTGATGCAGTCCGCAGGCGTTCAGGTTTGGAGAATTATCCTAGC
>CETZ01125575.1_pt1 | contig 11749 bp, 13 predicted proteins | sample 531441 | NCBI WGS metagenome assembly CETZ01 (sample SAMEA2623098, study PRJEB7988) | marine metagenome | isolation source: saline water (ENVO:00002010), including | reverse complement strand
TGCAGCGACGCCTGGGGATCGGCTATGCTAAGGCAGCGCGCTACATCGATACTATGGAGGAACAGGGTATCATTGGTCCTGCTAGCGGCAACTCGAAACCGCGTGATGTCTTGGTGACGAGTCTTGATCAATTGAACGAACAAGAAACCACCGAAGACGTTTAGTACAGCCTCTAGACTTTTCCTCGTATAAAGGGTATAATTAAAGAGTTATTAACTCAACTTACGCGAGGTGTAAGTACCCGGACACACGGGTTCCAAAGGAGGAAATGTGAAAGAATACGAACTAACCGTTCTCATTCATCCCGATCTGGAGGCAGATTTGGATAAAGCTCTCGATAAAGTCAGGGCTATTATCAAGGACGCTGATGGTGAAATTGTCAGTGAGGATAATTGGGGCAAGAAAAAACTTGCCTATACTATCAAGAAGGAAGACTTTGCTGTGTATGTTTACTTCGATGTAAAACTACCCGCAAGCGCTCCACTCAAGATTAGCAACACGCTAAACATTACCGATGAAGTACTACGCTACCTGCTGGTGCTTGCTGATGAAAAAGGTCGTGCTCTACTGGCCGAAGACAAGAAGCGTGCCAGTGAACGTAGGGAAACTGACGAAGTAAAAGGGGAGGAATAGGACGTTATGGCAAAAAGCATCAACCAGGTCATTCTAATGGGGCGACTGACGCGTGATCCCGAAACGCGCACAACACCAAGTGGCAAGACGGTCACAAGTTTTAGCTTGGCGGTTGATCGCCAGACACAGGACGATCAGGCGGACTTTTTCGATGTGACAGCATGGGAAAAGCTCGGTGAGCTTGTTTCGCAGTATCTTAGTAAGGGTCGCCGTTGCTTAGTGCAAGGTCGCTTACGCCAAGATAGCTGGGATGACAAAGAGACGGGGAAAAAGCGTAGCCGCATCGAAGTGACTGCAACTGATGTAACCTTCTTGGATGGCCCCAGTGGTGATGGTGGTGGTTCAGCTGCCCCGTCAAAGCCAACCGACAACAAAAAGAAGTCTGATGACGTTGTGATTGAAGATATTGACGACAAACCAATTGATTTAAGTGAGATTCCATTTTAGGAGAATATGATGAAGAGATTTAAAAAAGACGCACCAGCGTATTTTGACTATAAAGACCCAAAGACCCTATTGCGCTATATTAATGCGTATGGTCAGGTTGAGCCAGCGAGCAAGACTGGCCTGCCTGCAAAGCAGCAACGACAGCTTGCAACAGCAATCAAGCGTGCACGACACCTGGCATTGCTACCATTTGTTGTACAGGGTTAGGGTATGTATCAGCCAACTGATCTTAAGAAAGGGGTTGTCTGTCAGATTGATGGCAAGCCGTATCGTGTTATTGAATATGCGCAAAAAGTCATGGGACGTGGTGGCAGTATCGTCAATGTTCGCCTCAAAAATCTGATCGACGGCAGTGTTATACCGAAGACATTCAAAGGGGCCGATAAGATTGAACGTGCAGAGGTAACTAGTCGTCCTGTGCAATATTTGTATTCAGATGGTACGGATTTTCATTTCATGGACCCGGAAAGTTTTGAGCAATATCAGCTCAATACTGATTTTGTTGATACGGCAGCCCACTACCTAAAGGAAGGCGACGGACTAAACCTCCAGTTCTTTGATGGAACGGTGATTAATGTTGAGCTACCAAAAAATATCTATCTGGAAGTAACGTACACAGAGGATGTCGTAAAAGGTGATACAACGAGCAGTGTCCTGAAAGATGCGACGCTTGAAACAGGCTTGGTTATCAAAGTCCCGGCATTCATTAAGACTGGTGATATTGTATCCGTCGATACCGCGACGGGTGAATACCGCGAACGAAAGAAGTAATTTTATGAAATTCAGGCTTGACCAGCTCATGGTACGAAGCGGTCTTACTTCGTCACGCTCGCAGGCAGAAAATTGGATTGAGCTCGGAAAGGTGACTGTTAATGGTCGCGTGGTAATAAAATCTGGTCAGATGGTTCACGAATCTGCAGATGTTCAGTTAATTGCCACAGAGCACTATGTCAGCCGTGCAGGACTAAAGCTTGCCAGTGTGGCGGCATTGCTAGGCGTCGAGTTTCGTGACAAGGTGGTGCTAGATGTTGGTAGTAGTACTGGTGGTTTTACTGACTATGCACTGCAGCATGGTGCTACCAAAGTAATTGCTGTCGATGTAGGGACGAATCAATTACACTCAAGTTTACGCGGGAACGAACGTGTAGAGCTGCACGAAAAAACCGATATTCGTAATTTTCGCACTGATGAGATGATTGATGTGGTTGTTATTGATGTTAGTTTTATTAGCCTGCGTGAGATTCTTCCTGCGGTCGCAGGACTTGCTCCTCGAGCATTGGTTGTTGCTATGGTGAAGCCTCAGTTTGAGGCGGGACGAGACCAGGTACATAAGGGTATTATTAAAAACGATTCGGTTCGACGACGGATAATGCATGACTTTGAAGTGTGGGCAAAAGAGCGGTTTGTCATTATTGATAAACGTGATAGTGAAGTGGCGGGAAGTAAGGGCAACCGGGAGCGGTTTTACCTGCTAAAAGCGGTATGATGCTATTTACAAAATACATATATTAATGTATAGTTATATTGCCTATACAATCTGTGAGGCGTAGGAAAACGTGGCGGTACAAGACCGTCATGTCCCTTAACCGATGAGAAAGAAAAGAAGGGAGTACGCCGTGCGTGCTTTGTTCAACACATCTCGTCGGGATACCGAGATGGTGGGTATGAGAACGGTGGCAGCCTCGGCTGCTGCATTTCTCGTGCTGTCATTTCCGGGAGTGGCTTCGGCCCAACCCGAGGAACCGACACTCCCCCCCGGTATTCCGACGACTGAGGTCGTGGAGCCTGAACTGGAGGTAGTTGTACCTCCTCCGGCAGGTGAAGCGATCGTGGATGCTCCTGCTGTTGCGCCACCACCGGCCGATTCGTCGGTATCTGGCGGAGGATCACCGGCAGGTGCCCCTCAGGCGCCACCTCCACCACCTCCACCACCTCCGTCCGTACCCGACACCTCGTCGGGGTCTGGGGGCGCTGGTGTAGTCGAGGAATCTCTGGCTCCGCCGGTAACCACCGAGGTGGAGATTGCCGAAGACACCACACCAGAGACGCCATCCGGAAGTGGTTCGCTGCCCCCTGCGGGCCAGCAGCCACAGACGGCCGGCGGTGGGTCGGACGATGCCGGTGATCAGGGGTCGTCTAACTCCGTGGAGACGGTGGACGAACCTCAGCCGCCGGCAAGCCAACCTCAGACTTCCGAGGGCGAGCAGCCGGAGGGAAGTGGGGCTCCGGCTCCGGCTTCGGAATCGGAAGAGACCGCCGTGGTGGAAACCACGGAGGAGGAATCCGGGACCGATAACGGACAGGGTGATTCGGAAGACTCGCCCCCGACGTCGGGTGACAACGACCCCAGCGGTCAGGAGCCGGTCGGCGACAACTCGGGCACGGAAGACTCGCCCGCACCCAGCGGCGAGACTGACGAGCAGGAGATCGTCGAACCGGTCGACATCCCGGAGCCGGCAGCGGCCGATCCGGGCTGGGAGGAGATCCTGGAGCAGGAAGCCGTTGAGGCAACAACGGTGACATCAGTTGACGAAGAGGAGGTCCTCGAACAAGACACCCCGTCCGCCAAGGGCGGGCCGTCCGAGGATGACCAGCAACCGCCGGCCGATCCGGACGTCCACGTCGTCAAGAACGACAACGACACGGTGACAATCGTCAACAACATCACCAAGAACACCCTCAACAAGTTGGAGCTGGATTTCGATCTGGATCTGGACATCGACGTCGACGTCAACAACATCACCGTGCAGAAGTATTATCTGCAGCCGGTGGGGACGGATCACGTGATCGAGGTCGTCGTACCCGAGCACGCCAAAGGCCACCCGCTCGTCCTGCCGCGAGGCTGGTGCGAAGGCTACGAAGGTAGCTACTGGGCAGTTTCGGCTGCAGGGAGTGTGAGCCCCCTCAGCGGGGGCTTCACGGCCAACGGTGGCACGTTCAGGGTCAACGGCAACTGCGGTTACGTCGAGGAGGAGTTCCGCGACGTGTGGATCGACGGTGTTGGTTGGGTCAAGGATTGCAAAATCCTGGGCCGCCATCATGACCGCGAAGTGGTGGAGTGCTACAACACCTATCTTCACGGCCGCTGGAACCACGACCGCTTCCACGTGGACAGCTACAAGCGCAACTACGTGCAGGGGCAGGCCCGCGAGGGGCTCCCGCCGGAGTTCGGTGGTTACGGGAAACTCGGTGTAACGCCGGATGACTCAGACACCACTGATACTGCAGGTGCGATCATCGAGACCGATCGCAGGTTGCAGTATGCGATTGCACTAGCTGTCGGTGTGTTGGTGCTTGGAAGTGGGATTCTGATCCTTCGGCATCGTCGCGGACGTCCGAATGAAGGGTCGTAGATCCCTCCTCCTGAGTGTGGCTGTGGTCTTCGGTGTTGCAATTCTCTGTGGAGTGCTGGCCTACAACCTTGTTGGGCCAGTGCAGTACAGGGTATCTGCACCACTGGAACCAATCACTCCTTCTACGAGTGAGGTGGTGCCGTCGACAACCGAATCGGCGGCACCACCCCCACCTCCTGATTACCGGCATGAACCTGTCGCGCAAGCCATGCCGACAGAGCTGACAATCTGGAAAGAAGGAGAGCGGCCACTCTTGGGACCGTCGGCATCGGGAGTGCCGAATCTTGATCCGAATCCTGCTGTGATGCGTCCGGAACACAATAACTCGGTACTGCCGAATACGCTCGAGTTGCCGGCTGTGCAGAATGACCCGCATCTCGACTGGGCAGTTCTGCCGGGTACGGGTGTCGGCACGACAGTCATTGTGTGTCATACGATAGCGGAGGCGGATCCGCCGTTGCCGTGTAATGCACTGACATCGATTTCTCCTGATAGTGATGCAAGTTCTGGCTACATGGCCGAACTCGTATTACCGACGGGGAGGTTGACCAGTCGGCTGACGGACGTTCACCAACCATTGAAGGAGGAAACCAAAGACCTGGAGCTTCTCTTCACGAAGGAACGCGATCGGTGGTTAGTGGTTATGTGTGATCTTGAGCGAGATCCGGTTACGGACAAGCTCAGGAACACTGCGGTATCGCGCATCCTCGAGTTCCATCTCATCGAATCGGTTAGCTTTAGCTGACCCCGAATCAACTTGCTCGTGCAGCCAGCCGAGCAGGGCGCCCAGATGTTTTACTGTCTGGGCGTTTTTTCATTTCTGCTGTTTTTTATCGTTGAAATTTGCCCCTCAATCCTTTTATGCTTAAATGGTTCTATGGGTATCAGCAAAAGGGCAGGCTTTACTATCGTTGAACTGCTGATAGTTGTCGTTGTCATCGGTATATTGGCCGCGATTACAATCGTGGCCTATAATGGCGTGACAGAACAGGCAAGGATTAGCCAGGCAAATTCTGAACTGGCAAGTTTTAAAAAGGCCATGCTTGCATACAAGGCCGTCTATGGAGAGCTTCCACCGATTGGCGATTCATGGAATTATAATACTGATCCGCCGGACTGTACGAGGCTTGGCTACGTCATTGATGCCCTTAGCGCGGAAGGTTACAAGGGTCTCTCTCCTCAGGATCCCTGGGGAAACTGTTGGGGGTATGACGATAACGACTGCAATACAAGTTCCGCGGCTGGCGCGACAACGCGTATTAAGAGCGTTGGTCCCGATAGTGTGAATGGTAACGCTGATGATATATCACTATTAGTCAGCACAAAAGAGGCGGCAGGATGCTAAGGGGTTTTAGTAGAGAACGTGGCTTCACCATCGTCGAGCTGCTCATCGTCGTGGTTGTTATCGGTATTCTCGCTGCAATTACCATTGTCGCCTATAACGGCGTGACGAGTGCAGCGCGAGATGCGCAAATTGCTACTGATTTACGGAACATCAAACAAGCCGTCACTCGACTTGAGGTTGATACCGGAGGTACTGTCTTTAATTGTCCGGGTGGCGGAACGACTTTTGGACCAGAGAGCGCGATCGATACTGCAGTCACTGGACTCGTCAGCGCGCCAACTGTAGGTGCGGTCAGAGAGACGTGTGAATGGAGCACAACAGCGGTAAATAGCTGGAATGGGCCATATATTCAGGCACTCAATGACCCATGGGATAGACCGTATTTTATCGATCTTGACTATTTTATCTGTGACAGTGGTAACGGGCAGCTGATCGCAGCAGTACTAACACGCGGTGAAGATGGTGATGTGGACTATCCAACGAGTGCAAATTCGGGCGCATGTACGACGACAGCGAGTGATGACACATATATGGAACTATGGCGATCCTAATCGTTATCGGTTACAGACCTGAATAGGCTATAATAAAACCACAAGTAGTATGCCTAAACAAACACATAAAAAACACTCCTCGCATAAGAAGGTTGTGCGAAATAAGAAACCACTACAAAAAGTGTCATTCTTTGCGAGGCTATTATCACCGAAACGACGCGCCTGGTACGTGCATGAATCACTCCTTGTTGCCGGTATTATAGTAGCGATCGTGATCGTTGCTCAGTTGCTGTATCCGACCAATCGGACATTGCCATTCACTGAGGTGGCCGATGTCGAGATTGGCAGTCTTACCAAGCGTGAGGCTATTGACTACTTATTTAATACTTACGGCAGCGTACCGCTAACTGTCTCGGTGGCGGATACGACAATCGAAACCACGACAGACAAAGCTGGCGTACTGGTGAATTTTCAAAAAGCAGCCAACGCCACAGCTCGATATCCCTGGTGGCAGCGGCTTGTGCCGTTTTCGCTTTTTTATAAATCCATTGTTATTAATGCCCGGCCAGAAGTGACAGTTGATGATCAATTGGCGATGCAGTTTGCTCAAACGGTGAGAGGAATATGCAACAAAGCCCCACAAGAAGCATCTGTAACGATAAATGACAAAGGAAAAGTCGTTATGGAACCGAGTGCAGATGGACAGGAGTGCTCGGAAGGGGCAGTCAAGAAGGGTCTGGCGACAACACTGTTGCGTCACGGTGCGGCTCAGACGACGATTGACGCAAGGGTCATACGTCCGACCAAAACGACGGTAGTTGCAAAAGAGCAATTTGACCAAGCCCAGGCAATGATTGCCAGTAGTGTGACTATTGTTGTTGGCAGTAAACAGACAGTCGTACCAACCAAAACACTTGCCAGCTGGGTAAAGTTTACCGATGATCCGGCCAAGGGTATTTTTGCTGTTAACCTCGATGATGCTGCTATACGAAAATACCTCAAGTCACTCAGGCGGGCAGTCTATGTGGCGCCGACGACAACGTATGTGTATACGATTGACGGTGTCGAGACGCAACGTGAATATGGACGCATGGGACGTGATATCGACTATGATCAGACAGCGGCACAGGTTAAGCAGGCGTTACTAGAGACAAAAGTAAGCACTGTTACCGCTCGTTTACGGACGGTTGAGCCGCCGCTAGAGTATCTGCATAACTACAGTCAATCGCAGCGTGGATTAGAACAATTACTGGCAAATATTGTCGCTGCAAAAGGTAATTATGGCGTTACGGTAACAGAGTTGAGCGGCATGGGACGAGCGGCAAATGTGAATGGTGATCGTCTATATGTAACAGCGAGCACATATAAGCTCTTTGTTGCGTACATGGTGCTCAAAGATTTGGAAAAGGGCGGTTTAAAATGGGAAGACGTGATCGTTGATGGCTTGAATGTGCGGCAATGTTTCGAAGAGATGATTGTACGCTCGGCAAACCGTTGTGCGATTGCGTATATTCAACGCTATGGGGCGCAGACGATCGTTGCAACGATGCATAAGCTCGGGTTTGCTAGTGTGCGACACAACACTACTTGGTGGGCGACACCGAATGACATGGCGCGCTATATGAAAAAACTTGAGCGTGGGCAACTACTCGAGGGTGAAAGCCGGGAGTTTTTGCTGGGGCTTTTGAAGCGACAAGTGTGGCGTTACGGTATTCCTACTGGTATTCCCGGTATAACAATTGCCGATAAGGTTGGATTCCTGGAGGATTATATTCATGATGTAGCAATTGTCTATGGACCCAAGGGTACGTATATTCTATCAATCATGACAAAGGGCGGCAGTTATGCGGGTATGGCCGATGTTGCTCGGCAAGTACATCAATACATGGCGCAATAATCAGTGAGAAGGTTGGTGGTGGGTCCTACACGTTGAATCGGAATTCAACCACGTCACCTGGCTGCATGACATACGTCTTGCCTTCAGTTCGGACTTTACCCGCTGATTTTGCTGCTTGCTCGCTTCCTGCTGTAATGAGGTCGTCGTAGTCGACCACCTGAGCAGCGATAAATCCTCGTTCGAAATCAGTGTGTATAACACCTGCGGCTTGTGGAGCGGTATAGCCTTGTTGGATCGTCCAGGCGCGGACTTCCTTTGGTCCGGCGGTCAGATAGCTCTGTAGTCCTAGTGTGTCGTAGGCACTATGGATGAGCTGCTGTAGGCCAGTTTCGGTTACGCCATAACTTTCTAGTAGTTCCTGTGCTTCGACGGTCGATAGGTCTTTAATCTCCTCTTCTAGTTTGGCGCAGACGAAGAGTGACTTGGCTGGTGCAACGAGGCTGGACAGTTCTTTTTTGCGTGTTTCGTTGGTGAGTGTATTCTCGTCGACGTTGAAGGCATAGATGACGGGCTTGGCAGTGAGTAGCTGTAGACTGCTGAGTTTTTCTTCGTCGAGTGAGGGCAGGGCAGACAATGGCGTGCCCTCGGATAGGTGGCGTTGCAATGACTCGAAATAGCTAACTGTCTCGCGCGCAGCAGGGTTTGCCTTGGCTTCCTTTTGTAGTTTGGGTAGATGTTTCTCTATTGTTTGTATGTCGGCCAGGATAAGCTCGGTGTTGATAATGTCGATATCCGCAGATGGGTCGACAGGCGCTTCGTCATGGCGTAAAATGTCGTCATTTTCGAATGCTCGTACAACATGCACGATGGCGTCAGTTTTGCGGATGTTATCAAGGAACTTGTTGCCCAGACCTTCACCCTTTGATGCACCGGCAACGAGTCCAGCGATATCGACAAAGGTGACTGTTGCAGGGATGACTTTCTCGGCCGAATACATTCTTTGCAGGACATCCAATCGTTCGTCGGGGACAGGGACGATACCGGTATTCGGTTCAATCGTTGCAAACGGATAGTTGGCAGCCAAAATATCCGCCCGAGTCAGGGCGTTAAATAGTGTTGATTTGCCGACGTTTGGCAGGCCGATGATTCCTATCGATAAACTCATGACATTTATTTTAACAGAGGTGATGTATAATAACCACAATGAAGAGTCGGAAATCTATTGCAACTACTCGGAACGGTTATGAGGTTTTCGTTGATACGGTAGGGTCCCATGCGGCAACACATTTAGCCGATGATAGCGATTTACTAGGGCTGGTTGTGGAGCTTCTTTCTCGAACGGATATTCATGGAGAGAATGTCGCATTTGAGAAAAATATGGGAAGGGTTATAGGTGAAATGGATCTGGTCGAGACGGATGATACTGATGAAATTATTTATGCTAAGCGAGTGAATAGAGAAAATTACACTCGTTTTGTAAGAAACCGCGAAAGAGCCCCAACGCAATACCTGACGATTATTCTCAAAAAACATGACGATGGATATGAGCTATGGAGCGCTTGGATAGGCAGACTAGTTCCTCCGTTTCCCGGTGATGACCATGAAAGGCCGGAAAGTAAGGATTTCTGGGCTTCGCATGCACTAGTATGGGGCAAGCAATCGACACGCAAGGAGACGATTACAGATATCCAACCTTGGTAGTCGGGGGAACTATATAGCCCCATCACCTTAGTGTTTTTTCTACAGATTACTTTGGTTAATCAGACTTGTTCAATGCGGAGTGGGCGGGTATACTGACAGTACGCATAAGCATGAGCATAACAATATATGAGCAAGAAGGATAAGAAACGGCCAAAGGGTTCACTGTCAAAGGTGAAGTTGGCAATACTCGTGGGGATTATTGTCATTGCTTTTGCGAGTATCGCGTTTTTCCTTCTTTTGCAGTTGACCTCGACAGAAACCGCCATAGAGAATGATGAGGGCCAAAAGGATGAAAAGGTTGTTGCACTGGAGAGGGCAAGCAAAGCCGCGGAAGAAGGTGACACCACGGAAGTTAAGAAGCAGTACCGTACCTTAATTGATGCCGAAAGCGATATCGAGCGTAAGACGGTAATGATGATTGATTGGTCGGGGGTGTTGTATGCGGCGGGCTATCATCAGGAAGCTATTGCGGTGGCCAAGGAAGCCGAGTCACTCAACGAAGACCGTTTCTTGGTTGCTGATTGGCTGTCGCGTGTCTATGAGTATGAGAAAAAGTATGACCAATCAGTGAAGTATTACCTGTTGGCAGGTGAGTTAGCAGATAGTCCGATGAATAACCTTGGTTTTGATAAAGCTCATTACGATGCCGAGGCGGCACGAGTAAAGGCTCTAGATAAATGATCAACACACGATTGAATAGGGTTGTATCCTTCATGGTAGTACTTGTAGTTGGGGTTCTCGTTATGTTAGCCATCGCAGCCTTTAACTCAAAGTTGGCGAGTGCTCAGGCTAATCAAGAGTGTAGAGCACTTTTGATTTTGGATAGGTCAGGCTCTATGGATGAGAAGGATTGGGAAGTAGTGACCGAGCAAGTGAAGTATTTGTTTAAGAAAAATGTAGGTATATACGATAAGGACATTTTTTTAGGTTTTTGGACGTTTGCTCATGCTGCAGATCTCAATCTCAATCTCTTTCCTTGGATAAACTATAACGAGCCCTTTCACCAGTTTGTGCGGTCGACGAGCCTTCCATGGAGCTTCGGGAATTCTCTGGACTCAATCAGCAAAGGTTCGGGAAGTACAAACTATGAGCAAGCCTTTGGGTATCACAAGGGTCAGCCGAATAACAAGGGCGCTATTCCAAGCATCAGAGATGCCGCTGACGTTGTTGTCCTTATTTCCGATGGAGCGCCCAACCAAGGAGGATTAGATGCTGCTCGGGCTGCGGTAATCAAGCACCAGCAGGCGGGTAGAACGGTCGTTGCGGGATATACGGGATCGCCGCTCTACGGCAGTACGACCCGATTGAACTACACGATCAATGGTGATTATTATGATACGTCGAATATATTCCGTATCAGGAGTGGGTATGGAAATCTAGCAAAGGAGATCAAGGCGATAGTGGAACAGAAGTGTAGTGAGCGGGGGCAGCCTACCCCAACTCCTACCCCAACTCCGACTCCTACGCCACCGCCAACAGAAGAATATAATCTTGTACCTCGTGTAGGACAGCCTGACAGAGATGTGGTCTCTGGGGCGGCGGAAGCACGCTTCACTTATGCAGTTGAGAATACAAAGCAGGATACAAGTAGCCAAACAGAATGGACGATCAAAAAAATCACCGTTACACCTGATGGAGACGAAAAGAAACTTTATTATAACAGTGGTGACGGTAAGCCGTACAAAGACAATTATAGCTGCGAACAGATAGAGGCGTTGATTGGGGGTATGGGTAAATGTGAAGAGATAGCAAAAGGCCAACGTACGTTTGGAGCAAATACAACCTCTCTGAATGTGGGTGATGCAGCAACAGTAGCGGTGGACGATTCCGTGCAAATCGGGACAAAAATCTGTTTTATCTTAACCGTGAACAAACCTACTCAGGCCGCTAGCCCTACGGAGCGATTTAGTAGTGCACAGTGTACGCTTGTCGGAAAATATCC
>CETZ01264336.1_pt1 | contig 11756 bp, 12 predicted proteins | sample 531441 | NCBI WGS metagenome assembly CETZ01 (sample SAMEA2623098, study PRJEB7988) | marine metagenome | isolation source: saline water (ENVO:00002010), including | reverse complement strand
CGTCAGGAGGTGCGCATTATAGAGATCCGCCCGACGCCGTCAACAACTTTATGAAATTAATAACGAACTTCGCACAGATGGTATTTCTTCTTACCAAGTCGAATCAGGAAGAAGCGTCCAAAAAGGGCGTTCTCTTTAGAGAAAATCGCTGCACCGGCCATCAGATCATCCATGCCATAGACCTTTCCATTGATAATCACAGCATTACGACTTAACGCATCTTTGACTTGTTTACCCTGACCCAAACCTACCTGAGACAACGTGGTGGTAAGTGGAACATCAAGATCGACACTACCTGTCAGAGTGCTAGATGGCAGACCATCCTGTTTGATCTGTTCCAGTTCCTGCTCCGACAGATTCGCAACATCACCAGAGAACAGGGCTTCGGTGATACGCTTTGCCGACTGCAGGGCCTCTTCACCATGCACCAGACGGGTCACTTCGTCTGCCAGAATCGGTTGAGCCGTTTTACGTCCTTCAATCGAAGCATCGTGCGCTTCGATTTCAGCAATCTTTTCAACCGGCAGGAAGGTGAAGTAACGCAGGAATTTATAAGCATCCGCATCGGCGGTGTTCATCCAGAACTGGTAGAAGGCGTAAGGAGAAGTCTTGCTGGCATCCAACCAGATGGTGCCGCTTTCTGTCTTACCAAACTTGGTACCATCAGACTTGGTAACGAGTGGGAGTGTTAAACCGAAGACCGGCTTGCTGTACATGCGACGGGCAAGGTCAACACCACCGACGATATTGCCCCACTGGTCAGAGCCACCGATTTGCAGAGTACACGCCTGACGCTCCGCCAGTTCGGCAAAGTCAAACGACTGAAGCAGCATGTAAGTAAATTCAGTAAAGGAGATTCCGGAGCCTTCGCGCTCGATACGCTGCTTCACGGACTCTTTCTGTATCATATTATTTACAGAGAAGTGTTTACCGACATCCCGCAGGAAATCGAGCACATTCATATTGCCTACCCAGTCGAGGTTGTTCACTACGACTGCACTGTGACCACCACATTCGAAGTTAATGAACTGGCTGACCTGCTTCTTGAGCTTTTCAACCCAGCCGGCAACCACTTCAGGGCCATTCAGCTGACGTTCCTGTGCTTTAAAGGAAGGGTCACCAATAAGACCTGTTGCTCCACCAACCAGAGCAATCGGTTTATGACCGAACTCCTGGAAACGCTTCAGAGTGAGCAGAGGTACCAGGCTGCCAATGTGCAGAGAATCCGCAGTCGGATCAAAACCGCAATACAGGGTACGGGAACCACTTTCGAGATGGGTGATCAATTCTTCGTCGGCGGTTACCTGGTTAATCAGGCCGCGGGCTTTCAGGTCGGCGATCAATGCGGCGGTCATGGGCGTCTGCGTCTGTTTGATAAAAATGGCTGCTGAAAATACCTGAATAGGGTGCAAAATCAAGTTTACCGGGCAAAAATGCCTCTACTTGTATAGACTTGGCAAAACAAAGCAGCAGGAACGTTAAGAAGTATGGCTCTGGCAGGCCAAATACAGTATTTCCCGGTTAAACATCTTATCGGAGCAGGAATCCTTTTCCTGCTTCTTGTCTTCGCTTCACTCTGGCCCGTGGACAGCGGTACCCGTCAGCAGAGCTATGTGATTGAGCTGCCTGAGATCAGTGACTCGGTTCCCCAGCTGCCTGAACCCCAATGGGAAGAAGCCACTGTGCAGTCCGGCGACAGTCTGTCGACCCTGTTCAGCCGTGAAAACCTGAGCGCTGTTGATGTGATTAACATCGCGGCTTCGGTACCGCGTGAAGCCATTACCCTGAAGCCCGGACAGAACATCCGCTGGACCCGGACCGCGGACAATCACATCGTGCGTATGGAGCTGGAAATCTCGCCACTGGCGCACCACATTATTACCCGCGCGGATGATGGCACCTTCTCTTATGAGCTGTCTGAGCAGGTTGCGGACTATGTCCCCCGTTTTGCCAGCGCCACCATTGATTCATCCCTGTTGTATGACGGTGGTCAGGCCGGTATTCCGACGCAGATCCTGTATCAGCTGATCGCTATTTACAGCTGGGACATCGATTTCGCACTGGATCTGCGCAAGGGAGACACCTTCAGTCTGATCTATGAAGAAGTGCAGCTTGAAGGCGAGAAAATTGGTTACGGCAACATCCTCATTGCCCGCTTCAATAACAATGGCCGCGAACTCACGGCCCTGCGCTACGAAGACCCGGACGGCAATGACGGCTATTACACCCCCGGTGGCTCCAGCATGCGCAAAGCCTTCCTGCGTAACCCGATCGACTTTGCCCGTATCAGCTCGCGCTTCAACCTGAACCGCAAACATCCGGTGCTGAACACCATCCGCGCCCACCGCGGGACTGATTACGCCGCGCCGACCGGCACCCCGATCAAAACCACCGGTGACGGCAAGGTTATTTTCGCCGGACGCCAGAACGGTTTTGGTAACGTGGTCATCATCCAGCACGGATCCCGCTACCAGAGCAAATACGCCCACATGAGCCGTTTCGGCTCCGGCATACGTACGGGCAAGTACGTCAAGCAGGGACAGGTTATCGGCTATGTCGGTATGACGGGGCTTGCCACCGGTCCGCATCTGCACTTTGAATTTCTGGTTGACGGAGTACACCGCGATTCACTGCGTGTCGATCTGCCGAAGGCCGAATCGGTTAACAGTAAGAACAAAGCCGATTTCAATATTGTTTCGGCCCGTCTGACCAGCTGGCTGGATAACTTCGAAGCCCTGAATACCGCCGGGCTGCAGTAAATGCTGTGCATCGGCCTGATGTCAGGAACCAGCGCAGACGGCATGGATGCCTGCCTGGTACGGATCAGCGATGACAGTCTGCATCTTCTGGATGCCCTCTGTATTCCTTATCCTGATGACGTCAGCCGCTTCCTGCGGGCACTCGCCATTGCAGAAACCATCACCCCGGAACTGGCCATGGATGCGGATCGCCTGATCGCCCAGTACGCCTGCAACGCCGTAAACACTCTGCTCGAACAGAATCATCTGCGCCCGGCGGAGATCGGTCTGATCGGCAGCCACGGCCATACCCTGCGGCACCGGCCGCAACCCGATGGCTTCAGCTGGCAGATCGGCGACCCCTCCTGGATTGCCGAACACACCGGCATTACCACGGTTGCGGATTTCCGTCGCCGCGATATCGCTGCCGGGGGCGAAGGTGCTCCGCTGGTACCCGCTTTCCACCGCTTCGCGTTTGGTCATGTTAGTGGAACTGCCGTGCTCAACATCGGCGGCATCGCCAATCTGACCTTTCTGGATGACCCTGTCAGTGGTTTTGATACCGGCCCCGGTAATGCCCTGCTCGATGACTGGTGCCGCAAACACCTGCAGATGAACTGTGATGAACAGGGTGCACTGGCGCGCAGCGGAGACATACTGCCGGAACTGCTGACCCGCTGGCTGGAACACCCCTACTACGCTGAACCGCCGCCGAAGAGCACCGGCCGCGAGACATTCCGGCTGCAGGACGATGACGCTCTGACCGGTCTGGCCGACAAGGATGTTCTTTGCACCTTAACCGAACTGACCGCTCAATCGGTCGCGATGGCGATCCGTGGCAGCGGCCGCTCAATTCGGCGCTTGCTGGTCTGCGGTGGCGGTGTGCACAACGATTTTCTGATGGAGCGTCTGAAAGCCGCACTGCCAGACGTGGACATCACCAGCACCGCCAGTGCCGGTCTTGATCCTGACTGGGCAGAAGCCATTGCCTTTGCCTGGCTGGGATGGCGCACAATCAGGCAGTTACCGGGAAATGTACCGGCGGTGACCGGTGCAGCAGGTGAAAGGATTCTTGGGGCAGTTTATCCGGCCTGAAGAAACCTGAGGCGAGCCGGGGATACCCGCCGGGAAAATCAGAAGGACACGTAACCGGCTTTCTGCAGGCGTTTCACTTCCTGTTCGGCTTCGGGCACAGTTTCAACAAACGGTGGCAGATCGCGGGTATCAATACCGCGCTGGTACATCCAGTATTTGCAGACCTTGATGTCGACAATATTGAACGCATCCAGACGTGCAGCCAGGTCCACCAGCGCTTTGTTCTTACGGTAGTTTTCACGCTTAAACAGATCAATTTCTTCCCCGCTGAGCACCAGGGCAACCGGCTCAGTCGTGGAATATTCATCCAGTCCGGAAGAAATACGCTCCGCACGGCTCAACAGGGCGAGCAATTCATCCGGGGTGTGAATCCGGGGCTGCCCCATGTAGCGGGAAGAAACCAGTAACGTCTCCTCTGAAGGAACTTCAGCTGATTCAGCCACAGCCGGGATCAGTTCTGGGGTGTCTGCCGGAACCGCTCCGGCCGTGACAGGAGATGCTGCAGCAGCCACTTCAGCTTCTGCGGGTGTCTCCTCGGTTAAAACCGGCAGAAAGACATTGTCGGCAACTTCTTCTGCAGCAACCGGCAGGCAGCACAGAAGACTAAGGAGCAGAATGGCAGGACGCATGGTCGTCTCCTCAGCGTCAGACGGAGAATGATGAACCACACCCGCAGGTGGATGTGGCCGACGGATTATCAACAGCGAAGCGGGCTCCTTCGAGACCCTCTTTGTAATCCAGCACTGAACCGACCAGATAACTGTAGCTCAGGGGGTCAATCAGAACCCGGACACCGTCCTTTTCAATGAGGGTATCGTCTTCAGCACGGTCATCATCAAAAGTGAAACCATACTGAAAGCCGGAACAGCCACCACCAGTCACAAAAACACGCAGGCACAGCTCGTCGTCTGCTTCTTCAAGCAGCAGGTCGCGGATTTTGCTTTCAGCCGCCAAGGTCAGTTCCAACGGCATTGCGGTCTGTACTGTAGTCATAATGCTCTGTTCCGGGTCTCCCCGATTATTAATCTGGCTGACTGTTCAGTCAACTTTATCTGCCGCTTCGGTTTCTTCAGTTTCTTCCGCAGTGGCGGATTCACTGATCATGGCGACAGCCTCATTGCGTTCGTCTTCAGAAATGTGCTTCAGCTGGCCATTCACCTGGCTGCCCAGCACCATTTCGATGGTGTTGTAGTACACATCCCCGGTAATGCGGGCTTTCTGGGCTAATTCAAGGTGTTCAAAAACCCGGACATCGCCTTTTACTTCGCCATTGATAATGACGTTCGGTGCAGAAATATCACCAATAACGCGGCCTTTTTCACTGACACGCACCGTTGCTTTAGAACCTTTTTCGGCACTCAGATTTCCACTGACCATCCCATCCACATGAATTGCACCACCCACCTGAATATCTCCGGAAATTTCAGTGCGGGATGAAATCAGTGTGTCATAGCGGACTCCGCCATTATTTTTTGAGCCGAACATCTATACCTCTCCTGCTGAGTTCCACGAACGGATTACTTCTGTTGTCTGGCTCTGACTGCCCGACGGACGCAACACCACCTGAACCTGTTCAGGGGTGAAGTCTTCCGGCAGGGTCAGTACGCCGCTGATTTCCTGATAATAGCGGAACCGGTATTCCGGACCCTCTGCGTCCACATCATCTGCCAGTGATGGCAGAAACAGAGTCACAGTTTCACTGTTCTGCAGACCGGTAACGGAAAATACAACCCGGCCGCGTACCTGACTGCTGTTGGTTTTCACCTGAGCCAGGACCACAGAGTAGTTATATTCCAGCGGATTGTCCGTCGGAGTAATGTCAACGCTGTGAATTTTCAGGCCTTCCTCGCCGTTCGCCGGTGACATTATGCCTTTATAGAACGCGACTTCTTCTTCAAGGCGGGTAACCGTAAGCCCAAGTACTGTGACGGTTTCACGCAGATCTTCGCTGGTACGGCGGTCAATTTCATCGCCTTTTTCGAAGATCGCCAGCTGTTCGCGCAGACCGGCGACACTGGCCCGGGATTTCCCAAGATCTTTGGCCAGAGCATCGCGTTCCGTGCGGAGGGTTTTGATCTGATGACGGGAGTTGGCGTATCCGGAGAAATAACCGACCGCCGCAAATACCACCAGCAGCAGAACAGAAAACAAAAAACGGAACAACCGCGATCCCTGCGAGCGCCGCTCAATGATCAGATCATCCTGTCTGCTGCCCTTAACCGTTGGCATGAGTGGTTCAGTTCTCCGTTTATGGCATCAGTGCCACATGTCTCAGACCGGTGTCTTCCGCCAGCCCGAACATGATGTTCATGTTCTGCACCGCCTGACCGGAGGCACCTTTTACGAGGTTATCGATCACCGACAGGATGATCAGCTGGCCGGTGTCTTTGTGATAATGCAACGCCAGACGGCAGGTATTACTGCCTTTCACACTGCGTGTCGCCGGGTGGCTGCCAGCCGGCATGACATCGACAAAGGGCTCATCTCTGTAGCGCTCTTCAAAGAGCGCCTGCAGGTCTGTGCCCGGTTCGATGTGCGCATACAGGGTGCTGTGAATGCCACGGATCATAGGGGTGAGATGTGGTACGAAGGTCAGTGCCACGTCTTTCCCGGCAGCCCGGGCCAGCCCCTGACGGATCTCCGGCAGATGACGGTGTCCGGCGACGGAATACGCCATCATGGATTCACTGGTTTCGCACAGCAGGGAACCAACTTTGGCCCCACGTCCTGCACCACTGACGCCGGACTTACAGTCAGCAATCAGCATCTGGTCTTTCAGCAGGCCCTTTTCCAGCAGCGGAATAAAGCCCAGCTGTACGGATGTCGGGTAACAACCCGGTACAGCAATCAGGCGTGCATTGCGGATCTGATCCCGGTTCACTTCCGGCAGGCCGTAAACAGCTTCAGGCAGAATCTCTGGCGCTCCGTGCGGCTGACCGTACCATTTTTCCCAGGTTGGAACGTCCTGAATACGGAAGTCCGCAGAGAGGTCTATTACCCGGGTTCCGGCCTTGAGCATCTCTCCCGCCAGAGCATGAGCAACACCATGCGGCGTGGCAAAGAAGACCACATCGCACTCACCCAGTGTCTCTGCATCCGGCACACTGAAGACCAGATCGGTGTGACCGCGCAGGTTCGGATACATATCATCAACGCGGGTTCCTTCCTCACTGCGCGACGTGATCACCTGCAGGGATACCTCAGGATGATTTACCAGGATGCGCAGCAGCTCGACTCCGGTATACCCGGTGCCTCCGACGATTCCGACCTTGATCACAGTTTACCTCTGGCCTGTTTGTAGCAGGGCAATGCCCCAAATTTGAAAAGTGGTGCGTATAATAGCGTTTCCTGCCTGAGGCTGTTAAGGCATTCTGCATTATTCGGCAATGCAGTGAATGCGGCCTCGCTCAACCTCACAAACAGGGTAACCGTTTCCGTGAACGCGCTGAGGAACATCTGGCAAAATCTGATCGCCCTGTCTGATAACCAGATTGGTCTGGCGGCGCTGGCTCTGCTTGCCGGGCTGCTGAGCGGACTGGTCATCACCCTGTTCCGCTTCGCGATTGACCTGCCTCTGGTCAGCTTTTTTGGTGTGAGTTCCCCGGAAGATTATGAATCCTTATCGGCGGATACCCGCATCTGGCTGCTGGCGGGGGGTGGGGCCCTGCTGATTCTTATTTATTATCTGGTGCCTCAGGCTTATCGCGGCACCGGCGTGTCACACGTACTCCTGCGCATGGAACGTCACCAGGGTTATCTGCCCGGCGCCAATACCCTGCTGCAGTGGGTGCAGGCGGTGATTGCACTGGTCAGTGGTCACAGCGTCGGCCGTGAAGGCCCTGCCGTGCATCTGGGGGCCGGAACCGCAAGCCTGGTTGGCCAGTATTCCGGGGTTGCCCATCACCGCCTGCGTATTCTCGCCGCTGCCGGGGTTGCCAGTGCCATCTCTGCGTCGTTCGATACGCCCATGGCCGGCGTCATTTTTGCCATGGAAGTGGTGTTGCTGGAATACAGCATCCGCTCCTTTGTGCCCATCATCCTGGCTTCCGTCGCGGGCAGCATTGTTACCCGGGCGGTGTTCGGCCAGAGCCTGGCCTTTGCCGTACCTGAGCTCAACATCGCGTCTCTGTGGGAGATTCCTTACATCATACTGCTGGGCACAATCGGTGGCTCAGTCGCAGCGCTCTACATTCTGCTGGTACGCGAGATGCAGCGCCTCAACCGTCTGCCGTTATGGGCACGCTGGGGTGGTCTGACCACAGTCACCATTCTCATCAGCCTGCAATTTCCCGAAGTTCTTGGTATCGGCTACGACACGGTCAACAACGCGCTGGCCGGTGAAGTGTTCGTACTCATTCTGTTCCTGCTGCTGATCAGCAAGCTGTTTCTGTCCGCCTGGGCCGCGGCGGTGAGCTTTCCTGCCGGCCTGATCGGTCCGACCCTGTTTATGGGCGCTGCTCTGGGCGGCCTGCTGGGGCAGGCTTCGGCCTGGCTGTTTCCGGACTACCCGGCCTCTATCGGCTTTTATACCCTGCTGGGTATGGGCGCCATGATGGGCGCGGTGTTCCGTGCGCCGCTGGCGGCTCTGGTGGCGGTACTGGAACTGTCGTCGAATCAGAACATCATCATGCCTGCCATGCTGGCGATTGTGGTTGCCACTATGCTGGTCGGTGAAGTGTTCGGGCTGCCGTCGGTATTTCAGGTACAGCTGGGGGACCGGCTGAAACAGCAGGGGGCCAACCCGGTGCGGCAGATGCTGCGCAATACCTGGATTGCCCGGGTTCTGGAAACGTCCGTCGTGAGTACCGGCCGCGAATTACACCGTCAGGCGGCAGAGCTGGTGCTCGATAAGAAACCCGAATGGCTGTTTATCGAAGGTCAGGAGGTTCTGCTGCGCCCGGCCTCTCTGGCTGAAGCCCTGACGGCAGATCCGGAGGCTCCGACGTTCGATCTGTACAAAATTCCGGCCGACCGGCGCCAGACAGGGCGGATTTCCCTCAAGGCTAACCTGCAGGACGCTTTAGACCTGATGCAGCAAAGTCAATTACAATGGCTGGTTGTATACCGTGATGCACAGTTCACCCAGATCGCCGGTGTTGTCTCGCGGGAAGGCATCGAAGGTTACTATCACTATTCATCCCGGTAATGGCGTCTCTCAGTTAAGGATTATCCATGCTGTTTCTCTGGCTTAAGGCCTTCCACATCATTGCGGTTATCACCTGGATGGCCGGTATTTTTTATCTGCCACGCCTGTTCGTTTACCACGCCGACGCCACGGATACGGTGTCCAGCGAGCGTTTCAAAGTGATGGAGCGCAAACTTTACCGCGGCATTATGAACCCATCCATGATGGTCGCGGTCGCACTGGGCATCTGGATGATTCTGCTGAATCCGGACTTTTATATGAGCCAGGGCTGGATGCACGCCAAGCTGACGATGGCGGTACTGATGATCGGTTATCACATCTGGTGTGGCCGCCTGCTGCGCCGCTTCCGTGACGACCAGAACACCCACAGCCATGTGTTTTACCGCTGGTTTAATGAAGCACCGGTGTTCCTGCTGCTGGGCATTGTGATTATGGTCGTGGTACGGCCTTTCTGACCCGTTTTTTACTGAGAATCTGTTATGAGCTACACAATTCACCGTTCCGAAGCCCTGTTTGAACAGGCCCAGAAACACATCCCCGGTGGCGTAAATTCGCCGGTACGCGCCTTCAAAGGGGTTGGTGGTACACCGGTTTTTTTTGACCATGCCCAGGGCGCCTATGTGTTTGATGCCGATGGCAACCGCTACATCGACTACGTCGGCAGCTGGGGGCCTATGATTCTCGGCCACAGTGCCCCGGAAATCATTGAGGCGGTGAAATCCCGTATGGATAAAGGTCTGAGCTTTGGTGCGCCGACCGAAATCGAGATTGAGATGGCTGAAGAGGTCTGCCGTCTGATTCCGTCCATGGACATGGTGCGCATGGTGAATTCCGGTACTGAAGCCACCATGAGCGCGATCCGTCTGGCGCGCGGCTTCACCGGCCGTGACAAGCTGGTGAAGTTCGAAGGTTGCTACCACGGCCACGCCGATTCGCTGCTGGTGAAAGCCGGTTCCGGCGCACTGACTTTAGGTGTGCCAACGTCTCCGGGTGTTCCGGCCAGCGTCGCCGAGCACACCATCACCCTGAACTACAACGATTGTGCTCACCTGCGCGAATGTTTTTCTGAAATCGGTTACGACATTGCCTGTGTGATCGTCGAGCCAGTGGCGGGCAACATGAACTGCATTCCACCCAGCAAAGAGTTTCTGCAGACCCTGCGTGAGCTCTGCGACATCCACGGTGTCGTGCTGATTTTTGATGAGGTGATGAGCGGTTTCCGCGCGGCCCTGGGTGGTGCTCAGGAATACTACGGCATCACCCCGGACATGACCTGTCTCGGCAAGGTCATCGGCGGTGGTCTGCCAGTCGGAGCATTCGGTGGCAAACGCAGAATCATGGAGCACCTGGCACCGCTGGGGCCTGTGTATCAGGCCGGTACCCTGTCGGGTAATCCACTGGCCATGGCTGCGGGTCTGGCCATGCTGAAAGCGGTACAGAAACCGGGTTTCTATGAACAGCTGACAGACCGGGTACAGGCTCTGCTGAACGGGTTTGCTGATGTCGCAGCGAAACACGGTGTGCCTTTCAGCCACAACAGTGCCGGGTCGATGTTTGGCATTTTCTTCACCGAACTGGAGAAAGTCAGCAGCTTTGCCGACGTTGCCCAGCGCTGTGATGGCGCACTGTTTAACCGCTTCTTCCACGGCATGCTCGCCGAAGGTGTGTATCTGGCTCCGTCTTCATTTGAAGCCGGGTTTATGTCCATCGCCCACACCGAAGACGACATCGCTGCCACTATCGCCGCCGCTGACCGGGTGATGGCCGGATTCTGATCATGCTGATGTTTCCACCTCTGATGCTGCTGGTCGCCTCGGCAGTGTCGGTATGGCGCTGGCGCCCGGTCAATCACTGGCCGGGTGCCTCGGCCTCCCTGTTTATGGCCGCACTGCTCGGTCTGGTCAGCGCGCTGACCACGCTGATCGCGCAGAGTACCTCCGCATTCAGTTCCGACCTGCTGATGCTGCTGCAACAGGCCACCCTGTTTGCCGGGGTACCTCTGATTGCAGCGGTCTGGCTGGCAGATGCTGCGGGGCAACGTTGGGATCGTGTCATCTGGGGACGGGTTCTGCTGGGTATCTGTGCGGTCTTTGAGCTTTGCCGCCGCGCTGACCGACTGGATGAATGGCTGTTGACGGCCCTGATGGCAGGTCTGCTGGGATCGGTTTTTCTGTCACTGAAGCGCCGTCAATGGGTATCCGTGGCAGCCGTCGCGGGCCTGTGGGGTGCGGCTCTGGCCGCGCAACTGCAGGATATTTCAGGCCATTTTCTGATCTCTCTGGCTTTAATGACAGCCCTGTTACGAACGAACACAGAAAGCTGACGGTCATTGACTACACTGATAGTGATATAACCTTACATGTTGCAGGTTCACTATGAGTCAGTCACTCACGATCAAGGACTTCTTCACCGGCATTGATGCCTTTTTCATCAAGTTGCTGGCCGGGCTGTTCGTCATCACTCTGATGCTGGCCAGCTGGCACAACACCTGGGTCGAAGCCTTTGTGGTGGGATTACCTGCGGTGCTGGTCCCGTTTGCGGTCAGCCGGATGATGCCGGGCCACCGTCTGTCGCGTTACACCATTGCCTCAGCACTCATGGTGTTCTCGGCGCTGATGATTCATCAGGGACACGGCATGCTGGAAATGCACTTTGCCATTTTCGCGCTGATGGCGGGCCTGCTGTATTACCGCGATAAATGGACCATCCTCTGTGCCGCACTGGTGATCGCCGTCCACCATTTGACGTTCAATTACATGCAGGAAGCGGGTATGGGT
>CETZ01090080.1_pt1 | contig 11787 bp, 10 predicted proteins | sample 531441 | NCBI WGS metagenome assembly CETZ01 (sample SAMEA2623098, study PRJEB7988) | marine metagenome | isolation source: saline water (ENVO:00002010), including | reverse complement strand
CTTGAACACCATGCCAGCCGATACCAGGTCTACTGACTCAATGGGTGTATCGTACAAAAAGGCGTCAAAATAATCGTTGCCGAACATGGTCTTGCGGGCATACCCTATCTCAATGTCTACCCTGTCGGTGATGGGGTAGGACAGGTCTGCCCCAAATTCAAAATTGGGATTCGGTGAAAAAGCCTTGCCCGAAGCCGGAGGAGATTGTTGTATAAGCCGGTCATCAGCAATAGCGTATAGTTGTGAGGTATAAAGCATCAGACCGATACCAACTTTAGGACTGAGCTTAAGGCGCGTGTCCGCAAACCATTTTATCATATCAAACTTGATGGTGAGCGCCCCGCTGTAAAAAATGTTCTTGAAATAAGCTGTGTCGTTATTGCCGTCCATATTACCGAAGGATACATCCCCGCATACCCAGGCATCCATCAATTCAATATAATAGGAGAGCCCCCCGGAAACAAATAAGTTGGGTTTTTCTGTAGGGAAATCGTTCTTGGAAAGATCGGTCTGGTTGATCATGAAACCCGTATGCGCCTGCCCTGAAAAAGAGTATTCTTTTTGTGCCCTAACACCAAGGGAAAGGCATAAAAAAGGCACGAGTAGAATAATTGACCGTAGCGGATCGGGAGCCATAGGCAAATCGGATTGTTCCCCAAAGAGTGCTTTATAAACTGTATCACCTTGTACAAGGTTCATCAGACTGCAAAAAGTGTGGATAAATGGTGGATTAAGGTCAGGGATATTATTACCTTTGCGCTCCCAAAAAATTAAGGGTAAAAAGCAAAGGTAATGAATGTAACTACCAGAAATACAAGCGACTTAAGCGCGGTTCTTACCGTAAACATTAAGCCGGAAGACTACCAGGAGAAAGTGGATAAAATGCTGCGTGACTATCGCAAGCGTGCTTCTATTCCGGGCTTCAGGCCGGGTCACGTGCCTTCATCTCTCATTAAAAAGCAGTATGGAAAAGCGGTTTTAATAGAGGAGGTGAATCATATTCTTCAGCATGCTGTATATGATCATATTCGTGATGAGAAACTTGATATCCTGGGAAATCCTTTACCCGTAGCCCAGGATGATATTGATTGGGACAATCAAACAGAATTCTCTTTTGAGTTTGAGTTGGGACTTACCCCTGACTTTGAACTGAGTTTTGACAATAAAACCAAAGTTCCGATCTATAAGATCGTAGCAGATAAGAAAATGGTTGACCGCTATGTGTCAGACTATGCCAAACGTTTCGGAACTATGTCCTATCCCGAAGTGGTGGAAGAAAATACCATTGTAAAGGGAACTTTCAGGGAGCTGGACGATAAAGGCAATGTGGTAGAAGGCGGACTTGAAGCCACCGGAACTTTCAATACCGATTCGATAGACCAGAAAAAGGTAATGAAAGAGCTGAGCGGCAGCAAGAAGGGAGATACAATTACTCTGAACATCAACAAAACCTTTGATAAGGAAACTGATCTGGCCCGTGTGCTAAAAGTGGATGCTGAACAACTGGCCAATGCTGGTGATAATTTCAGTATGACCATTGTGGAGATCAGTAAGTTGGAACCTGCTCCTCTTAACCAGGAATTGTTTGATAAAGTATTTGGGGAGGATGCCATAAAAAGCGAAGAAGAGTTTCGCCAAAAGGTGAAAGAAGATGCCGAGCAAATGTTTGTTGGTGAGGGAGAGCGTAAGTTTTACGAAGACGTAAAAGAAACCCTGCTGAAGAAAATGAAGTTTGATCTTCCCACTGAATTCCTGAAAAAATGGATGCAGACTGCCGGGGAAAAACCTGTTTCAGCAGAAGAGGTGGAAGAGCAATACCCGGAGATGGAAGACAGCATGAAATGGCAGCTGGTGGAGAACAAGGTTATCAAACAACATAACATTGAAGTAACCGAAGAAGAACTGAAGCAATATACTATGAATCTGGTGGCACGCCAGATGGCGCAGTACGGGCAAACTCCCGAGCAGGCAGACCTGGAATCCATTGCGGGTCGTGTTATGGAAAATAAAGACGAGGTGCAAAGAATTACGGATCAGCTTTTTAGTGCCAAGCTCACTCAGTTCTTCCGTGAAAACCTGAAGCTGGTGGAAAAGGAAGTGACCTTTGACGAGTTTCTAAAGGAGCTGCAGAAGTAAATCGTATTTCGGAATTTTTGTCATACTAATCTTAATGGCTCGATACTTGTCGAGCCATTTTTTGTTTATTTACTAAAAATCACGAATAATGGACTTTGGCAAAGAATTTAAAAAATATGCTACCGGCCATCATGGCCTGAGTTCCCTCCACATGGGGAATTATATTGACTCCTCCCTCACACCGTACATTATTGAAGAGCGTCAGCTGAACGTGGCGCAGATGGACGTTTTCTCCCGTTTAATGATGGATCGCATCATTTTTCTGGGAACAGGCATCAATGACCAGGTGGCTAATATTGTGCAGGCGCAACTCCTGTTTTTAGAATCGGTGGATTCTAAAAAAGATATCCAGATCTACCTGAACAGTCCGGGCGGCTCCGTGTATGCAGGCTTGGGTATTTATGATACCATGCAGTTAGTTAATCCGGATGTAGCTACTATCTGTACCGGTATGGCAGCATCCATGGGAGCCGTGCTTCTTTGTGCAGGAGCGGACGGTAAGCGGAGTGCACTTCGCCACAGCCGCGTAATGATCCACCAGCCAATGAGTGGTGCCCAGGGTCAGGCTAGTGATATGGAGATTGCCGTTAAAGAGGTATTGAAAATGAAAGAAGAGCTGTATCGCATCATTGCCAATCACAGTGGTCAGCCATTTGAAAAAGTGGAAAGAGATTCGGACCGTGATTACTGGATGAGTTCAGCCGAAGCAAAAGAATATGGAATGATTGACGAGGTTCTGGAAACTAAAAAGGCAAAAGATTAGTTATAAACTAAGTCAACCATTAGGGTATAAAATCCATCTATTAAATATCGAAGGTGGATTTTATACTTTTGTATCTGAGATTGTGAAGAATGAGCTCAAAGAAAGAAAATTTAAGTTGCTCCTTTTGCGGGCGAGATAAGAAGGATACCAACGTGCTGATAGCAGGTATTAATGGTCATATCTGTGATCATTGTATACGCCAGGCACATGGTATTGTTGTGGAAGAGATGGATATGAAGGAGCGCAAGGAACTCTCCAAGTCCTTGCAGCTCATCAAGCCACGGGAAATAAAAGAATTCCTGGATCAGTACGTTATTGGCCAGGATGAAGCCAAAAAGGTACTCTCTGTGGCGGTATACAACCACTACAAACGTCTTACCAATGGTAATGCGTCTACCCAGGAAGTAGAAATAGAAAAGTCCAATATTGTACTGGTGGGTGAAACGGGCACCGGTAAAACGCTTTTGGCCCGTACCATAGCCCGTATGCTCAATGTACCTTTTACCATTGTGGATGCAACGGTACTTACCGAGGCAGGCTACGTAGGGGAGGATGTGGAAAGCATATTAACCAGGCTTTTGCAGGCAGCCAATTATGACATTAAAGCTGCGGAACGCGGAATTATTTTTATCGATGAGATCGATAAGATCAGCCGTAAGAGTGATAACCCTTCCATTACCCGCGATGTGAGCGGTGAAGGTGTGCAACAGGCACTTTTGAAGCTATTGGAAGGAACCAAGGTAAATGTACCCCCGCAAGGTGGTCGAAAGCATCCCGATCAGAAGTTCATTGAAGTGGATACTTCCAACATATTGTTTGTTGCCGGTGGTGCTTTTGACGGCATTCATCGCCATATTGCCAAGCGCCTCAATACGCGATCTGTAGGATTTCATAGTAGCAAGGATCGTGAGGATTACAACAACTCCAACCTACTGCGCTATATAGCCCCGCAGGATCTGAAAACTTTTGGGCTGATACCGGAACTCATTGGCCGTATGCCGGTGCTGACGTATCTCAATCCTCTTGATGAAGCTACCCTGGAGTTAATCCTCACTAAGCCTAAGAATGCTATTCTGAAGCAGTATACCAAGCTGTTGGAATTGGATGGTGTTACGCTTGATTTTTCAGAAGAAGCCTTGAAGTACGTGGTGCAAAAGGCCATTGAATTCAAACTGGGTGCGCGTGGTTTGAGGTCTATCATTGAGACAATACTTACCGATGCCATGTTTGAGCTTCCCAGTAATGATGAAGAACAAACGCTTACGGTAGATCGGGATTATGCTTCTCAGAAAATGGAAAAGATGTCCCTTAAAGCCTTAAAGGCCGTTTCGTAGTCAATTTCCCGAACGAACGTATGTGACAAAATCCATGGCGTATGAATTTTTTTCATCAGCCGTGTGATGTTCCCTTTTAAGTTCTTTCCAGCTATCAGTTTGCAGCTCCGGAAAGTGGGTGTCTCCCTCAAAGGTTTCGTAAACCAGGGTAAGTTCCAGTGTTTGGGCTTTTTCCAGGGCCTGGCGGTATATTTCAGCTCCCCCGATAACAAAAGGCTGGTCATCATCTTTAATACTGGCAAGGGCTTCATCCAGACTATGTACTACAATACAGCCTTCCGCCTGGTAATCTTCCTGCCTGGTAATCAAAATGTTGGTCCGGTTTTTCAATGGCCGTCCGTCCATACTTTCAAAGGTCTTACGTCCCATGATCACGTGGTGGCCGGTGGTTAATTCCCGAAAATGTTTCATGTCACGGGGAAGATGCCAGATAAGATCATTGTTATTTCCGATAACACGATTCTGTGCCATGGCGGCTATGAGGGTGAGGTTCATTGAAGTTGAAGGTTTAAGGGAAATACATAATGCGATTCCTTCGGCTGGTCATTAGCCATAGCAGGCCTTTCAAAATCTGGTATCTCAGAGAAAAGCCGAATGACACTAAGATCAAGGATGGGATCAACGCCTTCTAATATTTCTATTTGTGTTATAGAACCATTCTTGTCAATTATAAAGGAAGTGGTTACCATTCCTTGAATGCCCATCTGTAGAGCCATTTCTGGAAATTCAAATTTTTTAGCTATGTATCGTTGGAGAGCATTGTGGGTGCACAAGGAAAGCTTCTCAAGATTTTGATCAGGGTCGCATCCCGCAAAAACGGGGGGAATTTGAGTCTCGTCTACCTCCTGGACCCTCTCAGAAGTTAAATATGTATAAAGGCTGTCCATGGAAATATGTCGGTCTTGGTCATAGTAACTTTTAACCGAGTCAAGACCTTTGATTTTCATAAATTCTCTAATGAAAACCGACTGTTTTATAGGGTCTTTAGCATAAACGTCCTTAGCAAATCCCACTATCTTATTCATAATAAAATATTTATCCCTTATAGGGTCAAGAGTGCTTATATAATACCGATTACCATTAAAACGATCCGTACTGTCCTTATAAGTGTTAAATCTAAAATTATACTTGAAGTCCTGCCCTTGTTTTACGGACCTTTTACTGATTTGATCCTTATAGGCGTCAAGAACAACTTCATATAGTTGATCATTTAATTCAGGATTGTTAAATGGAATATTATAATCAATGCCCACAATTTTACCATCCTTGAAAAAATAGTCACAATTAATCTCACCCTTAAAATCCATTTGCAAAATTCCCTGTTCAGCTAGTTGAAATAGATAGAGAAAGCTAGCCCTTTTCCCTTTTTCGTTAAATTCATAAGCCTGCGAAAGGTATGGTGGGTTAGCAATTTGGGAATTACGATTTTTAAATCGAAGTTCCCTTGGTATTTTAAACTCAAAGGAAATTTCATAAACTATGGAAGGAGATCCCGGTACCAGGTTAGGGGCAATTTTCTCCGTTTCTTCTGTACAGATATTTCTGAGGAATGCTGAATTTCCCATTACGCCTACTAAGGAGAAGTTTTTTTTCTCGTCAAAAGAGAACCTCACCGTTACATAGTCTTCAATATAAAGAGATTGCTTTTTCACTACTTTCTGAAAAACAGAGCTCTTAAATTCATCCAGTTTTTTCTCATAGCATTGTTTCAACGCAGCTATATCAGATAGACCTTCACATTCTTTAAATATCGGGAAACGATCTTGCCCAAAGGCAAAAGAATGGAGGGCAAGAAGGAGGCAGAGGTTAAGGAAAAACTTCAAAATTATCTGTATTAAACGGCAACAGGTGCTTTAATCGGAGGGTGTGGGTTGTAATCCAGCAATTCAAAATCCTCGTATCGGAAACCGAAAAGATCCTTTACATCCGGGTTGATCTTCATTTCCGGGAGTGGGCGGAAGTCACGGCTCAGTTGTTCCTGTACCTGATCCATATGGTTCATATAAACGTGGGCATCACCCATGGTATGTACAAAGTCCCCGTATTCCAATCCGCAAACCCGGGCAATCATCATGGTGAGTAGTGCGTAGGAAGCTATGTTGAAGGGTACGCCCAGAAAAATATCGGCACTACGCTGGTAAAGCTGGCAACTGAGTTTTCCATCGGCTATGTAAAACTGGAACAGGGTATGGCAAGGTGGTAATCCGGACTTGACCATTACCGGTATTTCCTTCGGATTCCAGGCAGAAACCAATAGTCTGCGGGAGTTGGGGTTTCTCTTAATATCCTCAATCAACTGACTGATCTGATCCACACCTTCAAAGTTGCGCCATTGACGGCCATACACGGGGCCTAATTCACCCCAGCGTGCGGCAAATTCCTTGTCTTCCTTAATCCGGTTTACGAAATTCTTCATCTCTTCTTTCCAGGCCGTTGAGTATTTCGGCAATTCATCTTCCTTGCTGTTTTCCTTTAAAAAATTCTGATAAGGCCATTCGTTCCAGATGTTTACCCCGTTTTGAACGAGGTAACGGATATTGGTGTCTCCATTGAGGAACCAAAGTAATTCGTGGATAATGGATTTAAGGTGCACCTTTTTGGTGGTGAGCAGCGGAAAGCCTTCCTGCAGGTCAAAACGCATCTGGTAGCCGAAAACGGAAAGGGTTCCGGTTCCGGTGCGGTCGCCTTTTGAGTTGCCATTTTTTAAAACGTGACGAAGTAGTTGATGGTATTGCTGCATGGTAATGAAGTATACGCAAAGATAAAAAAGCGGTAAGGAGCCCCCGGTGTTTTAACTGCTCATTTCTGCACAAACTATCAACAAAACAAGGCGAAAAGATGAGCTTTGATACACTGTTCTTAAATGAGCATACCCACAATTACAGCTGTGAACAGGGAGGCCAGCGTTCCGGCAATCAGTGCCCTAAAGCCTAGTTTGGACAGATCGCCCTTACGCGATGGTGCCAGTGCCCCAATACCACCGATCTGGATGCCAATACTGGCAAAATTTGAGAATCCGCAAAGTATGTAGGTGGCAATGATGATGGATTTTTCAGAGGCAAATTTTCCGGCCGACATTAAATCGCCCAGGGAAACATAGGCCACAAATTCGTTGAGGATGGTTTTTTCACCCAGCAGTTGGCCCACCAAAGCAGAATCCTGCCAGTCCACTCCCATTAACCAGGTAATAGGCTGAAGGCCATAACCCAGTATAAACTGGAACGAAAAAGAGTCATATTGGCCAGCGGAGATTTGTGCTGCCCAGGCGTTCAAGCCAAATATATCGCCTATAATGCTGGTGAGTAGGTAGTTGGCAAAGGCCATGAACGCGATGAAAACCAAAAGCATGGCGCCCACGTTAACCGCTAACTTTAAACCTTCGGTAGTTCCGTTGGTGATGGCTTCCAGAGCATTGCTGCCAATATTGGCCTTTTCAATGTGCATGCTTTCGTTTACCTTTTCGGTTTCAGGTAGCAAAAGTTTGGCGGCCACTACGGCTGCCGGTGCACTCATTACTGAAGCGGCAAGAAGGTGCTTGGCAAAAAAGATCTGTTGTTCAATATCCTCGCCTCCTAAAAAACCTATATAAGCGGCCAATACGCCCCCGGCAATGGTAGCCATACCACCACTCATCAGGCATAATAACTCGCTTTTGGTCATTTTCTTGATATAGGGTTTGACCAATAAAGGGGATTCTGTCTGTCCCAGGAAAATGTTTCCGGCTGCAGAAAGGCTTTCGGCTCCACTCAGTTTCATGGTGCGTTTCATAACCCACGCAAAAGCGAACACGATCTTTTGAAGGATGCCCCAATAGAACAACAAGCTGGTTAAGGCAGAAAAGAATATGACGGTGGGCAGCACCTGGAAAGCGAAGATGTAACCCAGTGAAGAGGTGTCAGAGATAAGACTTCCAAAGAGGAATTCCGAACCATCCCGGGTAAAGTTGAGAAGGATAACAAATTTGCTGCTCAGCCAATCAAAAGAGGCTCTTACAAACGAAACTTTTAGGATGCCCAGGGCAAATATGATCTGGATGATAAGGCCTTTAACGATAAGGGGCCAGTTTATTTTCCTGCGCTTGGAAGACAGAAGAAAGCCTATGGCGATCAATATTAAAAGTCCCAGCATGCCACGTAAAACAGCAGCCAGGGTTATATCTCCTTTACTGAAGTCATAGTTCAAAGGCAGGGCAGCTACCGATGAGGAGAGTGGATCTCTGTGAAACGTATAATTGACGTTGCCTTCATTGATGACCAGCGTGCTGTCATTCAAAACCGTAACGGCATAGCCGCGAAGGGTGTCAGCCGGAGCGGTATAGTTAAAGATCAGAGAGTCGTTACGGAACACCCAGGAGCCTTGCGCTATTAAGCTATCCTTAGCTACCAGGGAGTATGCAAAAACACTGTCATTGCTAAGGTCAAAGTAATCTGCACTGTCAATGTTGAGGAGTGATTCACCCTGAATATTCTCAATGCTTTGGAATGCCCAGCGGTATTTCAATGCTTCCTGCCCGAAGCTGTTGCTGACCAGCAGTATGGAAAAAATAAAACTCAGGAGTAAACGCACAGCCATATTTTTTTAAGCTCGAAAGCTGCGAATTTAAGGTTTAGGATTCAGAGGGGTTTAATTGGCGCTCCGCTTGTCGATCTCATCACGTACCCGTGCTGCCAGCTCGTAATTTTCATCTTTAACAGCCTTGTCCAGGATGGCATAGAGTTCTTTGGTGCTTTTACTTTTCAGTTCGGAGGCGGGTGCTGCTTCCTCTATTTCTTCCACTTCAGCAGAAGATGTTCTTTCTTCCGTTTCTTCTGCTTTTGGCCTGGTGTCGTTACCTTCCTTAAGGATCACACCAGCCTTTTCAAGTATTTCCTTATAGGTGTACACCGGGCATTGAAAGCGAATGGCCAGGGCTACGGCATCCGAAGTCCGGGCGTCCAATACCTGTTCTTCCCCGTCTTTCTCACATACCAAAACTGAAAAGAAGACACCATCCTGTAATTTGTGGATGATGACTTCTTTTAAGGTGATGCCGAAATTATCGGCAAAATTCTTGAACAGATCGTGCGTAAGGGGGCGGGGAGGATTTACATCCTTCTCCAGGGCAATGGCAATGGACTGGGCTTCAAAGCCTCCTATAATGATAGGAAGGCGCCTTTCGCCATTTTCCTCTCCAAGCACCAAAGCATAGGCCCCCGATTGGGTCTGGCTGTAGGATAAGCCTTTTATGTGAAGCCGTATGCGCTCCATTAATTGTTTTCCTTAAAGTTGCGAAGAGCTTCGGTGAGTTTAGGCACTACTTCAAACGCATCACCTACTACACCATAGTCTGCAGCTTTAAAGAACGGTGCCTCGGCATCATTGTTTATAACCACAATGGTTTTAGAACTGCTTACCCCGGCAAGGTGCTGAATAGCCCCGGAAATACCCACAGCTACATAAAGATTGGGATTAATAGCTATACCGGTTTGCCCCACGTGTTCTGTATGGGGTCTCCAACCCATGTCGGAAACCGGTTTGGAACAAGCCGTGGCAGCATCCAATACATCAGCCAGTTCTTCCAGCATTCCCCAGTTATCTGGCCCTTTCATACCGCGGCCTCCGGAAACCACGCGTTCTGCTTCCGGTAACAGGATTTTTCCCTTTACCCGGTCAGTTTCGGTTACTTCCATAGCAGGAACATCACCAATAGAAACAGATCCTTCGGCAACTTCAGCCTGGCTTTCACCCTCACTTACGCCAATGGAGTTAGGGATAAAAGCGATAATTCGTTTAGGGGTTTCGGTAGAATATTCAACCAGTCCCTTGCTGGAAAATACACTTCTCTTTACGGTAAGCGGAGAAGTGCTAGAAGGTACTTCAACGGCATTGGTAATAAGTCCTGCATCCATGGCTACAGCCAGCACAGGAGCTACCGCCTTGCCGTTCCAGGTGCCACTTATAATAATGGTGTCTGATCCTTGTTGTTCCGCTACAGACTTCAGAGCTTCAGCTACTTTGTAATTATCAAAGCTTTTGAACTCACTACCTTTAACACTGATGACTTTCTTAACGCCATATTTACCAATCACGGAAGCATCGTCCTGGAGGTCTCCCAGGGTTACACCAATGGCTTCGGTGCCTATGGCTGCTGCGGTTTTGGCAGCGTACTGTGCCGCTTCAAAAGAGTTTTTCTTGAATTTTCCTTCCCAGCTTTCTATATATACTAATACTGACATACGTTCTTTTTTGAGGGTTGACTTAGATTACCTTGGCTTCGGAGTGGAGAAGATTTACCAGTTCTTCTATATTGTCCGCATCAATCATTTTTACGGCACTTTTAGGAGCAGGCTTCTCGTAGTTTCCAACGGAGGTGCGATGATCGCCATTCGTAGCATCCTTAACGTTAAGAGGCTTGGTACGGGCGCTCATAATACCGCGCATATTAGGAATGCGCAGATCTTTCTCTTCTACCAACCCTTTTTGCCCTCCGATAACCAAAGGAAGACTGGCGGAAAGTTTTTCCTTACCTCCATCAATTTCACGGATCAGTGAAGCTTTATTGCCATCCAGTTCAAGGCCCATGCAACCATTTACAAAAGGCCATTTCAACAGGGCCGCCAGCATTCCGGGAACCTGTCCACCGTTGTAATCAATGCTTTCGCGGCCGGCTATTACCAGGTCATAATTATTTTCTTTAACTACAGCGGCAATCTGCTGGGCTACGTAAAAGGCATCGGTTGGCTCAGCATCAATACGGATAGCGTCATCAGCGCCAATGGCAAGAGCTTTGCGAAGAGTGGGCTCTGTTTCAGCCTTTCCTACGTTCAATACGGTTACGGTTCCGCCTTGTTTCTCCTTGATCCAGATGGCACGGGTAAGACCGAACTCATCATAAGGATTGATCACAAATTGAACCCCGTTTTTGTCAAATTCTTTATTATCACTGGTGAAATTGATCTTGGAAGTGGTATCCGGTACGTGACTGATACAAACTAATACCTTCATATATCTGATTTAAATCGGTTTGAATGAGGACTGCGAAAATAGCTAAAATTGACCCAATGAGAAAAAACTATGCATGCATATTAATCCGAACATCAGGCAGAATCGAATGTTTATAAATTCCTATTTTTGCTGCCTCTATAAAATAAACAGTTAATGAGTCGTGTAATTCAATTTAGAGAAGCCGTTGCCGAAGCCATGAGCGAAGAAATGCGCAGGGATGAGAACATCTACCTGATGGGCGAGGAAGTAGCGGAGTATAACGGAGCTTATAAGGCTTCTAAAGGCATGCTGGACGAATTTGGCCCCAAGCGTGTTATTGATACCCCCATTGCTGAGCTGGGTTTTGCCGGTGTGGGTGTAGGTTCGGCTATGAATGGCTTACGCCCCATTATTGAATTCATGACCTTCAACTTCTCGCTGGTGGCCATTGATCAGATTATTAATAATGCTGCCAAGATGTACCAGATGAGTGGCGGGCAGTTCAATATTCCGATCACTTTCCGTGGGCCTACGGCCTCGGCTGGCCAGTTGGGTGCTACGCATTCCCAGGCTTTTGAGAACTGGTATGCC
>CETZ01077066.1_pt1 | contig 11817 bp, 12 predicted proteins | sample 531441 | NCBI WGS metagenome assembly CETZ01 (sample SAMEA2623098, study PRJEB7988) | marine metagenome | isolation source: saline water (ENVO:00002010), including | reverse complement strand
AAAGATTCTTTTTTCTAAAAATAATTCATCTAAAATCTCTCCATCTGCAGAATAAATTCTTGTTACTAGATCTGGATCATAATTTTCTAGTTGATCTAAAGAGGGGAGATCTTGGGCTAAATAAATAATGTAACAAATTATTATTCCCAATCCGATTAATACAGTTATTAATGCGCTTTTTAAATATTTGGTTAAAGTCGGAATGGAAAGGTTTACAGCCATCATTAAATTTAAGTTACTACCCAACTAATCATAGGTAGGAATTCTTTCTAATTAACTTCTGAATAACAAGATACTTTAATTACAACTATTCTTTTGAGGGATAAATCATTTTCTCTGGCTGAACCAACTTATCAAAGTCTTCTCCACTCATATAATCCAAGGTAATTATAGTATCTCGAAGTGAAGTGTTATCTTCATATGCTTTCTTTGCCACTTCAGCTGCTTTATCATATCCAATATGTGAATTTAAAGCAGTTACTAACATAAGAGAATTATACAAATTGGTATTTATTCGTTCTTTATTAGGTTTAATACCTTCCACGCAATTCTTTCGAAATGAGCTAGTAGCATCAGAAAGAATACGAATTGACTGAATAATATTATATGCTAAAACTGGTCGATATACATTGAGTTCAAAATTCCCACTTGCACCAGCTACAGTAATCGTGGTATCATTTCCCATAACTTGACTACATACCATTGTCATAGCTTCGCACTGGGTCGGGTTTACTTTACCAGGCATTATTGAAGACCCTGGCTCATTTGAAGGGATTACTATTTCACCAATACCTGAACGTGGGCCACTAGCAAGCCAACGTATATCATTGGAAATTTTAAATAGAGACCCAGCAACTGTTTTCAAGGCACCGGATAACTCAACTATACAATCTTGGCCTCCTAAAGCCTCAAATTTATTTTCTGCAGTTTTAAAGGGAAGTTTAGTAATAGATGATATTTCTTTTGCTACAGCTTCTGCATAACCTTCAAATGAATTAATACCTGTGCCAACAGCAGTACCTCCTATGGCTAACTCATAGCAACTTTCAAGTGAGTTATTAATTCGTTTAATTCCGTGATGAAGTGCGGAACTATACCCTGAAAATTCTTGCCCTAAACTCAAGGGAGTAGCATCCTGAAGGTGAGTTCTACCTAATTTGATAATTGAGTTAAATTCTTTTGATTTCTTTTCGAAAATTTCTTCTAACTTTTCTAACTCTGGTATTAATTCATCTATAACTAATTGTACTACGGCAATATTAATTGCTGTTGGGAAAGTATCATTTGTTGACTGGCTCATGTTTACATGGTCATTAGGATGGACGGGATCTTTAGTCCCAATTTCTCCACCCATCATTTCAATTGCTCTATTTGATATAACTTCATTGAAATTCATATTTGATTGAGTTCCTGAACCAGTTTGCCAAATAACAAGCGGAAAATGTTTATCTAAATCACCATTAATAACTTCATCAGATGCTTTTGAAATGGCATTAGCTATATTTTTGTCCAGCTTACCTGCTGAAGTATTAACCTTAGCTGCAGCTTTTTTTACAATCCCATAAGCACGAATAAATTCACGTTGGAATCGCTCACTACCAATTTTAAAATTGTTAATAGATCGTTGAGTTTGGGCACCATAATATTTTCCATTGGGGACTTCTACCTCACCCATGCTATCTTTTTCTTTACGGTATCCCATATGATTAACCTATTTTACTACCCAGGTATCTCCCGCGTTGATTATATCCTGAATGGTTGATTTACCTTTTTTCTTCGTGGCTTCTCTAATCTGATCCATCATCATATCTTCATACCTAGTGTCTTCTATGGAATAGAGCACTCCAATAGGATCAGGAAAGTCATCATTATAAGTCATATTAGAAAGTAATGATGCTATAACATAATCTGACTCATCGTGTAAAAGAATATCATCCACACTAAATTTATCTCCAATCTCAACAACTGTAGGAGTATTACCATCAAGCCTTATACCTTTATTTTTTTCAACTCCAAAAATCATTGGACTTTTGTTTTCTAACCAAAGTACCGTATCTAATTTAGTTTCTTTATCAGTTAATGATGAAAAAGCACCATCATTAAAAATATTACAATTTTGATAAATCTCCATAAAGGATGTTCCTTTATGGGCGTGTGATCTGGTAATCATTTCCTGCAAATGCTTTGTTTCTTTATCAATAGTTCTGGATACAAAGGTGGCTCCAGCGCCAAGAGCAAGAGTCAATGGATTAAAGGGGCGATCCAAAGAACCCATTGGTGTTGATTTTGTTACTTTGCCAACTTCAGAAGTTGGAGAGTATTGACCTTTGGTAAGGCCATAAATTCTATTATTAAATAACATCACATTGATATCTAGATTTCGACGCAACAGGTGAATTGTGTGATTTCCACCAATTGAAAGTCCATCACCATCACCAGTTACAACCCAAACGGATAAATCTGGATTTGCAAGTTTTACACCAGATGCGATTGCAGGAGCGCGCCCATGGATAGTATGGAATCCATATGTATCCATGTAATAAGGAAAACGACTGGAACAACCAATACCTGAAATAAATACAAGGTCCTCTTTGTCAACACCTAGATCAGGAAAGACTTTCTGAGTTTGAGCTAAAATGGCATAATCGCCACACCCAGGACACCATCTAACCGCTTGATCAGAGGTAAAATCTTGTTTTGTATACGTTTTTTTTACTTTTGCTTCAGACATTTTTTTATCCTATTAATGAGTTTGCTGCTTGTTGAATATCAGCAGAACTTATTGGTTTTCCTCGAACTAAGTTTAATCCTTTAACATCTACTAAAAATTCTGCTCTAATTATTTTACTTAACTGACCAGAATTAATTTCAGGCATCAGAACATTTTTAAATTTAATTAATATCTCACCCAAATCTTTAGGTAATGGATTAATCCATCGGATATGAAGATGGCTCACCTTTTTCTTTTTTGCCCGTAGTGCTTCTACTGCAGATCGACACGCCCCCCTAGTTCCGCCCCAACTTAGAATCAATAAATCACCATTTTTATTACCAAAAATTTCAGATTTACCTAATTCATCAGCAATCGATTCAACTTTTTTAGCACGTGTTTTAACCATGTAATGATGGTTATCAGGCTCGTAATTCACATTACCCGTAACATCTTCTTTTTCTATACCACCTATTCGATGTTCTAGATCTTTCATACCTGGTATGGCCCATGGACGTGCTAATGTTTTCTTATCTCTTAAATAAGGCATAAACTGCCCATCAACCACTGAAGACTTATCCGCAAATTTTACATCAATTGATTCAAGATCATCGATATTAGGTACTTGCCATGGCTCAGAACCATTTGCTAAATAACCATCAGTTAATAGCATAACTGGGGTCATATATTTAATTGCAATTCTACAAGCTTCGTAAGCGGCGTAAAAACAGTCTCCAGGAGTAGAAGATGCTAAAACAGGCATTGGCGCTTCGCCATTTCGACCATACATTGCCTGAAGTAAATCAGATTGCTCAGTTTTTGTTGGAAGTCCCGTGCTTGGTCCACCACGTTGAACATTGATGATAACCAAAGGCAATTCAGCCATAACAGCTAAACCCATGGATTCTCCCTTTAACGAGATTCCAGGTCCAGATGTAGCTGTTACACCTAAACTGCCAGTAAAGGCAGCCCCAAGTACCGATGTAATACCTGCAATTTCATCTTCTGCTTGAAATGTTTTAATTCCTAAATGTTTCCAAGCAGATAATGTATGGAGAATATCACTAGCTGGAGTTATAGGATAACCTCCGTAAAATAAATTTAATTTTGACTTTTCAGCTGCCGCGGCTAATCCCATTGATAAAGCATAATTACCCACTACATTTCGATAGGTTCCTGGGGGTAAACTTGCTTTATCTACTGTATATCGTGTTGTAAAAATTTCAGTTGTTTCACCATAGTTATATCCTGTATCCATAGCTCTTACATTTGCTTCAACAAGTTCAGGTTTCTTGGAAAATTTTATTGCTAGCCAATCTTTAGTAGGTTGTGTTGGTCTATCATAGATCCAAAATAAAAGGCCGAGTGCAAAAAAGTTTTTGGTTCTATCAACAAGTTTAGGTGTAAGCCCTAAATCTGCACAGGCTAACGCAACCATTTTGCTCATCTCAACTGAGTAAACCGTATAGTGATCATCCAGAGTTTTATCTTCTAGAGGGTTTGTCTCATAGCCCGCTAATTTTAAATTCTTTGGTGTAAAAGCATTCGTATTACAAATGATTGTTCCACCTGGTAAAATTTCTTTTTGATGTGCTTTTAATGCAGCTGGATTCATAGCAACCAATATATCAGGTGCATCCCCGGGGGTATGGATATCTCTTGAACTAAACTTAATTTGAAAAGCACTTACGCCTGCTAAGGAACCAGCAGGTGCTCTAATCTCTGCAGGAAAATCAGGCAATGTGCTTAGATCATTGCCTACAATAGCTGTTGTTTCAGTAAATCTTCCTCCCGTAAGCTGCATCCCATCTCCTGAATCTCCAGCAAAACGAATCACAACTTCATCAACTTTTTTTGTAGTTTTACTCATTAATTAACATACCTTAAATCAAATATTTTATTATTTATAGTTTTGCGAATAAGAATTTACTTATCTGAATAAAATGAAACCAACGTATTGTGTGTGTTTTTTGTAAATACCCAGAACCACTTATTTACCTCATTATAAAGCTTTAAATTTATATATGACAAAATTTGATAAAATTAAACTAACTCAATTTTCTCATGGATCTGGATGAGCATGCAAAATTGGTCCTGAAGACCTTGCTCAGGTACTGAGCAATATTAATTCAAAATACCAAGATAATGTTATAGTCGGGTTTAATGAATCTGACGATGCAGCTGTAGTTTCTTTCAGTGATGATAAACTTTTAGTTCAGAGTGTAGATTTTTTCACACCCATTGTTGATGACCCTTATCAATTTGGACAAATTGCTGCTGCTAATGCTTTATCTGATATTTACGCCATGGGTGCAAAACCTTTATTCGCATTAAATATCGTTGGATTCCCAATCAATGAATTACCAAAAGAAATTTTATCAGAGATTCTTAAAGGAGGGTCAGATAAAACTCAGGAAGCGGGCATACCCATAGTTGGAGGTCATTCAATTGATGATAAAGAACCTAAATATGGTTTAGTCGTTAGTGGTGAAGTAAAAAAAACAAGATTAATTAAAAATTCTGAAGCAAAAGAAGGTGATGTATTAGTCCTTACAAAACCATTAGGCACTGGCATTATTTCCACAGCAATTAAAAATGATAATGCTACACAGGCAATGATTAATGAAGCGGTTATTTGCATGAGCACATTGAATGCATTTGCTGGAAAACTAATGAATGAATTTTCAGTTCATGCTGCCACAGATATTACTGGATTTGGATTATTAGGTCATCTAAGTGAAATGTGCCAAGCAAGTCAGTTAACAGCAGAAATTAACTATAATAGCATTCCATTATTGAATGATGTGCAATCTTTAGCTAAAAGCGGCAATATATCGAGTGGGACTAAACGTAACTTGGATTATGCTACTCAGTTCACATCATTTAACAAAACAATGCATATGGAAGAAAAACTAATGATTGCAGATGCCCAAACATCTGGAGGATTATTAGTTGCCATGCCTGAAGAAGAAGCTGATGAATATGCAAAGAAGTGCGCTGAAGAGACAGGACTCAATGCAAAACAAATCGGTTTTCTTACCACATTAAAAGAGAATAGAATTATAATCAATTAATCATCCAAATATATTATTATTAAGGGGAAATTTTATTTATATACGATAAAATTAGTCCTATTTAATTCTTGGATGCAAACTCATAGAATACGTAATTTTCCTTTAAGGAAATATCATGCTTAATATTACAAGAAAAGTGGAATATGCATTAATTGCGTTACGCCATATGCAGTCAAAGAGTGATAACACACTAACAAGCGCTAATGAAGTTGCTAAGCAATATGGTGTACCTAGAGAGTTACTTGCAAAAACTCTGCAGCAAATGGCTCATCATAATATTCTTGAAGCAGTTCAAGGCCCCACTGGAGGATATAAGATTGTTGCTGAGTTAGACCAAATTTCATTAAAAGATTTTTTCGAAAAACTTGAAGGTCCATTGGGTATGATGGATTGCTATTTTGATTCAGACTGCGTACAGATTGCCAATTGCAATATCAGGGTACCTATTCAGCGAATTAATAATAATATGAGAGATATGTTTTCTCAGATGACACTTCAAGAGGTTACACAATAATGGCTCAGGTTAAAGAAGAACAAATAATTAATATACTAAAGCAATGTTACGATCCTGAATTACCAGTCGACCTTTGGAATTTAGGATTAATTTACAATATCAAAATTCAGGAAGCTTATGATGAAAGTAAATCTGACGTAAATATTGTTATGTCATTGACTACACCTGGCTGTACTATGGGTGGGCAAATGTCAGATGATATAAAAACTAAGCTTGAAATGCTTGATGAAGTTAAACAAGCATTTGTAGAGGTGACTTTTGACCCTCCTTGGAATCCAGAAATGATTACTGATGAAGCTAAAGAAAAACTCGGTCTTAATTTATCTGAGCCAAAGGAGCGAACGGAGCCCAAAATAGAAAAGGAATGGGAATAATGGAAAAACAAAGCAACACAAAAGAAATATTTGATGCTGGTATAAAAATGACAAAAAAAGCAGCGGAGCGACTTTCTGCTGTCATGGAAGCTGAAGATAAAAAAGGTTTTGGTCTGCGAATGGACGTAACTACTGGTGGTTGCTCTGGCATGAACTATAATATGTCATTTGAAAAAGAACAAAAAGAATTTGATAAAGTATTTAACAGTCAAGGAATGCAAATATTTTGTGATTTAAAAAGCTACCTTTATCTTAAAGGAATTGAAATTGATTTCTCAAATGATATCCTTAATGGTGGGTTTCAAATTGTAAACCCAAATGCTGAACGTACCTGCGGTTGCGGGACTTCTTTCTCAGTTTAGAGTCCATGAAAAAAGATCAGAATATTATTGATTTGGCGATTAGCCAAGAATATAAATACGGCTTTACAACCGATATAGAGCAAGAAACAATTCCACCTGGATTGAGTGAAGATGTAATCCGAATTATTTCATCAAAAAAAAATGAACCTGATTGGCTACTAAATTGGAGATTAAAGGCTTATAAACAATGGTTAAAAATGGATGAGCCTGATTGGTCTAAATTGAATTATACAAACATTGATTTTCAAGCTATTTCATATTACGCAGCCCCAAAACAAAAAGAGAAGCTTAAAAGTTTAGATGAGGTCGACCCAGAATTATTAGATACCTATAATAAACTGGGAATCCCATTGGAAGAACAAAAGTTGCTAGCGAATGTTGCTGTAGATGCAGTGTTTGATAGTGTTTCAGTAACAACTACTTTCAAGGAAGAGCTTAAAAAACATGGCGTTATTTTTTGTTCTTTTTCTGAAGCAGTGCACAATCATCCAGATATAATAAAAAAGTATCTAGGCAGTGTTGTTCCAACAACAGATAATTATTTTGCTGCGCTTAATTCAGCAGTATTTAGTGATGGTAGTTTCGTTTATATACCAAAAAATGTCAGATGTCCAATGGAGCTATCTACTTATTTCAGAATTAATGCGGCAAAAACAGGCCAATTTGAACGGACACTTATTGTTGCTGAAGAAGGAAGTCATGTAAGTTATTTAGAAGGTTGCACTGCGCCAATGAGGGACGAAAATCAACTTCACGCTGCAGTTGTTGAATTAGTTGCACACAAAAATGCGCAAATAAAATATTCCACTGTCCAAAACTGGTATCCCGGAGACCCTAAAACTGGAAAAGGTGGTATTTATAATTTTGTTACAAAACGCGGAACGTGTTTAGAGGAAAATTCTAAAATTTCTTGGACACAGGTCGAGACTGGATCTGCACTTACATGGAAATATCCAAGTTGCATATTAAAAGGAAATAATTCAGTAGGTGAATTTTATTCAGTGGCTTTATCAAATAATTTTCAACAAGCTGATACAGGAACAAAGATGATTCATCTTGGCAAAAATACAAAAAGTACAATTATATCAAAGGGTATTTCAGCTGGTAAGGGTCAAAATACATACCGTGGTGGAGTTAAAATAATGAAAAATGCCGAGAATGCTCGAAACTATTCTCAGTGTGATTCTATTTTGATTGGTGATAAATGTGGCGCCCATACATTCCCTTATATTGATGTTAGAAATCCATCCGCTCAAATGGAGCATGAAGCATCAACATCAAAAATTGGTGAAGACCAATTATTTTATTGTAACCAGCGCGGAATATCTACTGAAGATGCTGTATCATTGATTGTAAATGGGTTCTGCAAAGATGTCTTTAATGAACTTCCAATGGAATTTGCTGTGGAAGCACAAAAATTAATGGAAGTAAGTCTAGAGGGCGCAGTGGGATAAAATTAATTTTTTAATTTTATTAATTATCAATACACACTTCGAATGTTAATAATCAAAAATATACATGCTAGCGTTGATGAAAAAGAAATTCTGAAAGGAATTGATTTATCCGTGAAGCCTGGTGAGCTACATGCCATAATGGGACGAAATGGTTCTGGTAAAAGTACCCTTGCTAATATCATCACAGGTCGAGATGATTTTATAGTCACTGAAGGTTCTATAACTTATAATGGGATTAATCTACTTGATATGGCAACGGAGGATCGTGCCTTGGCTGGGATCTTCATGTCATTTCAATACCCTGTTGCAATTCCAGGAGTAAATAATGCTTATTTTTTAAGAGCAGCACTCAATGCAAAGTTAAAACATCATGGCAAGAGTGAAGTTAATGCTGCTGACTTCATGAGGTTGATGCGCGAAAAAGTTAAATTAGTAAATTTAGATGAATCATATTTAAGCAGGGCAGTAAATGATGGATTCTCAGGTGGAGAGAAAAAAAGAAATGAGATTTTACAAATGCTTACCCTTGAACCTGAATTATCTATACTTGACGAAACTGACTCCGGCCTGGATATTGATGCATTAAAGATCATTGCTGAGGGTGTAAATAATTTTAGAAATAAAAATAGATCATTTTTGGCCATAACTCATTATCAACGGCTACTTCAGTATATGCATCCGGACTATATTCATGTATTAATAGATGGTAAAATTGTGAAATCGGGTGATATTGAACTCGCCAATCAATTAGAGGAAAAAGGTTATTCTTGGCTAGAATCATGAAACAATTTCAAAAACAATTTGATGATCTATTAGCTTATTGGCCTGATGAAGATCAGGAACTACGCAAATTAAGATCAACAGCATTTGATCAATTTAAAAATCTAGGTATCCCTACAAAACAGTTAGAAGACTGGCAATTCACAGATTTTTCATCATTAAAAGAAATAGATTATCGATTATCAGGCGCCGAAGATTTACCTCAATTACCGGATGATATAACAGAACAAGTTTCAAACACATACCTTCTTTTTATGATCAATGGCCATTATCAACCCGATTTGAGTGATATACCTGAATCAATATCTGTAACTACTAACCTTGAAAATTTTAAAGCAAATAAAGAATTATATCTAGATCATAAAAACTTGAATCCATTTAGTGCATTGAATACGTCTATGATGAATTCGGGTGTATCAGTCACTATTGATTCGAATGTGATTTTGGAAAAACCAATTCAAGTTATGTATGCGATGATGGATATCTCAGATCCTCTCATGAATCACCCTAGGTTTGTTTTTCAAATTGGGCATAATTCACAAGCAACAATTATTGAACATTATATTGGATCAACAGACATGCCTTATTTCACTAATCCTGTATCTAATGTTACTATAAAAAATAATTCAGTATTAAATCACTTTCGCATTGAAGCGGAAGATCCGCTAGCAAGTCATATCGCCACATCTAATTATTCACTTGGAACTGACGCGCAGCTACATAGTGTATCAATTTCCTCTGGCAGCAAACTCTTTCGCCACAATATTAATTTGAATTTCAATGACAAGGGTGGGAATGCGAGTTTGAATGGACTATCTACAATTAGGGAAGATCAACATCATGATCAAAATATAATTATTGATCATTCTCATAATACCTGCCAAAGCCAACAGTTATTTAAATATATATTATCTGATAAATCATCTGGTGTTTTTAATGGTAAAGTGGTTGTTCAAGAAGGCACAAAACATACGGAAGCTGATCAAACAAATAAGAACTTATTGTTAAGCCCTAAAGCAACCATGAATACCAATCCTCAATTAGAAATCTATTCAGAAGATGTAAAATGTTCACACGGATCGACGACTGGTCAAATTGATACCGAAGCACTGTTTTATCTTCAATCAAGAGGAATAAGTAAAGCCAAAGCCATAGAGTTAATTATCAATGGATTTGCCAAGGAAATTATTGAACAAATAAATAATGAGGACGTAAAAACTTATATTAATAATAAAGTCACAAATTGGCTAGAAAGCGTTCTAATCGATGCCTAGCATAATTGATACACTTAATACAATACGGGATGAATTTGCCATATTTAGTGATTCCAAAGATAAATATATTTTTTTGGTGGATCTTGCAAAAGACCTTGATGGCCTATCTGAAAAAGAAAAAATTGAAGAAAATCGTATTCATGGCTGTACATCTCAAGCTTGGGTCACTTGCAATAACAACGGTGAAAAATATTTTTTTCAAATGGATTCAGATGCAATGATAGTTAGAGGTCTTCTGTCTTTAATAGAACGATCGTTTAATGATCACACAAAAGAAGAAATATTAGACATTGATGGTAGCCAATTTCTTGAGTCAGTTGGTCTAGGACATTCCATCAGTAGTCAGCGAACAAATGGTTTTAGCAATGCCATAAATAAAATTCAAACAGAGTTATTGGATTAATAATGTATTCAGATATTGATGAACAAGTTATTTTAGAGCGTGACTGCGAAGCGACCCTTATACCCTTCGGTAATAAAATTACACTAAAGAAAGGTGAAGAAGGTCATATCACTCAAGCCTTAGGTGGAAGTTATACTGTTATGATTAGAGGGAATTTAGCTCGTATCGAAGGTAGTGACGCAGATGCAATAGGTAAAGTTTCTGAAGTACAACCTTGGTTAGAAGAAACAAATGAAGATGGGCAAATAAATGAAAAGGCTGTATGGGAAGCAATGAAAACATGTTACGATCCAGAAATCCCTGTTAATGTAGTTGACTTGGGTCTTATTTATTCTTGTAAAATCAGTGAGGATAAAAATGGTGGGTCAAATGTAGAAATAAAGATGACACTTACTGCGCCAGGTTGCGGTATGGGCGACATGATCGCAACGGAAGTTAAACAAAAGATTGAAGGTGTGCCTGGCTCACATATAGTTACTGTAGAATTGGTTTGGGATCCACCTTGGGATCGTGAAATGATTAATGAAGCAGCACGACTCCAACTTGGCATGCTTTAGTGCTTGATGTAAATCAAGTTAGGAATGATTTTCCAATCTTTAGAAAAAAAGATGGGGATTTCATTTATCTTGATTCTGCCTCAACTAGTCAAAAGCCAGAATCAGTTATTGAATCCATCTCGTCCTATTATAACTCATATGCAGCAAATATTCATCGTGCTCTTTATGAAATTGGAGAGAAAGCAACTGATCGATATGAAAGTGTACGTGAGAAAGTAAAACGATTCATTAATGTTCCAGATTCACATGTTGTCATTTTTACGCGCAGCACAACAGAGTCAATAAATTTAATTGCTTATGCATGGGGGACAAAAA
>CETZ01054857.1_pt1 | contig 11855 bp, 6 predicted proteins | sample 531441 | NCBI WGS metagenome assembly CETZ01 (sample SAMEA2623098, study PRJEB7988) | marine metagenome | isolation source: saline water (ENVO:00002010), including | reverse complement strand
ATGGCACCGGGTTCAGGTTTTATAAGCGGGGCCAGGTCTATCGAATAATTGATCCAATCTGTGGTGGGCTTGCCGTCCTGCCGGAGATCCATCTTTTTCTCGGCTACTATCTCACCTACACGGTATAACTCACTGTTTCCGTTGAGATCATTCTCCTGCAAAAACTGCAGTACGTTGCGTTGTGCAATACGAATTACCTTTACGTCCACCGCATTAAGCGCTATCGCCCTAAAGGGCACCAATACCTTATCACCAGTAGGAATAATGTTGCCCTCTCCCAGGAATTCCACCTGGGGTTTTTGGTTGCGGAAAGCCAGTTTCTCATCAATGCTTTCGCTGAATTTGTAATCGAGGATGTTCTTAATTCCAGGAGAAATACGCAGGGTACGGCTTCCATAAATTTCTTCGGGCGGATAGACTTTTATAGTAGTATTCTCAATCTCAAAACGCAGGTTCTCTGCCCTTTCCAAAGTAATATAGCCGGAAAGGTCCTGGTTGGGTTTAATAGGATCGGTGAATTTGAGTACCACTACCCTTTGGGTGCCCGGATACATATCATAACCCAGGTATTTGAATTCACCCAGGGCAGCCATATTTACTTCACGATCCGGAAAATTCCTGGTGCCTTCTGCTTTGCCATTCACCTTCAAATCAATGGTGTAGGCCTCCTCTTCACGCGGAATACTGTCTATACGGAAATCGTAGGTACGGGCCAGCCCGGAGTTGCTCCACTTTACGCTGAGTTCTTTCCCCTTGCTATAGGCCTTAAAAAGGCCTTTCAATTCTTCCGGGTTTTCCATATCGGCACTAAGCACACTGCCCTCCAGGGCGTAATAATTCATCTGGGTTTCGGGAGTGGCCTTTAGCTGCAGGCTGCCCCACTCGTAAGCAGGCTTCAGTACCTGAAAGCCGAATTCAAAGGTTTTCAATGAATCCGGAACATCCATGATGCTCTGCAGGTCCAGTTCGCCTACGTACACCTCACCCCTTTCCAGGTCCTCATCGGGAATAAATTCAAGGCTCTGATCATCAATCCACACCAGCTTACCTTCTATCTCCGGCTCAAATTCAAGAACCTCTTTGGTAGGCTGCTCTTTTGCTTTTTGGGCAAAATGGATCTTAATAGTGGATTTACGCGAGATTACCCCACTGGTAAACGCATTGATGTATTCGCGGTAGGAGCGATCAAAAGCCGGAACCTGGGCTTTACGGTCGCAGGAAGAAATAAGAAGAAGGCTTACCACCATTGGCAGCAGAGAGGCAAAGGCTTTTTTCATGGCTAGGGATTTGAGTGGGTTTAAAAATAGTGAGTATCCCTCTCTATGGAAAAGAGAAATGTAGAAATTTCAAGCGGATTTTCCGGGCATTGACTTTACTGCAAATTTTATATTTGCCCTCTTTTTGATGAATTATAGTACCAACTTTAACCTTATTAGCATGAAAAGATTGTACTTTCTCTTTTTTGCTGGTTTTGTCATTCCTTTTTACAGTGTTGCCCAGGTTACTTCGGCTGCTCCGGACCTCAATCCGGATGTAAGTATTTTGAGAGAACACATTTATACTGGTATTCCTAACACTCTGAAAAATGAGAGTTGGGACCGAAGGGCCTATCGTTTTGCTGATGTTGCTGCCGGCCAGATCAGTGAGCTGATCAACAGCGGGGATATATACACCGATCAACCTTGGCTGGAAGCCTACCTGAATAAGGTCATGGAAAAGGTTACTCCTTCTGAACTTAAAGCAGACAGCATTATTCATGCCTATATTATTGCCGATGCTGCGTATAATGCTTTCATGACTCCCTCAGGAAGCATGTTTGTTAACATTGGCCTTATCGCAGAGGCACCGGATGAAGCTGCCATAGCTTCCGTGCTGGCCCATGAAATTGCACACTATCATAAACAGCACTCGCTTAATGGATATGTAAAAGCCGAATCCGGTGACTTTAAAAATGGCCTCCTACGAAATAAAGATGAAAGTCGGTTTTCTATTCAGAATGAATTTGAGGCAGACTCACTGGCCATGCACTGGTTGAAAGATGCCGGTTATGACCTGCGCAGTATGGAACGCTCCTTTAGCATTATGTTCCAGTTACAAAGGCACTACCTTGACCTTTCCGAAAGAAATTTTGAGGCCAAAGAAAGCTCTCATCCCCTACCCATACGGAGACTCCTGAAACTGAAAGAATTTATAGCGGAACAGGGTGATTCAACTCTTGGCAAACCGTTTATTGTGAGCCACGCACTTTTCCGCAAGCTTAAGAATGAAGCCCGTGTACAAAGCCTGAAAAATATGATGGATGATTTCAGGTACACAGACGGTGTGGAAAAAGCTTTCAAGTACCACCTGCTAGACCCTAATAATAAAACCTATATCTACTATTTGCTGGAGTCTATTAGAAAAAAGTGTTACATGAACAGCAGTATATGGAGCGAGAATTTTATTGCTTATCGCTACCACACTACACGTGAGGTAAACGACTTAAAGGTAAAAGATGAAGTAACCGATCACCTTTTCTCCAGCTTTAATCAGGATATGTTACTTCTTAGGGATGATGAAGTGGAGGGTATGAAGACCATGTTTTACTGGGAAGAAGATCCCCGGTTTACTACTTACGAAGAAGCGTTTATTTTTTATTACCGGGTGGCACGGGCCCTTGACATCGATGAAGCATTACTAAGCAATGCATTAAGTATTACGCATGATAAAGCAATACGCGATACCCTTTTAAAAGAGTACCTGTCTAAAGAGAACGTAGCTTACCGTGAATTTGCAGAGAACCTTTTGAATGAAAGTATTACGGCACCTCTGAAGGACCTGAAACTCACCATTGTCAACGATTTTAACATTAGTATTCGCCAGGGTGATGAAGATATTCAGATTGTGCCCACTACCGAAGATCTGCATCAACTAAAACGAAAAATAGATAGCACATTTCTTGGGGACACCACACGGATCATTGCTTTCATGGATGATATTATGCAGGACGACCCTGAAATCTACAGGGTACTCCTGGACATGGAGCGTTTTTCTCTTCTTACTCATGTCTCAAAAGGAGTACGTACCAAACTACACATCCTGGAACCGCGATTCTGGAAGGTCTTCCAGAAGTTCGGAGTGAACGAAATCGAATTTATTAACTGCCGTTACCTGGAGGCGCGAAAAATGGAAAAAACCAAGGAGGCCTATATACAAGCTCTTCAAACATCCTATAAAGATCTATTTGACCAGGAAAAACGCACCCGCGATCTGCAAGTGTTAATCAGCCGGCTCCGGGATAACGATAATAAACGGATGAAATTAAAGTACCGCGCAGATCATAGCCTGTATTTTCGTGACCAGGGACATCCTCAGATTGCCCGATTCCTACAGCTTTCTGAAAAGGAATTCGATGAATTTGCTTCAAGGGAGGACAAGCAGTATTTGTACGGGATAAAAAACGATTAGGATTAATCAATTAGCCTAATCCTGGCGAGGGTTAGCAGATTAAGGTCATCCATACGCAACCATGTATGTTAAAAACGCATCCTTACTTATATTAAGGAGCCTGCTAAAACCCTTCCGTATGAAAACTAAAAAACTGACCTTCTATTTTTTTGCATCCGCCTGCGTTCTTTTGATCGTTGTTTCATGCTCCAAAAAGGAGGACCTTTCCTATAACACCAACTCCCGCACGCTGGATCTCTCCCAAAACTACAGCTACGATTTGGGTTCTGATGAACTTGCCACTTTAGGACGGGTGCTTTTTTACGATAATACGTTATCCGTCAATAACTCTGTTTCGTGCGGTTCCTGCCACAAACAATCCAGGGCTTTTGCCGATACCAGGGCCAGTAGTCGTGGATTTGAGAATGTAGAGACTTCCCGCAATACTCCGCCCATTCAGAATATTGGTGGTTTTAGCCTGGTTAACATGGGAGTTATGAGTAAAGGTGGACAAGCTCTTTTTTGGGACGGTCGGGAGCGAATTTTACAGAACATGGTGATGCAGCCGGTTTTCAACCATGTGGAAATGGGCGTCAAAAATACAGGAGACCTGGTAAACCGCGTCAAAAGCCGCTCTTACTACCCTGAGCTTTTCAGCAAAGCCTTTGATGATGAGGAGATTACTTTTAACCGCATTTCCGAAGCTATTATGTGGTTTGTACGGAATATTCAAACTAACCATTCTCCTTTTGACCAACTATTTAGAAATGCCATTGTAAACGACCAGGTTTTAAATAGTCAGGAACAAAGAGGCATGAATCTCTTCTTTGGAAAGTACAACTGCGGTAGCTGCCATCAGTTGCATTCACCCACCGGCTATTTGCCCACAGGGGAAACGGACAACTCTGAATTATTGAACATTGGCCTGGACCAGGTCTATACGGACAAAGGTTTGGGTGGTATAACCGGAAAGCCTGAAGATGACGGTAAATTCAAGATACCGAACCTCCGTAATATTGCCCTCACGGCTCCCTATATGCATGATGGCCGTTTTGAAACCCTGGAGGAGGTGCTGGATCATTACAATAATGGGGTGCAGGACAATCCTAACCTGGACAGCCGCTTAAGGGACATTTCCGGTAAACCGCAGGTCCTTAATATTTCAACTGCCGAAAAGGAGGACATCATTGCTTTCCTGCATACACTAACCGATGGCCAGATGATCACAGATCCGCGCCTGTCCGATCCTTTTAAAAAATACTAAGAACCCAACTTACCACACATGCTATTCAAATCTTTAGCTGCCCTATGCCTGGGCTGCATGGCCCTGAATACGGCCTTTGCCCAGCTCACCTTTCATGAGGATGACCGTATCAGCCATCATATAGGCTTGCAGGTAAATCCTTTGCTTAAACAGATCGTAAACCTGGGCAACAGCCCGGCCATCGACAACCCTTTTCTGCTTAAGTATGGCATCCGGTTTAACCGCTCAAGAACGGAGATCCTGATGGGTTTGGGTTACCAGTATAGCCTGATATCATCCAGGAATGATCTTAAATCCGATCTTTCGGATCTTTCATTCCGCGCAGGTTATGCTAAAAAACACCTCCTGGGTAGCCGTTTTGAACTAGGTTTGGGGATGGACCTGGTACTCAATGCACGCAATAATCAAACGGTTAATGTGCAGGCCTTTAACTCCGGGGTGCTGGACTCTACCGTTACCACTACCAAATCCATAGCCAACCGTTACGGTGCCGGGCCACAGTTAACCCTTGACTATTACATCACCAACCGCATCAAGATAGGTACAGAAGCCACCTTCTACTTTCTTACCGGGATTGAAAAATTCAACGTTACCACCGAAAACTACCGGGAAGATTTTTCCACCGGAGAATTGATTGAGAATAGTAGTTACGAAGAATCTGAAGATAAGATCACTGACTTTAAACTACAGGTTCCTGTGGCTCTTTTCCTTACTATTATCCTTTAGGCAACCTCAAGTCCAAAATTGGTGTCGGTTTTAATATATTCGAAAGATTCTAAACCTATACCATGGCAAAACTCAGCATTCAACAGCTTTCTAAAACCTATTCCAACGGTGTAAAGGCCCTGGACAATATCAACCTGGAAATCGAAAATGGCTTGTTTGGTCTCCTGGGCCCCAACGGGGCTGGCAAATCCACCCTAATGCGGACCCTGGCCTGCCTGCAGGAAGCGGACAGCGGAACAGCCACACTCGATGAGATCAACATCTTGCAGGATCCCTCAAGCCTGCGAAAAGTATTGGGGTACCTTCCCCAGGAATTTGGGGTGTACCCGCGCATTACGGCCCAACAACTCCTGGATCATATTGCCATCCTGAAAGGCATCAGCCAGCGAAAGGAACGTAAGGAGCTTATTGAATACCTGCTGCATAAGGTAAACCTCTATGAGAAGCGCCATAAAAGTGTAAAGGGCTTTTCAGGCGGTATGAAACAACGGGTGGGCATTGCCCAGGCCCTTATCGGCAACCCCCGGCTGATCATTGTAGATGAACCCACGGCTGGCCTGGACCCCGGTGAACGTAACCGCTTCCACAACCTGCTGGCCGATGTGGGCCAGAACGTGATCGTATTACTTTCCACCCACATTGTGGCCGATGTAAGCGAACTCTGCACAGAGATGGCTATTATGAACCACGGGAGCATTGTATACAAAGGCTCCCCGATAACGGCTATGGACAAGATACGGGGTATGGTATGGCAAAAAACCATTGAACGCAGTGAGCTGGAACACTACCAGAATGACTACGTGATCATTTCAGAGAAAATGGTAGCTGGCAGACCGGTTATCCACATCTGGAGCGAAAATGACCCGGCCAACGGTTTTACCCGTGTAGAACCTAACCTGGAAGACGTATTCTTCAGCCATATACACCCTACCGGTACTACCCTTAACCCTGTAAACTAAGCTTCATGTTCAGAGAATTCTTCGTCCGCGAAATACGCGGGGCGCTGGGACGCCCCATGGTGTACATCTTTTTATTGATCTATACCCTGCTTGTTTTTGGAGCAGTGGCCAGTGATAATGTAGTGATTGGTGATGCTGTAGGTAATGTGTATAAGAACGCACCTCATACGGTTACCTCTTTTGTTTCCATCCTTAGTCTCTTTGGTTTGCTGTTTGCGGCTGCCTTTTGCAACAATGCCGCCCTTCGTGATTACAATTACCAGTTCCACGAGATCCTCTTTAGTACACCATTGCGCAAGTATGGTTATTTCCTTGGCCGGTTTACAGGAGCCTTTTTACTTTCCTGTTTACCCTTCCTGGGCATTTACCTGGGCGTGATCCTGGCCACCGCTATGGCTCCAGCCTTTGGATGGCTGGATGCTGATCGCCTGGGACCTCTTCCCTGGGAAAGCATGCTGAATACTTACCTGGTATTTGTGCTGCCCAATATGTTTTTTGGCGGAGCGATTATATTCTGGCTGGCCCATCGTTTTCGCAGTACCACCATTTCATTTGTTTCTGTAGCGGTGATCATCATGGCCTATATCGTTTCCGGGACTTTGCTCTCTGATGTAGACAATGAAACCATAGCCGCCTTAAGCGACCCTTTCGGGATACGTACCTATGACGTATACTCTAAATATTTCACGCCTATTGAAAAGAACACCCTTAGCCCGGCCTATTCCGGACTGATGTTACAGAACCGCATGATCTGGATCGGTTTTTCTCTGCTGATCACCTTGCTCTCCTACCTGAGCTTTTCCATTCGCGAAAGAAAGGCTTTTCGTGTAAAAGCTGCTCCAAAGACCACCGAAAGCAAAGCCGTGCCGGTTATTCAAGAAAAACAAAAGGTTAACCCTGTTTTTAACCTAAAAACCAATTACATACAATTTTGGAGTTTTTTCAAGACCAGCCTTAGCAGTATGCTGAAAAGCATCGTGTTCCGCATTTTGCTGATCATCTGCCTTATCCTGGTTGTGTCCCAAATGGTAGCAGGTTTTGAATACTTTGGCTTGCAATCCTACCCGGTAACCTATAAGATGATGAGTATGATCAGCAACGCTTCGAGCATCTTTGTCATGATCATCCTCGTATTCTTCAGTGGTGAACTGGTTTGGCGTGATCGTATGAGCCACCTTCATGAAGTTGTGAATGCCACGCCCCATCATTCCTTTTCATCCTTAGCCGCCAAAACCCTCTCTCTTATTTCGCTGGCCTTTATCCTTCACTTGTTTCTCATTGCGCTGGCTATTGTGTATCAGCTTTTACAAGGATATATGGCTGTAGAACTATCGGTTTACTTTGGTGACCTGTTAATGGATGTACTACCGGGCTATATTACCTATAGCTGCCTCTTTATCTTTTTGCAGGTAATGATCAATAACCGTTACCTGGGCTATTTTGTATCGGTACTTTTCTTATTCCTGCTGGATTTTATATGGATAGCAGCCGATATAAGCACCAATATGGTGGATTTCAATGGCGGCCCGAGTTTATTTTATTCGGACATGAACGGTTTCGGATCGGGGCTATTGGGTTCGGTGTGGTTCAATATCTACTGGATACTGTTTACTTTTATCCTGCTGACCATAGCCGGCCTTTTCATGAACCGCAATACGGTTGAAGGTATCGGTGAACGCTTTAAACAAGCACGTAAATCCTTTAAAGGCACTTACCTTATTGGCACACTGGTGATCATTGGATTATGGCTGGGAACAGCCAGCTTTGTGTATTACAACACCTTTATTCTCAATGATTTTAAAACACCAGATACCTGGGAACATCTCCGGGTGGATTACGAGAAAAATTACAAAACGTATGAGAACTACCCGCTGCCCAAACTCACCGCTATCAATTATTACATAGACATCTTCCCCGAATCACGCGACCTGAAGGTGCGGGCGGAAATAGCAATGCAGAACAAGAGCGGTCGCGCCATTGACTCTGTTTTCTATACCCTTTCCAATGATTGGGATATAGAGATCAATATTCCCGGGGCAGAGATGGTACTCAATGATGAAGAATTGGGATTTCGCATTTACCGTTTGGCAGAGCCACTGGATACCAACGCCACACTAAATATGGAGATCCTTTCCACTTATATGTCGGAAGGCTTTGAGAATTCCGCAGGAGATCGTTCTATTGCCGCCAACGGCACCTTTTTGAACAATAGCGAGATATTGCCTTTCCTGGGCTACCGGGAGGAATTGGAATTGCTGGACCGTAACGACCGTAAGAAATACGATCTGCAACCCAAAAAGCGTATCCCTGAACTGCAGGAAGACTGTAACGAACTCTGTATGGTCAATTACCTCTCCGATGGGGCTTCGGACTGGGTAAATGTAGAAACGGTGATCTCCACCAGCGCGGATCAGCTGGCCATTGCACCCGGTAAGCTGGTTAAGGAATGGCAGGAGAACGGACGCAACTATTACCATTACGTGGTGGATCATGCTTCCCAGAATTTCTACTCTTTTATGTCCGCCCGCTACGAGAAGGCCCAGCGCCAGTGGAATGGAATAAACCTGGAAGTATACTACGATAAAAAACACCCCTACAATGTGGAGATGATGCTGGACGCCATCCAAAAAGCGTTGGAATATTATACCGCGCATTTTGGTCCCTACTATCATAAACAAGCGCGTATCATAGAGTTTCCGCGTTACCAAAGCTTTGCCCAGGCTTTCCCGGGTACCATGCCCTATTCTGAAGGCTTAGGGTTTATTGTTAATCTTGAAGATGAGGATGACAACAATGTGGTGGATGCGGTAATAGCTCATGAAATGGCGCACCAGTGGTGGGCACACCAGGAGATATCGGCTAAGATGCAGGGTGGCACCATGCTTACCGAAAGTTTCTCGGAATACTCTTCCCTCATGGTTATGAAGCAGGAAGAGGACGCTATGCACATGAAGGATTTCCTGAAGTATAACTTTGACCGCTACCTGAACGGCAGAAGCTTTGAACGCATCAAGGAAGTACCCCTTTACAAGGTGGAGAACCAGGGATACATCCATTATGGTAAGGGTAGCCTTATTCTCTATGCCCTGCAGGACTACATTGGCGAAGACTCCGTTAATGCGGCCTTACGGGATTTCCTGGCCGAATACCGTTACGCAGAACCACCCTACCCTACTTCCCTTGATTTCCTGAGGCACCTGGAACCTCGCGTGCCGGACAGTTTGCAGTACCTCGTAGAAGACTGGTTTAAAAAGACCACCCTCTATGACTTCCGCCTCAAGGAAGCCAGCTTACAGGAAACGGACAATGGAAAATACACGGTAGACCTGGATATAGAGGCGTATAAGATTTATGCGGACACCATTGGCAACGAAGAAAAATCAGCTCCCAATGATTGGGTGGACATAGGTCTGTATGGCGATGAGGAGGAAGAAAAGCTTATTGCCCTGAAACGGGTAAAGTTCAACGCTGAAAAGCTTGAGTTTACCCTCATGGCCGATGAAAAACCTGTAAAAGCAGCTATTGACCCTCACCGCCTTCTTATAGAACGAGTGGTTGATGATAATGTGAAAAAGCTGGAATAGGCTTCTAAAAGCAATTTGTCCCATAAAAAAAGGCTCACCAAAATGGTGAGCCTTTTTTTGTACAACCAGATTCAAGCTTGGTTAGCTAGTTTGAAAAAAACACTTTTAATTCAACATTCTAAATGTTGGAAAAGGAATGATCCCGCGCAAACACTCCACTAAAAAATTCCTTTTACCCAATCAAAAAGAGGGTTAATTCAAAGATTGAAACCGATTAAGCCTGTATTTCCCGGACCCTGCCCTTGTAAATTAGTACGTGCCTGAACTATATTGCAGGGAGTAAGCCAAACCTCATGAACAACCAAACCAAACGAATCATAGGGGCTATTTTACTAGCCATCCTTATTGCTGCTTCCTTCCTGAATTTATTCTATAAGGATGCCCTCGAATTCCAGAACAGCGCCTCAAAAGAAGTATTGGCAAGCGTAGCCATACTATCGGAAATAGAAGGCCTTACAATTCCCCTGGCTGAAAGTATTCCCCTGCTTAAGGACTGGGCCCATACCTATGAAGATGATTTTAATAAGCTTCTCAACTACCTGGACATTTCCAGTATGATGATCCTCCTGCAGCTTACTTTACTGGAGATCAGTCAATGGATGCTTTTTAAATGGGCTATGGTAGTGCTTTTTATCGGTTTGTTTATTCCCGCACTCCGTTCCACCAGCTTTAAGCTGTTGGTACTTGCCTTAATGATATCACCTGGCCTGAGTATATATACCTCTGCCATGCAGGGCGTTGTGAAAACCGTGGATATGAACCTGGGCGGTGAACTCAACCAAAGCCTGGAAGCTACGCGTGACTCCATTAACGCGCGGAAGCAGATGCATCAAAGTCGACTTGACAGCCTGGAAAGTTACCAGGAATCGGAACACCACGACCATTTAACCTTGGGGGATCGCATAGAAGATGGAGTTCTTAAAACCACCTATAATGTGGAAGATGATCTGGATAAGATCGGGAAGGAAATACTGGATATACTGCGTTTTGCCGCTCAGAATGGAGTTCGGCTCGCCATTGCCGCCCTGGTGAACATCCTTATTGTTTTTGGACTGATGCCCCTCCTGTTCTGGTATGTATTTTCCCTTTTCCTCAAAAAGCTTTTCGGCTACGGGCGCCCGTTACAGATCGTACAACAGGAAGAACAACAACTGAAAAATATAACCACCTCTAACAAGTCATAACTCATGAAAATCAAATACCTAAGCCTGGCGATTATCGGGCTGATGCTGGCCTGCAACAATCCCTCTTCCACTGATAACAGTAAAAAGGAAGATACCACCACAGCTAATCAGGAAAAAGCTGTAACACCTCCCCCTGCACCCACTAAAACTGGACCCGTACTGGGTATTGATGTATCTCACTTTCAGGGCGATATAAACTGGCAGGAGATCAAGGCTGCCCGGTTGGATTTTGCTTATGACAAGGCTACCCAGGGAGAAGACTATAAAGATCCCGATTATTTACATAACCGTGAAGGAGCTCATGCTGTAGGCCTGATACACGGTGGCTATCATTTTTACGTGGCCGGTGACAACCCTGACAAACAAGCCGCTAACTTTTTATCTGCAGTGACTTATGAAGAAGGTGATATGCCCCCGGTGCTGGACCTTGAACAGGGAGGCATGAAACCAGGTATCAACACTAAAACGTATCAGCAAAATGTGCTTAAGTGGCTGCAAACCGTAGAGAGTAAACTAAACGTTCGCCCGGTAGTGTATACCAACCACCCTTTTGGAAACCAGTATCTGGATCATCCTGATTTTGCTAAATACGACCTTTGGATAGCCGAATACGAAGTGGATACTCCCCAAATACCCAATGCCTGGAAAAACGAGGGATGGTTGATCTGGCAACGCACCGAACGCGGTAAGGTAGAAGGCGCTGTGGGTAATG